>Ga0209168_10000501_pt1 | contig 37290 bp, 33 predicted proteins | sample Coa_R1_FD_187156 | JGI IMG/M metagenome (GOLD analysis project Ga0209168, IMG submission 187156) | Surface soil microbial communities from Centralia Pennsylvania, which are recovering from an underground coalmine fire - Coalmine... | ecosystem: Environmental > Terrestrial > Soil > Unclassified ...
TGCTGCTCGCGGACATTGTTCAGCGCCTCTTCCACTTCATCTTCTCTTACCGCAATCTCCGGATGCTCCGCGCGCAGCTCTTTGTAGCCTTCGACCTTGATCTCCGGCATGATCTCGAAGCTTGCCTTAAAGCGCAGCGGCTCGCCGTCATGAATGTGCAGGTCGGTCACCCGCGGCTGAGAAACCGGAACCATCCCCAGCTTCTCAGTTTCCTTGCGGAAGTAGCGCGGGATGAGCGCCTCGACCACATCGCTCTTCAGATCTTCCTTAAAGCGCTGGCGGATGATGGTGGCCGGGACGTGTCCGGTGCGGAATCCGGGTAACCGGGCTACCTTCTGATATTTCTGAATGATCGCGTCGGTTTCGCGGCTGACTTCTTCGGCGGGGATCTCCACGGAAATCTCGCGTTTCACGCCGTCTTGTTTGCTTTCGGTCGTTTCTGTAGGACTCACAATTTCCTTTAGCGGCGGAGCGGTTTCTGTAACACGCCGTTCATCTGAGTTTAAAGACAAGGGAGTAGAGCGTCAAACGACGGAAGGGGGTGGAAGGAAGGAACGGCAAAGCTGCCACACCCTTCGGGCGATTGTGCTGTCTTATACAGCAATGTCAGGTCAAGACAACTATTCTGATGGGAGATGACCCGGAAGAGGCTTGACCATGCTCCCCCAACAAACCTCGCATAAAGTGCTGCTTGTCGATGACGATGAAGCCGTTCGCGAATTGACGACGATGCTGTTGGTTCGAGAAGGATTTGAAGTGGTCGCTGCCGGCTGCGTAATCGAAGCACTGCGGCTCATCGCGACAGAAAGCTTCGACGTTCTCATCACAGACCTCAACATGCCAAATCCTGCCGATGGTTTTACAGTGCTCACAGCGATGCGCCACTGCCAGCCTCAGGCCCTCATCTTGTTGGTAAGCGGCTATCCCGACATAGATCGGGCAATGGCCACGATTGCTTTACAAGCGGACGAAATCATCGTCAAACCATTTCAAATTACAACGCTGCCCGAGCTTATCCGCGAGAAAATGCTATCTCGCAGACCAGTTCCACGTATGGACAAACAAAGAGTCAGCGTTATATTGCAGCGCTGCCTGCCCACAATCCTCACGGACTGGTTGGCCCGTGCGAAATCAAGTCCTGAACTCAGCCACCTTCACCTCACCGACAACGAGCGTACCGGCCATCTCTCCAAACTGGTGGAAGACCTAGTCGCCCGTCTCAACCGGCCCAGCTCCCCTTTACTCGAAAGTCAGGCGCTTACTTCCAGCTCCGCCACTGCACATGGGAAAATGCGCTCTCGCCAGGGCTACAGTTCGGCGATGCTGGTGCATGAATCCCGAATACTCCAAGTGACGCTCTTCGAGACGCTGCAAAACAACCTGAGCTATCTGGATTTCAGCTTGCTGCTGCCCGATGTCATGAAGATTGCGGACGAGGTCGATGCGCAGTTGACACAGGCGATGACGAGTTTCACGGAAGCGAGGCGCAGCGAAGCGGCGGCGTAGTCCTGATTGCCTCGGAGCCAACAAACAGTACGATGTTAGGTTTTGTGGTTGCTATTCAGTAGCCGCAGTAGCCTTAGGCGGGTCGGCGCGCCAAACGTACAAGTATTTCTCGTCGCTCGACGTTTCCACAGGAATGTTCTTCTCGCGCGTCACGCGGTTCAAAGCCGAGCGGAGATTCTGCATCTTCTCACCATTCAGACTGCTCAGCGGAATCTTGACGGCCTGCTGGGGTTTTAGCTTCGAAAGATCGGACAAGATGTCCGCCACAGCCTTCCGGTGTTTTCCCTTGCGACCTTGAGGAACATCGGACCGGTCTATGGTCGCATACTTAGAACCGTTTCCATTTCCATTTCGTCCCATAGGCTCCCTCCCGCGCCGACCGTACCCTCAGGCGTGAAATCCTACCGCAACGAATCCTATCCTACAACTAAAAATCTATGAGGACCTCGACGATCCTAGGAGTCACCCCCCCCTTCCCTAACCGTAATGTTATCAATGACATGCCTTGCCTGGGGTTGCACTAAGACCTGTTAAGAGTTGACCCGCACAAGCGGAACGGCGCTACAGTGATCAAATCTGATGGAATGCCCGAATGCGATGGAGAGAGCGGGCATTGCTTAGCGATTTTGAAAAATTGCTATGCCTGGACGACTGGAGAGAGAACCACAAACATGATCAGAATCGCACTGGGTAAAAACGCGCGCAAGTTCGATCCTGACACGTTCCTCGCAACGATCGGCGACGGCAGAAAGATTCTAGCGATACGAAAAAAACAAAATATATTTGCGCAAGGCGACAACGCGGACGCAGTCTTTTATGTTCAGAAAGGCAAAGTAAGACTCACCGTAGTATCCAAAGGCGGCAAGGAAGCGACGGTTGGCATTGTGAGTGAGAGACAATTTCTCGGTGAGGGTGCTCTCGCAGGTCAGCTCTTTCGTATGGGGTCTGCGGTTGCACTGACGGACTGCAACCTTTTGCGAGTGGAGAAGAAGGCGATGCTGGATGCCCTTCACCGTGAGCACGCGTTCTCCGATTTATTTGTGGCGTATCTGCTGGCGCGGAACATTCGCTACGAAGAGGACCTGGTGGACCAACTCTTTAATTCCAGTGAGAAGCGATTGGCTCGCATTCTGCTCTTGCTCGCTCACTTCGGAAAGGAGGGCGTTCCCGAAACCGTTATCCCTAAGATCAGCCAGGAGACGCTAGCCGAGATGGTGGGAACGACCCGTTCGCGAGTCAACTTCTTCATGAACCGGTTCAGGAAATTAGGCTTCATTCATTACAACGGCGGCCTGCAGGTCCACAGTTCGCTGCTTAATGTCGTTCTGCACGATTAGAAGCTCTCATGTGTGAGCTCCACCCTGGCTGCTCCTTAATTTTTGCACGAAAAAGTCCAATTCGTGAAATGTGCAATTGTGAGCAGCTTCCTTCCGCTGAATAAGACACAATCCAGACACTAGCAAAAAGGGATTCTTCGTTTCTCCCCCAACCGCTCTGTGGAGGATATATGTGGATCGCCAAGCATTTGAAGTTGTCGCATGCCTATTCCGAACTGGAGATGTTAACTGCGGAACGTACCGCCGAGTTGCAGAAACTAACCCACCGTCTGCTAAAAGTGCAGGACGAGGAGAGGCGAAGATTAGCGCGCGACTTGCATGACACCACGGGCCAGACCTTGGCAGCGCTGAAAATAGCTGTGGCGCAACTGCAGGCGACCTATAAGGACACGCCGGCCGCGCCGGGGATTGTTTCCGAGGTTGAGCAACTCGCGGATCAGGCCATCGGAGAGATCCGAACCATGTCGTACCTGCTGCATCCGCCGCTGTTGGACGAGGTAGGATTTGCGTGCGCGGCCGAGTGGTATATCGATGGATTCGCCAAACGCAGCGGGATTAACGTACAAGCAGAGATCGCGAAACCGCATGAAAGACTTCCGAGAAACGTGGAGATCGCTTTATTCCGGGTCCTGCAGGAGAGCTTGACCAACGTGCATCGCCACTCCGGCGCTTCCGATGCCAACATCCATTTTCAACACGATGGCGACGCCGTGATTCTCGAGATACGCGACTTCGGCAAGGGCATACCGGAAGAGCGCCTGCGGTTGCTCCATGGAGTCACAGCGGAAACAGGGGTCGGTTTAGCAGGGATGCGCGAGCGCTTGCACGAACTGAATGGGACTCTGGAAATAAAATCCGATCATCGCGGGACGAGTATGCGAGCAACCGTTCCACTTTCTTTGAGAACTCTGTCCGTCCCATTAGAAACTCGTGCGCTATTCTGCGCATCTGCATGCGCCTGAGAAGACGTAGCCGTTATCAAGCTCATCCCGCGTATGGTGAAATGGAAATCGCCGAAACTTCTGCCCCGGCGCAAGCCGGGGCTACTACCTGCATCAATCGATGTCCCCGGTATTTGCGCGATGAGCCGGATCGTCACTCGCCCCGTCCGAAAGCGCGTTGTTATGTGCGATGGGTAACAGATGCATGCGCGTAATCGGACTTACAAAATGGGACTAAAAGCGTAATGTGATCCAAGTCTCTTCTAGCATCGTTTCGCCGTGGGCGGCACAGGCAAACGGTTCCTTGCGAAATCAGACAGATCTCTGCTGATCAAGGAACCTGTGATCAAACCGATTGCTGCCTCTTTACGGCCCGGCAGGTCCTCGCCTGCCACAGATGACGACGGGCGAGAAGTCGAAAATCTTATCCTCAGAACCCTTCCCGGCAAGGAATGCGAGCAGTTCTTTTCGTCCCTGGAATTTGTACGCTTGAGGCTGCGTCAGGTGCTTCATGAGGTCGGCGAGACCATAAAATCCTGCTATTTCCTGAACAATGGTCTGGCTTCAGTCCTCACCGCGCAGCCAGACGGGAAAGTAGTTGAAGTCGGGTTGATTGGGAACGAAGGGTTTGTCGGCTTGCCCGTTATATTCGGGTTCAAGACCAGTGGCTTGAGAGTGGTGACTCAAGGTGACGGATCGGCCTATCGCGTGAATACCGAAACCTTGCTCAGAATTCTCCCCACTTGCAACACGCTGAGGAGACGGCTTGAGCAGTTTTCGATGCTTCTGGGGATGCAGTCTACGCAGCTGGCTGCCTGCAATCGCCTTCATGGAGTCGAGGAGAGATTAGCGCGATGGCTCCTGATGAGTCAGGACCGGATCGGTGGCATGAAACTGCCATTAACTCAGGAATTTCTTGCGCAGATGCTAGGGACGCGGCGGGCCAGTGTCACGATTGCCGCAGGAGCGTTGCAAAAAAAAGGAGTGATTGCATACTCGCGCGGAAGCGTAGGGATTCTGGATCGAAAAGGCCTCGAACGCAAATCCTGCGATTGCTATGAAGTGATCGAAGGGCAAAGGAAGAAATGGCGAGAAGAGTCACAGGAATAGTACAAATAAAGAAAGTGCGATTTTTGCCGAGTTAAGTACGAAGCGTACCGACAAAAGCTCCCCCCGGGTAACATAATTTGTAAATCTCCTTCTGTGAGGTGAGATATGGCGACTCTCACAAAAACTCCCAAAGTTTGCTGGATATGTGGAAAAGTTGTGAATCTGGAAGAGTGCAAGGTTGATGCGAAGGGCCTTCCCGTTCACGAGGATTGCTACGTCTTGAAACTAACTTCGGTGACTTCGGGACAGCCGACACGGAAGCGAGTACGGCCGTAGGGTTTGTCTCGGCTGTTTTCGGATGAGGGGATGGACCATACGTCTAAGAATTCCCGAAACAGTCAACTCACCATTCCCTCATCCTTTGGCGGGTTTTGACTTACACATCTGACCCACGGTCATCTCAAGCGTCGTTCCCGGGCCTTGGTCTCCACAAAAGGGCCGGTCACGAGCGTCCACATCTTCCGCCCCTACAGGAAACACTGTACGTCAAACCTCCCGAGTGCTCGTGGATAATGAACGATTGCTTCGCATGTGTTTTCTTTGTTTCCGAACCCCAGTTGGTTGTGCGTGACGATCCTGAGTGAACGGTCCTGTTTGGTGAAAGGATTCAGCAAGAAATGGGCGCCGTCCAGATTCTGATTGCCGATGACCATGAGCTGTTTCGCCGCACGCTGCGCTCTTTCATAGAGTCCCAGCCAAACTGGCGTGTCTGTGGAGAAGCAGGGGATGGAGTTGAGGCAGTCGAAAAGACCAAACACCTGCATCCTGACCTCGTGCTCATGGACATCAATATGCCCCGCATGGATGGGCTCGAGGCGACGCGCATCATTCGACGCGAGCTACCCGAATGCAACGTGATCGTCGTAACCCAGAATCACGCAAGCATCGCGCGTCAGCAGGCCGCTGCGGTCAACGCGCATGCATACGTTACCAAGTCCGATTTAACCAAGGACTTGCCGATCGCGATCGACAGCGTGTTCGGCAATCGAAACTTGAAACCGACTCTGGCGTTAGGCGAGGAACCAGCCCTTACCGAGGAATGGCTCCGCGGTGGCGGCGCATTGGGACGGCTGGTGCATGAGTTCGATTGGACGAAGACTCCTCTGGGCGCGATCCAAGGGTGGCCCCAAAGCCTGAGAACTGTCGTTCGTGTCCTCCTGACGTCGCGCTTTGCGATGTGGATGAGTTGGGGGCCGGAGCTTACTTTCCTCTACAACGATGCTTACGCCCGGATGAGCCTTGGCAAGAAACATCCCTGGGCATTGGGAAAACGATCGCAAGAGGTTTGGGAAGAAATTTGGGGTGATATTGGCCCTCGTATTGAAAAGGTTTTGCAAACTGGCGAGGCAACGTGGGATGAGGCGCTCATGTTGTTCCTGGAGCGCAGCGGATACCGCGAAGAGACCTATCACACGTTTTCCTACAGTCCATTGTTTGGGGACGATGGCCAAACCACGGGTCACCTCTGCGTCGTCACGGAAGAAACGGACCGCGTCATTGGCGAACGCCGTCTCGACACGTTGCGTTCGCTGTCGGCCGAATTGAACAAGGCCATTACAGAAGAGGACGTCGTTGCTTCTGTGACTCGCTGCCTGGGTGAGAATCAGAAAGACTTGCCCTTCACGCTTACGTATCTATTCACAGAAGATGGGAAACACGCTCGCCTGGCCTGTCGAACCGGTATTGCAGCAGGTCACCCGGCCGCTCCTGAATCAATCAATTTCGACGGAGACCAAATTTGGCCGGTTGCCGAACTTCTTGAGGGAAAAGATTCCGTCGTCGTAGAGGGTCTAACGGCGCGGTACGATTCGCTTCCGTGTGGGTCCTGGGATCAGGCTCCATGGCGAGCCCTTTTGCTGCCCATCACGAGTCAGGCACAAGGCACTCCGGCAGGTGTGCTGGTCACCGCGCTGAATCCGTACCGTCCGCTCGATGTCAGTTACGCCGGATTCCTGAGTCTCGTTGCCGGTCAGATCGCGGCGAGTATTGCGAATGCCCGCGCCTATGAGGCCGAACGAAAACGTGCGGAGGCGCTGGCTGAAATTGACCGCGCCAAAACCGCTTTCTTCAATAACGTGAGCCATGAATTTCGCACTCCACTCACGTTAATGCTGGGGCCATTACAGGATCTTCTCGCGCGAAGCCAGACTCACCTGACGCCAACCGCAAAGGAACAAATCGAATTGGCAAATCGCAACGGTGCACGCCTGCTGCGGCTGGTGAACACGTTGCTCGACTTCTCCCGCATCGAAGCGGGTCGCGTGCACGCTGTGTATCAGGCCACAGACCTGGCGGGCTTTACCTCTGAGTTGGCGAGTGTATTCCGATCCGCCACGGAGAAAGCAGGTCTGGATCTGGTGGTGGATTGCCCCAACCTGGGCGAGCCTGTCTATGTAGATCGCGACATGTGGGAGAAGATTGTTTTGAATCTGATCTCCAACGCCTTCAAATTTACCTTCGATGGAGAAATTGCGGTCAGCCTGAATCTCGCCGGAAACTTCGCCGAGCTTCGAGTTCGAGATACAGGAGTCGGCATACCTCCGGAAGCAATACCGCGACTGTTCGAGCGGTTCCATCGAGTGCCTGATACCCGCAGCCGCACCCATGAAGGAACAGGCATCGGCCTGGCGTTGGTGCAGGAGTTAGTCAAGCTGCACGGCGGATTCATTCGGGTAGAAAGCACACTCGAAAAAGGCAGCACATTCGTCGTCAGCATTCCCTTTGGGCAGAATCATCTGGCGTCAGGTCAACTCGGCGGTGCCCGTAGCATGACGTCGACGGCGGTGGGTGCAAAGCCATTTGTTGAGGAGGCGCTTCGGTGGCTTCCTGACTCTTCGAGTGAAGGCGATGAAATTCTCAGCCATGAGTTGCTGCCGGTTCCATGCCCACCGACTTCCGAAGCGGGCGCTCGTCCTCGCATTCTCATTGCGGACGACAATTCCGACATGCGCCAGTATCTTGCTCGCCTGCTGGCAGAGCATTACGAAATTGAAACCGTCCCTGACGGACAAGCTGCCATTGAGATCGCGCGTGAGCGTCCACCGAACCTCATTTTGAGCGATGTCATGATGCCCGTGATGGATGGCTTCCAGTTATTGCAGGCAATCCGTGAAGATGAGCGCACCCGACGAATTCCGGTCGTATTGCTTTCCGCCCGTGCCGGAGAAGAATCGAGAGTGGAAGGCATGCACGCCGGCGCCGACGACTACTTGATAAAACCGTTTTCGGCGCGCGAACTGCTTGCCCGGATTAGCGCCCGGCTGGAAATTGCGCGTTTGCAGGGCGAAGGTGAGCAGCAATATCGTGAACTCGCCGAGTCCCTGGAAATACAGGTACACGCGCGAACCGAACAGCTCGAGCAGCGCACCGCAGAATTAGTGAAGCAATCGGAAGACATCCGAAATCTTTCAGCGCAGCTGCTACAGATTCAGGACGAAGAACGCCGGCATATTGCGCGTGAATTACACGACAGCGCAGGGCAGACGTTAGCTGTCTTAAGCATGAACCTAGCCCAGCTAACCGAACTAGCAAAGGCACAAGCCCGTGATTTTGCTCATCAAGCCGAGACATCGCAGGGACTCGTGCAACAGTTGCAGCAGGAAATACGGACCGCGTCGTATCTCTTGCATCCACCTCTGCTGGACGAAAATGGACTCGCTTCTGCTCTGGGCTGGTACACGCAGGGACTTCAGGAACGCACTGGTTTGAATATTGAATTGAACGTTCCCAAAAACTTCGGCCGGATTCAGAAGGATGTTGAGTTGGTAGTCTTTCGCTTGGTGCAGGAATGCCTGACGAACATTCATCGCCACTCCGGCAGCAAAACCGCCGCGATCCGGCTCACTCGCGAGGCCGACACGGTAGTCCTCGAAGTCCGGGATGAGGGCAGAGGCATTTCACCTGAAAAACTGGAACAGATTCAGTCGGGAGGGTCTGGTGTCGGCATCCGCGGAATGAGAGAACGCATCGCCCAATTCTCTGGGACAATGAAAATCGAGTCCGACAGTTCAGGTACCAGAATCTACGTGGCAATTCCAATCGGGAAAACCGCGTTGCAAGACGAACTGCATCAACCCGAGTCAGCCGTGTCGTAGTTTGGCGCGTATCTATTGATCGAAGAACAAATTTATCTGGCTGCCCAGCCTTCCGGCACTGTCTGGGGGGAAGGTGGGCTAGCCCACTCACACCCGGGTTCGGCTTGAGTGGGGCTTCCCCTGGTACCGGAACACATTCGACTCACAAGCATCCTTATTGCAATGTCACAAGAACTTGGATAACACCTTTACCGTTCCTAAACGGTTGCATAGCCTTACCCACAACTGCACCCAACATCTTTCTTCGATCGGTGCCCTTCATTGCATAACCGGGTGTTGAGGACGCCACAAGCAAATCTCCTGGGCTGATCGGCCCATTTTCTGCCGAGATCTTGCAAGGAACGATCCCAACTACGGCTAACGGTACCTCCTCTTGAAATGCGCCTGCATCCATTTTGTGAGTAGAAGCGAGCACACCAGGCTTTGTGGAGTAAATACCCGCAACGAGTGTTGAATAAGGGTGGGACGCTAAGGTCAACCGCCTGTCAGATGCAGGATCAACGGCCAGCAAATCTGCGGGTTCGTATCGAGCCTTTGATCCAGCTACAGAAACTGATTCGGCAAAATCAGCCCCTCCAGTCTGCGTTCCACCGTCAAAGAATCCTTTTCCGGTGCCGTCGACCCGGAAGACGTTCGTGGTAGGGCTCACCTGTCCAATAATGATGTTCCCACTTGCGTAATTCCTGAACAGGGCCACAACGGCCAATGAGCTGTGGGTTTCTGCGTAGATTCCTTGTGCGGTCCCGGTCGTTGTTGTGGAAACACCCGTGAGACCGGAACCTCCGCCCGGATCATCGCTATCATTCTGACCTATCACGGCACCACCTACTCCGGTCTTCGAAGTGGCGTCCCCATAAACGGCAGCTGCAGCAGGTCCGCTGCTGTAGAACACGCCACCGGCAGCACTGCCCGAGGCAAGAGTAGCAATCCCGAAAACTCCGGCTCCATTCGGGGCATCTGTCTGCCCAAAAACACCATTCCCCGTACCTGTTGTCGCCGCTGCATGGCCGTAAACACCCGATGCGCCGCCAGAACTGTCAGCCTGGCCGATAACTCCAGCACTAGTGTTCCCAGCGGTTGCCGTTGCATGGCCGAAAATACCTATGCCAGTGGCTGAGGTGGAAACGCCCGAAATGGAAGTTGCTGCTCCCGTCACCTGAATGCCGCCTGAAACCTCAGTGATATTCGAATTCGCGATACTCGTAGAGCCCGACCAGACTGCGATTTTCCCCCTTGTGCCGCTACCCCTCACCTGCGCAACCGCGATTGTCGCCGTTGCTACCAATGTCAGCAAAGCAATACCTACCAGCCTTCGGAATTTCATTTTGGCCTCCTGTCGACTTGAGATTGTGCGACGACTTCGCCTTGGATATTCTCGGCCGGAATCTTCTTTTTGCTCAAACGCGCGCTGATCATACACCCGTCCTGATTTTCGCCGCCAGTATGAAGCAATTTTCACACGGATCGCCCCCGACACTTCGAGAACCCACGGATCCTGAGGCAGACGAGCCGCTCCCCAAGTCCCAAAGCAATGCAGGACATACTGATCTCCCGCGAATTCTTTTTCCACAGCCCTCCACGACAAGAAATCCATTTTCGTGTGACGAGCGACCTTGACTGAGCCTGCAGACAGCTCACAATAAGCAACGTGCCCATTTGCACCGCAGACGGCCGGTTAAGAACGCAGCCAGACGTGCTCAGCAGTCCGAGCCAGCTAACTCGTTATTCTGGAATATTTTGCGTGTAAGTCCTTCTTTGACAATATTTTGCAGTGAATCGTGCGATCTGCTGGGCCGTAACCGGCATGGATTCAATAGTTTGCGAAATCCACGGCCCAAAAACCTTTCGCCGGAAGTGCAACAAAGCAGCGTTAAGTCATTTTTTTCAAGATTTTGCAAGTAAATCGTTCAGAATCAATATTTTACGGATGAAACGGTTGCTATCATCCTCGTAAGATCCATGAAATCAATATTTTGACCGAATCTATGCAAAAAACTGAGCTTGGCTAAACCATCCGACATGAGCGGGCAAAGCGGCTCGTATCGAGGCATCCCGCATCCAACGATGGAGAATATCTGATTGGGGCGAGGGTGCATTGGGTCTTCACATTTTCCGTTGGTTCAAGCCATTCTTGATTGCGGGTCTTTTCTTTTTCATCTTTTTCATCGTTGGCAATGTGGCGTCCTCAAGGGCCGTCGCACAGGAAGTTTCCGGCTCGCATGCTCTTCCGGATGCGCCTCAAGTCTCCCACATCACCGATCCGTCTCAAGTCGTTGATCCATTGCAGAACGCCTCGCCGCAGGCAGGTAAGGGAACCCTCTCTGGGACGGCTGTCGATAGTAGTGGCGATGTGCTGGTGGGGGCGCACGTGTCGCTGGCGGATCCATCGGGAGCCGTGATTCGGAGCGCAGATTCTGGCGGTGATGGCCAGTTTGTTTTTCCGGACTTGCCGCCGAATACTTACACGCTCACGGTTACGGCACCCGGGATGCTTACGTTCACATCGACCCAGATTGCTCTCCATTCCGGCGAGGATCATATTCTGCCCACGGTAACTCTCGCCGTCTCCGGTGGGACAACCAGCGTGACGGTGAACGGAAACAGCAGGGAATTGTCCGAGCAGCAAGAGCACATCGCCGCGCAACAGCGCATCGGCGGAGTGATCCCGAATTTTTACAGCGCCTATGATTGGAACGCGCCGCCCATGCTGGCGAAACAGAAATTTCAGCTGAGCATTCGTTCCATCATCGATCCGGTATCGTTCCTGGCTGTGGCCGGGCTGGCGGGTGCTGAGCAATATCAGAATGTCTTTCCAGCCTACGGCAGCGGATTCGAAGGATACGCCAAGCGCTACGGAGCTGCCATGGCGAATCACGTCTCCGGTGACCTGTTGGGCAGAGCCGTTTTCCCTTCCATCTTCCATCAAGACCCGCGCTACTTTTACAGGGGAAAGGGCAGCGTAAAGTCGCGCGCCTTCTATGCGATTTCTGCCGCCGTCATCGCGAGGGGCGACAACGGGCGATGGCAGCCGAACTACTCGCGCGTGTTCGGCAACCTCTCGGGTGCGGCCATTTCCGAACTTTATTATCCTGCTGCCGATCGCGGAGTTTCCTTGATCTTCACCAACGGCTTGGGAGGAATTGGCGTGGACGCGGTCGCGAATCTGATTCGCGAATTCGTTCTGAAAGGCATAACCTCTCACGTCCCCAAAGGCGCGAATGGCGAGCAGTAGACCCGGGTTGGCAACCACGAGTCGGGTTTGTTCCTGCCGATGTGATGTAATCACTGCGTGGACTGGCTGACCATTCTCAACAACGAAGTCATCGCCTGCACGCGCTGTCCGCGGCTGGTCGAATATCGCGAAACTGTGGCGCGCGAAAAGCGGAGGGCCTATCGCGATTGGGAGTACTGGGGCAAGCCGGTGCCCGGATTTGGCGATCCGGAGGCGCGAGTGTTGGTCATGGGGTTGGCTCCCGGCGCGCACGGATCGAACCGCACTGGACGTCCGTTCACCGGCGACGCATCGGGAAACTTCATGTATCCCGTGTTGTACGAAACGGGATTCGCCAATCAGCCGGCCGCGACCGATCGCAATGACGGGCTGAAGTTGAACAACCTCTACATCACCGCTGCGGTACGCTGTGCACCTCCGGACAACAAGCCGTTACCCGCCGAGCTGGCTGAGTGCGCGTTTTTTCTGGATCGCGAACTTGCGGGATTGAAGCGAGTGAAAGTCGTGGTGGCGTTGGGGAAAATCGGATTCGATGCTTATCTGAATTATTTGAAGAGGTTGGGAATGTTGCCGACACGCAAGCCCTATCTCTTCAAGCACGGCGCGCATTACCAGATGCCCGACGGTAAGGTGTTGTTGGCTTCGTATCATCCGTCGAATCAAAACACGCAGACGGGCAAGCTGACGAGGGAGATGTTTGTGAAAATATTCAAGCAGGCGACGAAGCTTGCCGATAGGTGATGCGAAGCGCCGCGAGGCCAGATCGTGGAACCGTTTCCCTCGATGGGATCACAGCGATGCAGCCAGGTTACGATCTGGGGCGGCGCTTTTCCTTCCCTACTTTCAGCACCGAGCTGAGGTAGTCTTATCCGTTTCTCCGTAGTAAATCCTAGCTTCCAGCCTCAACGTAGCTTCGTCACCGTCACTTCCAATTGATACTGGTGTTTTGAGTTCGGATCATCGACCACCCCCACCACCATCGGTTTTCCGAGCACCACAATCGTGCTGGCCTCAATTCTCATCTGGCGAATCGCCGGACGCATGCTCTGTCCCTGTTGGTCCGGAAGTGCGAAGTTACTAAGATCAGCATGAACGCTCAGCGAGACGTTGTTTCCCAAGGATGCCTGATCGGTTTGGTCGATCAACCGGCAGCGGATGTTCATGCCGACATCCAGGTACTGAAACTCTCCCTGCTTGGCTTCGACGGGAACACGAGTGCCGATCTTGATTTCGTTCCAGTCACTCGGTCGCGAGTGCATCGAGTATTGGCGCGTGTTGATTTTCTTGCCGTCGTCAAGTTCGTTGAGCGTGTAGTCGAGGCGGTATGAGCTGAGTGCTTTTTCCACTTCCGGCGCCTTCGCGAATTCGGGCTGTTGCGCATTCAGCCGCGCTGCGCCGAGTGCAAGTACCATCAGGATCAGTGTTAGTGTAAGGATCGTCTTCTTGAGCATGAGTTGGTCTCCTTCTTTCTTAACGTGCTTGTGGATCTTGATTGCTTGTTTGTTCTGCCTCGCGTATTTCTTTTTCCCGATCCAGTCGCAGTGCTTCGGTCCGAACTCGCGCAACGATTACGGCCTCATCGTTGAATTGCTCGACGTAAAGAGCCAGCATCTGTTCCTGCTCGCTCAGCGGATGCGGTGAGGGGAACTGCTCGAGCTTTGGAGTCTGCATAGTGCCTGGTTTCGCACGGGAGCTTCGCGTCGCGACTTGGTGGACTGGATCGGGATGCCGATTGACGCCCAGATCGTGCGGGGAATAATCATGGGCAGCGCGCGATGCGTTTCCCGTTGGAATCTGTAGGCCGGGAATGGGATGATTCGCAATTTCAGAATGTGGTCGGATTGATCTCCATTCGACAGCCGACCCAATGAGGACGACCGCCAGTGCCACTGCAACTCCCCAGCGCCACCAGGCGCTAGTCATCGGCTGTTCGGCCGAGCGCAAGTTGGCCAGGATTCGTTCGTTCAACCCAGGGCGCGGATCGACGGCGGAGTACTTGGCGAGCGTCGTATCGAGCAGACGGTCGAGTTCATCCTCGTCGTGACTTGGCGACTGCGATTTGTAGTGAATGAATTTCATGGCCTTTTACTTCTTACCCATCCGCTGCGCAAGCTTCTCTTTGAGAATTTGGCGTGCCCGAAAAATTCGGGAACGGACGGCTGCTTCGTTGAGCTTCAGTGTTGCCGCAACTTCCCGCGGCGACATTTCTTCTATGGTGGAGAGGATCAGCGGCTCGCGCAGCTTTGCGGGCAGCGCTGCGATGAAGTTCCCGAGAACGAGACCGAGTTGAGCGCCGTGGGCGAACTCGTCCGAGAGAGGCGCTGATGATGCGATCTCTACCGGCTGCTCCGGATCATCAAGTGGCACTTCGCGATCAGTTTTCCTGCGTCTGACGCGATCGATTGCGACTCTCCACGCGATGCGCGCCAGCCATGGCTTCGGATCTTCTACGTCAGGCAGTTTCGAGCTGTAGCGCAGCACGCGCATGAATGTTTCCTGTGTCGCGTCTTCCGCGTCGTAGTGACGACGAAGCACGGCGTAAGCGATGCGATAGACGAGCCGGGAATGTTCCCGAACGAGCGCTTCGATGGCGTCGTCTCTGGGGTCTACGCGATCACTCTCGCCCTTGCTGCGGTCAATTGCGGAGATTCCGCTCAGGATGGCTTCTCCCGTCACCACTCGTTTGCCCTCAAACATGAAGACCGCCTGCCGGACGAATCTGTTCGGAAATTTCTTGAGGGAGAACGAGAACAGAGGCGAGGCTTGCGAGGGATTAGGGATCAGGGGTGGGAATCAGGGGCCAGGGGTCAGGGATCAGGGGCCAAGGATCAGTGGTCAGAGAGGGCGCCTTCGTGGACAACTGGTGGCGGCGAGTTCTACGGAATGTGTATGAACCTAAATCCGATTCAATGGCCACTGACCCCGTAGTCCCTGACCCCTAGTCCGGAGTCAGATTCCTACAAACACCGGTTCTGCTTCGAGCCTCACGCCCCAGATGTCTTCGACGCGTTGCTGGATCTGATCTTTCAGGGCGAGGACTTCGGCGGCGGTAGCGTCTCCGCGATTGACGATGGCGAGCGCGTGCTTACTGGAGATACCGACATGACCGAAGCAGTATCCGCGGACGAATCCGGAGTGTTCGACTAGCCACGCGGCGGAGACTTTGTGGGTTTTTTCCAGTGCAGGGTAGCTCGGGATCGTAAATTTCTTCGCATCGGCCCGCTTGCGCAATTCTTCATGTTGCTCTTCGGAGAGCACGGGATTCTTGAAGAACGATCCGGCACTGCAAGAATCGGGATCGCCCGCGATAATCAGCATCCCTTTGCGGGCACGTATGTGCTTCACGGCATCGCGCGTCTCGGCGAGATTCGGTAGGGTTTCGCGTCCTTCGAAGTGCCGCTTCAGGTCGGCATATTCCAGATGAGGGTGGCCACCCGGACTAAGGGCATACGTTATCCGGAGAATGATGAAGCGGCCGCGTTCGCTCGTATTGAAGATGCTGGAGCGATAGGCGAATCCGCAAGCTTCGCGACAAAGTTCGCGAATCTGCCGCTGCTTCCGGTCGAAGACTTCGACGGTCTCGATCGTCTCGGAGACTTCCTGCCCGTAGGCTCCGACATTTTGAACGGGCGTGCCGCCGACGCTGCCGGGGATCCCGCTCAGGCATTCGACTCCGGCACAATTTGCTGCGACCGCGTGCGAGACGAAGCGGTCCCAAGGTTCACCGGCTCCCACCTCGAAGATGGCTCTGCCGTCGTGGTCCGGGCCGCGTTCGATGCCTGCGGTTGCAATTTTGATCACGAGCCCCGGCCAGCCGGCATCGGCGACGACAAGATTGCTGCCACCGCCGAGCACAAACAGCGGCAGATCCCGCGATACGGCGAAGATGACGGCCTCAGCCACTTCGGTCGATGTGCGGGCCTCGACAAAGAATTGCGCCGGACCTCCGATGCGGAAGGTGGTGAGCGGGGCGAGAGGAACATGTTCCTGCAGCAGCATGGGTCGCTCTCAATATACACAGAGGAAGGTTCGTCGAATGTGAAGTGAAGCTACTCAGGCTACAATGGAAGTAATCCAACTCAAGGGGTTCTAAAAATCATGCCGATGTATCCGGAAATTATGGTGATACCGATGCGCGAAGAATTGACGCGGCTGGGAATTGAGGAACTGCGTGAGTCCGATCAGGTCGATCAGGCCTTGAAGAACCGTCCTGGCACGACCATGGTTGTGGTGAATTCGATTTGCGGATGCGCGGCCGGCCGTATGCGTCCGGCTGTTCGCATGGCGATGCAGAATTCCACCCGCCCAGACAAGGCATACTCGGTTTTTGCCGGCCAAGACACCGAGGCCACGGAGCGCGCGCGCAGCTATTTCACGGGGCAGGCTCCGTCATCACCGTCGATCGCCATCCTGCGCGACGGGGAACTCGTCTACATGATGCCGCGGCGTGACATCGAATCGCGTGAAGCTCCGGCGATCGCGGCGGATTTGAAGGCAGCGTTCGAAAAGTTCTGTGGGAAACCAGCTCAGGTATAGCCGAGAATTTTGTCGTTCCGACGTGCCGAAGGCGCAGAGGAATCTGGCTCTTGCTCGCGTTCGCGAAAACGCGGATTACTCGCTGCGCTCGGAATGGCATTTTTTACGACTCTGCTGGGCTATCTTCCGCGCGCCATAAAGGTCTTTACAACGATCGCATTCGGCTGTGCTCCGACGGGGATAAGCGTGAGCAAGGAGTACTCCGACGTCTCCAACGTCCGATGCGGCCTGCGCTTTTGAATGACCGTCACGTCGCCCGACTCGGTATCCAAAACCAGCAAATAATTCTGGTCGGGCGTGAGCGCCAGCGCGTCGGGATGGCTGCCGACGTTCAGCGTCGCGATACGGCGGCCCATATCGATGTCGTAGACCGCAATGCTGTTCGATCCGAAATTCGAGACATAAAGCCGCGAGTTGTCGAGCGTGACGACGCCACGCGACGGATGCTGGCCAACCTCCTGGCTACTGCCCACCTCATCATTGCCGGTTTCGATCACCGAGATGCTGTCGGAGTCGAAGTTGCAGACGATCATCTCGCCGCCGTCGGGCTTGACGGTAAGGCTGACTGGTGTGTGTCCGACATCGATCAGCGCAAGCATACGGTCATCTTTGGTCGTGGGGCCCGCGCTTTTTAGCTGGATTGATGCGACCTGATTCGATCCTGAGCAAGAGACAAACGCTTTGCTTGAGTCAGGCAGGATGGCGACGTCCTCGGGTTGCTGGCAGACGGGAAGCGTTGCGCGAACCCGCAGCGATCTGACATCAATGAGGGAAATGCTATTGTCGCCGCGGTTGGAAACTACAACGGTCGTGCCGTCGGAAGTAACACGCGCCAGACCCGGTGCGCTGCCCACGTGAATGTTGGCGATTGCGGATCGTTTTTCAAGATCCAGTACGCTGACCGTTGACGATCCGGAATTGGCAACGTAGGCGCGTTTGCCGTCTGCGGAGACGTCGATGTAGTAAGGGCGCCCTTGCACCGCGATGGTTGCGACAACGCTGTTGCTCTCGGCGTCGATGATGCTAACGCTGCTCGATCCGGCATTCACGACGTAGATTTCGTTTTTCTTGCTGTTGGCGGCGACGCCTGTTGGCTCGCTGCCCACACGCAGTGTCTTGGCGAGCGAAAAGGTGCGCAAATCGATGACGCTGACCGTGTTGCTTTTCCCGTTGCTGACGTAGGCATATTCGCGAAATGCGGGGCTGTAGTCCGCTAGGGATTGTTCGCGGAAATACCACCATCCCAGGGCGCCAAGGATGGGAAGAAAGACGGCGATGAAAAGGAGCTTTCGCAAGATCGACGGCCGCAGGAGCGGAAGAGAAAGATTAGCAGAACTGAAGCACTTGAATCCGTACGTTCATAGTGTTAGCCACAAACATGTGCGGAACTATTTGAACAAATTTCGTGTCGGCTGGAGCGCCGGCAGTGAGTCGATAATTCGGTGCATTCCCAAAGGCGTTATTTTGCAGCGACCGTTTCGCGTACTCCAATTTCCGGCACGGTTCGTCCCACGACGGCGGCGATCTGGCGCACCTGCTTCATCAGTTCGTCGAATTGATCGGGGAAGAGCGATTGCGGGCCATCGGAGAGTGCTTCGTCAGGCTTGGTGTGGACTTCCACGAGCAATCCGTCGGCGCCCACAGCCACCGCCGCACGCGACAACGGCGTGACTTTGTTGCGCTTGCCGGTGCCATGGCTGGGATCGACCAGGATCGGCAAATGACTCAGGCGCTGTACGGCCGGCACGACACTGAGGTCCAGCGTGTTGCGCGTGTGGTCGGCGAAGGTGCGAACACCGCGTTCGCAGAGAGCGACATTGTAGTTGCCTTCGCTGAGGATGTATTCGGCTGCCATTAGAAATTCTTCAAGCGTGGCCGACATGCCGCGCTTGAGCAGAACAGGTATGCGGGAGCGTCCGGCACGCTTAAGCAGAGAAAAATTCTGCATATTGCGCGCCCCGATCTGGATGACATCGGCGTATTCCTCGACCAGATCGAGCGACTCGTGGTCGATGGCCTCGGTTATGATCTTCATCCCGAACTGCTGGCGGATCTCCGCCATGATGCGCAGGGCTTCTTCGCCGAGTCCCTGAAATGTGTAAGGAGAAGTGCGGGGTTTGTAGGCGCCTCCGCGAAAGAATTGGGCTCCGGCGCGATGCACGCGCTCGGCGACCGCGAATGCCTGTTCGCGGCTTTCGATTGCACACGGACCAGCAACAATCGCGAGTCCTTGGCCGCCGAGTGTGGCAGCGGTGCCCGGGAAACGAATCACCGTGTTTTCTTCTTTCACGTCGCGGCTGACCAGCTTGTAGGGCTTCGAGACCTGGATGACTTCCTGGACGCCCGGCATTTCTTCCAGAGTGCCTTGTTCGACTTCGCCCTTGTTGCCGGTGATGCCAATCGCGGTGCGGGTTGCGCCGGGCATGGGGTGCGCACGATAGCCGAGTTTCTCGATTTTTTGACAGACCGCGCGAACCTGCTCTTCGCTGGCCTGCGCTTTCATGACTACAAGCATGGGATTAACCTCAGACTTCCAAGTTTATCTTTTCCAAAAGGTTGCAGCAAATTTAGCTGACTCCGGTGAGGCCGCGGCAATGAAGATAAGAAAAGCGGTATGTACCACAATCACCCGATGTTATGCGGGCCGCGGCTGATCCATAAGCAGAGGAAGGAGGGGACCATGATGGCTGGCAGAATCGTTATATTGGTGGCATTCCTATATACCGGTGCTGTTTCGTTGTTTGGACAGTCGATCCAGGTTGATCCGTCGGAGTTGAACGGCAGCGGGAATTCGGCGAACGATTCAAAACTGGTTTCAGTTCCGCCGGTGCCTCCGCAGGATGAGCAGCAATTTGAGCAAGCGGTCAAAGACATGCATTTCGACTTCGATAAGTCGGATCTGCGGGCGGAAGATCGCGCGATTCTGACCAGTGACGCCGAGTGGTTAAAGGCGCATCCCGGTGTCGTGGTTACCCTCGAAGGGGACGCTGACGAGCGAGGCACCGTGGTTTATAACCTCGTGTTGTCGGGCGAGCGTGCCAACACCGTGAAAGACGCGCTGGTCGAAATGGGAGTGCCAGCCGAGCGAATTGCGTTTGCGACCGGTTGGGGAAAATTGTATCCGGTGTGCCCGCAGAGCGACGAAAGTTGCTGGAGCCAGAATCGAAGGACGCATTTCACAACGTGGCCACCGGCAGAAGACCAAGGAACGAGCGTCGCGATTGCCGTGCAACCGTAAGTTCGAAGATCAGGCTGTATATTCGTTTTCATGGCTCGTTCGATGGCGCGGGAACAGGACATTCTCAACCGGCCCGCGCCGAAGCGGCCTCCAAAACGGACTTCCCGCCGCATCGGCATTCATACATCGTCGGCCGGTGGCGTTCAGAATGCCGCGGAACGGGCGTACCGCTTAGGCTGCAGTACGTTTCAGATTTTCTCCTCCAGCCCGCGGCAGTGGGCTCCGTATGAACTGGGGCAGCCGCAATGCGATGAGATGAACCGCTTGCGCGCCCGCTATGATCTGAAGCCGCTAGTGATTCACACCAACTACCTGGTGAATCTGGCCAGTTCCAACGAACTGTTTCTGCAGAAATCGATGCTGGCGTTTCGCGGCGAGGTGGAGCGAGCGCTGTCGTTATGCGCGGAGTATCTGGTCCTGCACCCAGGCTCGTTTCGCGGTGCCGATCGCGAGCAAGGATTGCTGCGTACGGCGGCGGCAATCGCCGCCTCGACTGAGGGACTCGATTTGGCGAAAGGCGGATTGACGATTCTGATTGAAAATACGGCCGGGGCTGAGTTCTCGCTCGGCGGCAGCTTCGAGCAGGTGGCGGAGGTTATGGAGCGTTTGGAGGGAATCGTCCCTGTGGGCGCATGCATCGATACCTGCCACACGCACGTAGCGGGGTACGACATCGTCAGCGAAAAGGGCCTGTATCAAACCCTACAGCATCTCGACGCCACGATTGGATTGAATCGCGTGAAGGTGTGGCACTGCAATGACGCCAAGGCTACTCGGGGATCGAAGCTGGATCGGCACCAGCACGTCGGGAAGGGAACCATCGGGAAGGAGACTTTCCGTGTGCTGTTGAACGATCTGCGTCTGGCGCATGCTGCGTTCATCGCCGAGACGCCGATTGACAAGCCGGGGGATGATCGGCGAAACGTCGACGCGTTGAAGAAGTTGGTCGCCGAGACGTAGCTCGGCGCGTTTCTTGCCTGATGCAATCTGGATGTTCGTAGATATGGAGATGTTGCAAGCGACGTCTCTACGGCAGATACTCTTCGAGATGAAACTCTATCGTTCCCAGCGTGGCGCTGTCCTTGAGCAGGCAGGCATTTTTCATCTGGTTCCCGCGGCCTCATGGGACGAATTGATTGTCCGGGAAGACCTGGCCGACCATCTTAGCCAACTGATGAAGGGGGCGAAGCCGCTTGAGGGGTGGGTGTCCCGGGACCTTCTTCCTCCGATCGGCAGTCAGGAAGTCTGGGCGGCCGGAGTCACCTACTATCGTAGCCGCAATGCACGGATGGAGGAGTCAAAAACTGCGGGCGGTGGGGATTTCTATGACCGCGTTTATCATGCCGAACGTCCGGAGCTATTCTTCAAAGCTACGTCGCATCGGGTGGTTGGACCGGGAGACAAAGTGGCGATCCGCGAGGATGCTCGCTGGTCGGTGCCCGAGCCGGAGCTAGCGTTGTTTATCAGTCCGGGCGGAAAGATAGCGGGCTACACCATCGGAAACGATATGAGCTCGCGCGACATCGAGGGTGAAAACCCGCTGTACCTGCCACAAGCCAAAGTCTACGACCGAAGTTGTGCGTTGGGGCCATGCCTGCTGCTCGCGGAGGAACCATTGCCCTCGTCGACAGAAATCAGGACCGAAATCCGCCGCGAAGGCGAGGTGGTTTTCTCAGGCGCGACGACGCTAAAAGAAATGAAGCGGAAGCCGGAAGAGTTGGTCGACTACCTGTACAGGGCGAGTTCATTTCCGAACGGGTGCTTTCTGCTGACGGGCACGGGGATTGTGCCGCCAGATACATTCACGTTAAAGCTGGGAGATGAGATTTCCATCGCAATTCCTCCAATCGGGACTCTCGCGAACGCCGTCGGGTAGAAGCTTGGTCGGGTAGAAGCTTGGTCGGGTAGAAGCTTGGGTCGGGCTCAGATCTCAGCGAATACTTACTGGACGTTGAAAGCTAAGTCGAAGGTCTGATGTCTACGTCCCTGCCGTGTAAAATAAAGGATTATCTCTTGGGGTTTAACCTCCTCTATGGCGATCGAAGAAAAGTCCGCCAACACTTTGGCCAACGCTGAGACATCTCGTCCCAACGATGAACGCTACGAGCCGCAGCGCGTGGAGACGAAATGGTTTGAACGCTGGCAGCAAGATGCATACCTTTACGCCGCCGAGCCGAACTCGGCAAAGAAAAAGTACTACGTGCTTGAAATGCTGCCCTATCCCTCGGGCGCGCTGCACATGGGGCACGTGCGCAACTACTCGATCGGCGATGCGCTCGCCCGTTATATGTGGATGAACGGCTACAACGTGCTTCATCCCATGGGGTGGGATTCGTTCGGCTTGCCGGCGGAAAATGCGGCGATTTCGAATAACACTCCACCGCGCGAGTGGACACTGCGCAATATAGCCAACATGAAGGCGCAGATGAAACGGCTCGGTTTTGCCTACGACTGGTCGCGCGAAGTCACCACCTGCTTGCCCGATTATTACCGCTGGAACCAGTGGTTCTTTTTAAAGCTTTACGAGCAGGGATTGGTCTACCGCAAAAAGAGCAAGGTGAACTGGTGTCCGAAGTGCGCAACCGTGCTCGCGAACGAGCAGGTGGTTGACGGATGCTGCTGGCGTCACGAGGATACACTCGTCGAGCAGCGCGAGTTGGAGCAGTGGTTCGTGCGTACAACAAAGTATGCGGAAGAATTGCTCCGCGATCTCGACAAGCTTGAGGGCTGGCCGGAAAAAGTGCGCATCATGCAGCGCAACTGGATTGGGCGCAGCGAGGGTACGCTTGTCGATTTCAAACTCGAAGGCAATGCCGGGGCTGCGGGATCGACGATCAGCGTGTTTACTACTCGTGTCGATACGATTTTCGGCGCGACTTCGATTCAACTTGCGCCCGAGCATCCGCTGGTCGCTGATTTTATTCGCTACAACCAGCCGCTGGGCGAGGCGGTGCAGCAGTTGATTGGAGAGCAGCGCAAAGCGAAAGAAGCGGGCGACATCGGCGAGATTGAAAAACATGGTGTGAACACGCATCGCTTTGCGATCAATCCGTTCAGCGGCGAACGTATCCCGATCTGGGTCGCTAACTACATCCTGATGGATTACGGCACGGGCGCGATCATGAGCGTACCGGCGCATGACGAGCGGGACTATGAGTTTGCCAAGAAGTACAACCTCGAAATCCGGCTCGTGATCCTACCGATCACAAACGATCCGGAAGAAACCATGACTGAGCCGCAGTTGCCATTTACTGCGCATGACGGAATGCTCATCAACTCCGGTCCGTATAGCGGATTGAGCTGCGCCGATGCGATCCAAAAGATGGGCGCCCATGCGAAAGAGAAGGGCTTTGGCAAGCCGACCGTCACCTATCGATTGAAAGATTGGGGCATCTCGCGGCAGCGGTATTGGGGCACGCCCATTCCGATGCTCTATTGCGAGAAGGACGGCATCGTTCCCGTGCCCGAAAAAGACTTGCCAGTCATCTTGCCTGACAAGGTCGATATCACGCTCACCGGGGGATCTCCGTTGGGCAGAGTGCCGGAGTTTGTGAACGCAACCTGTCCGAAGTGTGGAGGACCGGCACGGCGCGAGACCGACACCATGGATACGTTCGTCGACTCGTCCTGGTACTTTTATCGCTATACCGACGCGCACAATGATCGCGCGCCATTCGATTGCAAGATCGCCAATTACTGGTTCCCCATCGACCAATACATCGGCGGCGTCGAGCACGCAATCCTGCACCTGATCTACTCGCGTTTCTGGACCAAGTTCATGCGCGATTTGGGCATGATCACCAATGACGAACCGGCCGAGCGCCTCTTCACGCAGGGCATGGTGATTAAAGATGGCGCCAAGATGTCGAAGAGTCTCGGCAACGTAGTCTCGCCCGACGAAATGGTGGCGCGCTACGGAGCAGACGCGGCGCGGTTGTACAGTTTGTTCGCGGCGCCGCCGGATCGCGATCTTGACTGGCAGGATTCGGGAATCGAAGGAATTCAACGCTTTCTCGGCCGCGTGTACCGGTTCTTTGTGCGCAATGCGAAGCCGGATCATCCGGACTGGCGCAAGGCGGTTCCTGGGGAGTTGTCGCCGGAGGCCCGTGCGATCCAACGGAAGTTGCACCAGACGATCAAGCGCGTCAGCGACGACTTTCAGGGGCGGTGGCACTTCAACACCTGCATCTCGGCGATCATGGAGTTGATGAATTGTTTGTACGGCGCCGAGGATTCGATCTGCCGCGGTGCGGTACCGGTATCCTTTTTGGCTGAAGTGCAGCATAACGTCGTTCTCTTGCTCGCTCCCTTTGCGCCTTATCTCGCGCACGAACTTTGGGAGATGCTGGGGGAGAAGGGAAGCCTGCTAAAGGCTTCGTGGCCGCAGTACGATGCCGAACTGGCGAAAGAAGAAGAGATTGAGATTCCGGTACAGATCAGCGGAAAGCTGCGCAGCCGCGTGACTGTGCCGGCCGGCACGACCGAGGACGTCGTGCTCGAAAAGGCCTTGGCGGATGAAAAAGTGAAGTCTGCCATCGCCGGCAAGCAGATCGTAAAAAAGATCTACGTGCCGGGCAAGATGGTAAACCTCGTCTTAAAGTAACTTCTTTCCAATAAGAAAGCGGGCCGAGTCAATGTAAACGCGAGTCCGCTTTCTTTTCGTGTTATGCAGCCACCTAGGAACCGGCTACGACGAGTGCCTCACTGCGATTGTTGAACTCAATTTCGTCCACTTGGTTCGTATTGTTGCGATGGGTTCGTAGTGTGATCGCGTTATAGGGCGCCTTTGACGGCAGTTCCTTTAGATTTCCCGTTGCTGTAGCAACGGTCTTGCCGTGATCCAGAACCGAGATTTGCAGAGCGTCTCTCGGTCCAGTCCACTCGGCTTTATAGTGGCCGGGTTGGAGCACCGTCGAGCCGATTTGTGCTGTTTGGGTGAGATCGAAGCTTCCTGAATCTCTATCTTTGTCCTTTGCAAAAGCGCCCAAAGAAAAGACAAGTGCAAAGACCGCCAGTGATGCTACATATTGAATAGAACGCATATTGTTTTTACCTTCCTTATTTATCGAAGAAACACTTGCTCTCCGAACGGCGTCGGAGAGCTTTATTATTTCTCTAATCATCTGGATGCTCCGGCTGAAGTGGTCGTTGCATAATGTGTCGATGCACAAGACGAACTAAAAAGATTAGGGTTAGCACTTGAGGTTGAGCTGTTATGTGCTTGCTCCGTCATATGGGACATTGATGACACTCTCATAAACTGCGTTATGCTTACTGCATGTCACGTGTCTCGCCCACAGCCGAGGGATTTCGGGCCGCTTTTCGGCGACCTTCGTTCACGCTGGCGGAAATCACATGGCGCTGGGTGTTTGGCACAACCGCAACCGTACTGACCGTTTTCGGGTTTTTCGAATACCTCGACACCTTGCCAGTCAATTACGGTGAGATGCTCCTGCTGAGGACCAATCAGCCCTTCCTGGTTTGGCAGGCGCTCATGCACATTCTTCATGGGAGCTTGGCGCGGGCCGTGTTATCGCTCACGTTGGCGGCGTTGTTGTTGACTCTGGTATGGATCGTCGCGGCCTCTTTCGGAAGAGTGACCACGCTTCGAGCGATGCTCGCTTACATACGCGAGCGGATCTCCTCGAAGATGGCGGCTGCTGGCGTGGAGAGCCCAGCGGCCACAAAGGCTGTATGCGACGTTCCGGCTCGCCGAGCCATCGGGGCGTTGGCGCGGCTCAGTATTCTGCGCGTAGCGCTTGCCTTGGCTGCGATTCTGGGATTCATGGGCGCGTCGATCGTGGCAGGATTTGCATCTTCCGCTGCGAATCCCAGCCCGGGCATAATGTTTCTTTTGTTTACGCCGATCGCGGTGCTAGTCGGACTGGCTTGGTTTGCGCTGAACTGGCTGCTCTCACTGGCGGCGGTGTTTGTGGTACGCGACGGGAAAGATGCTGCCGATGCGATTCCCGCGGCGGTCGCACTCTGCCGGGAACGGACAGGTGCTGTATTTGCGGTCAGCACATGGACTGGGTTTGCGCATCTCGTCGCGTTCGTGGGGGCGACTACGCTCATCTCCGTGCCTCTTGGTCTCGCCGGATTTCTGCCCTGGCGCCTAGTCGCGCTCGCGATTCTTGTTCTGACCTTGGCCTATTTCGCCGTCGCCGACTGGATCTATACAGCGCGGTTTGCCGGCTACCTGGCAATCGTCGAAACCCCGGAAGCGTTGATGAAGCCTGCGCCGCCGGTTAGGGCTGCCCCGCCATCGACTCCAACGCTCCAGACTACGATCGATCGTGACGAGCCGATTTTGAGCGACGTGCCCGGTCTGATCCTTGAGACATAGCTGTGGTGTCTGCCGATAGCTCGTAAGTGGGTTGAGGGTACCATCACTAACGATTGTTCGAATGTCTTTACACTCTCTCCCTGAATCTGAGAAACTCACTCGTGGTGACCAAATCCCCGGACAACTCATCTTTGATCGGAAAAGCAACGATCGGCCAACCTGCGATCGGACAACCGGTAGCCAATCAATCCATCGTCATCCTTGATTTCGGCGCACAATATACGCAATTGATCGCGCGCCGCATCCGCGAACAGAATGTTTTCTCGGTTGTGCTGCCCTGCACGGCCACGCTGAAAGAGATCAAGGCTTATTCCCCGGTAGGAATTGTGCTGTCGGGAGCTCCGTGGTCGGTCTATGACAAAGACGCGCCGCCCGCCGACGCGCATGTATTTGATCTGGGTGTGCCGGTGCTTGGGATTTGTTACGGCCTTCAGTTCATGGTGCACACGCTGGGCGGCAAAGTGCGCCCCGCCGACAAACGAGAGTATGGACACGCCGAAGTCGACGTCGTTTCCGACTCGGTTCTATTCAAAGGCCTGGCCAAGAAACTGGCCGTGTGGATGTCGCATGGGGACGAGGCGCTGGAATTGCCTCCAGGCTTCGAGTTAATGGCGAAAACCCATTACGCCGTCGCGGGAATTCAGAACGTCGCGAAAAAATGGTACGCGGTGCAGTTCCATCCTGAAGTGCATCACACGCCGCAAGGCACGCAGATTCTTAACAATTTCGTCTTCCAGATTTGCGAGGCCAAACCGACCTGGACGGCGCAGCACTTTATCGATTCCACAATTGCCCAGATTAAAGAGCAAGTTGGTACTGGACGCGCGATTTGTGCGATTTCCGGGGGCGTGGATTCGTCCGTCGCAGCGGTGCTGGTGGATCGGGCTTTGCGGGATGCCAAAGGCAAATCACGTCTCACCTGCGTGTTCGTCAACAACGGGGTGCTCCGCAAAAATGAATTCGAAAAAGTGCAGAACAATCTACGCGACAAACTTGGATTGCATCTCGATGCGGTTGATGCGAGCGACCGGTTCCTCAAAAAGCTGGCCGGCGTCAGCGATCCAGAGAAGAAGCGGAAGATCATCGGTAACGAATTCATCAAAGTATTCGAGAAAGAAGCGCTCCGGATCGAGAAGACTGAGGGCAAGGTCAAGTGGCTGGTGCAGGGAACACTGTATCCGGATGTGATCGAATCGCGCTCAGTGCGCGGACCGTCGCAGGTCATCAAGTCGCATCACAACGTGGGCGGCCTTCCGGAGAAGATGAAGCTCAAACTGATCGAGCCGCTGAAAGACCTGTTCAAAGATGAAGTGCGGCGCATTGGGCGCGATCTGGGAATGCCGGAAGATATCCTACAGCGCCAACCGTTTCCGGGGCCTGGCCTCGCGGTGCGCGTGCTGGGAGAAGTTACGCCCGAGCGCTTGCAATTGCTACGCGAATGCGATGACATCGTGGTCAGCGAAATCAAAGAAGCGGGTCTCTATACCAGGATTTGGCAGTCTTTTGCCGTGCTGCTGCCGATTATGTCGGTCGGCGTGATGGGTGATATGCGCACCTACGCGTACACCTGTGCCATTCGCGCCGTAAACTCGGAAGATGGCATGACGGCCGACTGGGTCACGCTTCCGCATGATGTGCTGAAGACCATCTCGACGCGTATCGTCAACGAAGTGAAGGGCGTTAACCGCGTCGTCTATGACGTCACCTCGAAACCTCCGGGCACCATCGAGTGGGAATAAGGGAGTCGTCCTCGCGCCATATCTGCACAGAGCTGGCGCTGTAACTTTCCCTGCCAGACGCTAATTGTGCCCTATGCGAGTGCGTATAGCTCCGCATCGGTAATCGTTTCGACATACCTACTGGATTCCGCCTACAACGAGGACCAGCTTCAGCAACAACCAACACGCCGAACTGTTCGCTTCGGAAGGTGCAAGACATGTTCGGTTCCGCCGGTCGCTCTCTCTCCTGTCCTCTCATTTGCCTCTTGCTGAGTTTTCTTATTTGGACCAGCGGAAGTTTTTCCCAGACTTCGATCAATGACATTCACATCACGCCACGCGGTACGGCCGATGAGCTGAGCCGCAGTCCTCATTTGCCAAGCGGGATAGGAGTGATCCGTTCTGACGTGGATCTCGTGACCGTTCCGGTCACTATCACGGACAACTTCAACCGTCCCGTGATTGGCCTGGATCAGGACAATTTCCAGCTGTTCGAAAACAAAAAGCCGCAGGAGATCAGGCATTTCTCGAACGAAGACACACCGGTGTCGATCGGCCTGATCGTCGACATGAGCGGCAGCATGGCCGATAAGGTGGAGAGAACGAAGGAAGCGATTCGGCAATTCTGCGAGGAAGCCAATCCGCAAGATGAGTTCTTCATGATCACCTTCGCCGATGCGCCTCACTTGGTGACCGACTTCACAAATGAAACTGAACAGCTTCAGAACAGCCTTTTGACCACCCCGGCGCGGGGAAGAACCTCGTTGCTCGATGCCATCTACATGGGGCTGCGCAAGATGCAGGATGCCCGATACTCCCGCCGTGCATTGCTGATTCTCTCCGATGGAGGTGACAACCACAGCCGCTACAACGAGCACGACGTAAAGAGCGTGGTGAAGGAATCGGATGTGCTGCTCTACGCCGTCGGCACCTACGATCGCTACGTGAATACGCAAGAAGAGATGCTAGGTCCTGAACTCCTGCAATCGGTCACCGAGGTGACGGGTGGCAAGGCATACACTCTAACGAATATTGCGGATTTGCCGGGTGTGACACGCGCGATCGGGGTACAACTGCGCCACCAGTATGTTCTGGCCTATCGACCGCAATCCAGGCCGAAAGGTGGGAAGTGGTACAAGATCAGCGTTAGACTGCGATTCCCAAAACGGCTGCATATGTTTCTGCGCGTAGATGCTCGCCCTGGATATTACGCAGCGGCGGAATAGTGGCATCCGCTAGCGATCACGGTGAACGGTATCCATCGAAAACGCGGGCAAGCACACAGCGATGTACTCTGCGCCACTCTCTTCCGGAGTTGAATAGCGAATCCACTCGCCGGCGTGAGCGATCACCGCTTGTCCGGCGCGAACGTCGAGCGAGCCACCTTTGTGCTCGACGCGCAGAGTCCCTTTCAGCACGATTGTGAATTCATCGAACTCCGGAGTTTGCCCGGGTTCGACCCATCCGCCGGGACTGCGCATGTGTGCGACACTGGTGGCAGACGTCTTGGAGTTCACTCGTCCGATATATTCGTCGATCAGCTTGGGCTTGTTGCCCGCGGCTTCAATGCGGGTCGGTTGCGGGATGAGTGTCGGCATAGAGTCTTTTTTCGAGCGGCGCCGGCGGTGTGTTGCCGCGACGCAAAGAACTCTAGGTTACATCAACCCGCTAGCCTACTGACCAGGACCGATCACGGCGCCGATGGCGGTGTGCCCGGGATGATTGTGGGTGGACCGGGAACGCCGTCGGGTCCGGGAGTTCCGGGAATGATGATTGGCGGAGTGCCGGGATTCCGTGGAATCGCGGGCGTATCCATGTCTGGAGGTGGAGGCACAGGTCTCGGAGCTACCTGTCGCTGCGCCACTGGCTGCTGTTCCGAAGCCTTGACCGCCTTGCTGACTTCGTCCTGCTGCAACGTGACTGCATGCTGCAACGTTGCCTGCGCTGGGGCACCGGCATCGAGATAGAAATGATGCGAGCTGGTAAGCAAGAAGAGAGATGCGACGCCACCAATCGCGCCTCCGATGACGGCGCCAATCGCCGCATCTTTTCCCTTACTGCCCGGACCAGTGACGCTGGACGACAGACAGCCGGGCGGTGGGCCGACGCATCCTGGAGGCAGCGTGTTCGTCAATGTTGACTGGGAACTGCCGGCCGAGTGGCCGATCAAGGCGCCGATGCCAAGTCCAGCAAAAGGCATGGCAATCGCTCCAGCAAACCTTTTTGATCCGGGATCTTTGAGGGCATAGCCGTCGCTACTTTCTACGGTGAGCGGCCCGGGAATGGGAGTCACGTAGCCGTCCGGAAATGTGATCGACATGGACTGCAGGCGTATCTCTCCGCGTCCGCCATTGCGCTCGATCTTATCGACCGTGCCTTGCACAAACGTACCCGGGGGGATCACGACTTTGTTGGCCGAATCCACAGGGTCCGTAACCTGTGCATAGATGTCATCTCCGCGGCGAATGTACCGAGTCTGAACTGGCTGCGTAAGTACAAGTGCCAGCCTGGTTCCGGCGGGAATGGTTACGGTTGCATTCGAGTCGGCTGGCGGTCCGGATTGTGCAATGTTTTGCGCGGAATCCTGGGCGAGCACGATGACGGTCGCAAGGAGCAAAGTCGACAAGACAGCCGTGAAAAGCGAACGGATTGAACTGAGGTGGAGGGGAGAGTTTTCGAAGCAAGAGCGAAGGTACGCCATGTAGCACCTCCTCTCGAAAGCTTTGAAGTGGCGCTTTCGATTTGTGGCGCATCTATCTACAAATTCAAACCCAGCTTCTATTCATTCGACTCGCAGACCGGACTCAATGTTATCGTCCGGCTGAGTAATTGTTTGAAAAGAGTCGGTATTACTTTGTAAATATCGATGCCGCCAGGTCGCGAGCGGGATGTGCTACAGGGGAAGGGAATGCAGGGCGACGTCGACAGCGGCATTCATCTCCGACGGGCTGGCTCCGTTCGCGGACTGGATGCTCACGCCGTTCATCACGATCATGACATAGCGGGCCAGATCTTTCGGATCGAGATTTTTCTTGAGATCGCCCTCTCGACGGGCGCGCTGCATTCGTTTCTCGATCCGCGCCAAGCCGGTATTGCGCCATTCGATCAAAGCCAGCTTCGCTTTCTCGGCCCCCGCACCGCATGCCAGGGCACCTTGCAGGGAAAAACATCCGCGCGGATGAGTGGAATCCGCAAGAAATTTCACCGTGCCCCGCCAAAGTGCTTCGATGACCCCGCGAGCAGTGGGACGCTCCAGCGCATCAGCGACAAACGTCAGTTGCGCCTCGCCATATCGAGCAACTGCCCGGCGGAACAAAGACTCCTTGTCCCCAAAAGTGGAATACAGGCTTGACCGATTAATGCGCATCGCCGTAGTGAGGTCGTCAAGCGACGCGCCTTCGTAGCCTTTTTCCCAAAACACCCGCATGGCCGCGTCGAGCGCCTCGGCCTCAGAGAACTCCCGGGGGCGCCCCATTTTCACTTTTTCAGTATCTGAAAGCACCATACTTCGTCGCTTAACACTCCTTAGATGTCACTTTTATACCATCCAGTCCAAAAAAGGTGAATCGATTGGCCCGGGAACACATCTGAAACGTACGGTTCAAAAGTAACCGGAAAGGGAGGTAACGCAATGCCGGGCAAACTGGAAGGCAAAATCGCACTCGTAACGGGCGGCAGTAGCGGAATCGGGCTCGCCACCGCGCAGCTTTTCGTAAAAGAGGGAGCATACGTCTACATCACCGGACGTCGTCAGGCTGAACTCGACAAGGCCGTGAAAACTATTGGAAGTCAGGTGAAAGCGATCCGGGCGGACGTATCGAAGCTGGGGGATCTCGACCGGCTTTTCGCACAAATCAAACAGGAGAAAGGCAGGCTGGATGTGGTCTTCGCCAATGCTGGTCAGGCCAGCTTCATTCCTCTCGGTTCCATCAGCGAAGAACTCTACGAGCAAACTTTCGGCACCAATGTGAAAGGAGTCCTCTTTACCGTACAGAAGGCGCTCCCGTTAATTCCGGATGGCGGTTCAATCATCCTGAATGGTTCAGTAGTCAGTCTAAAAGGCTTCCCGGCTTCCAGCGTTTATTCGGCGACGAAGGCGGCGGTGCGCTCGTTCGCTCGCACCTGGACGACGGACCTGAAGGACCGCAAGATTCGGGTCAATACGATTAGTCCGGGGCCGATCGAAACGCCGATTTTCGATACCTTCACGAAGAGTGAGGAGGAGCAAAAAGCCGTCAAGGCACAGTTCGCTTCCGGCGTGCCTCTGGGACGAATGGGGCAGCCGGATGAAATCGGCAAGGCGGCGTTGTTCCTTGCTTCAGACGATGCCAGTTATGTGGCGGGAGCAGAACTGTTCGTCGATGGCGGAACGGGACAGGTCTAAGGCCCGAGTTGTGCGCTGCCTTCCATTGCGTGACGAATGCAGGGGTTAGCTCGCGGGAGACGGACCGTCCATAGAGCGGGCTGGAATCGATGTGAAGCAGGGTCGACGTTGAGAATTTATGCTGAATAGGCGACATATGTCGATTAATGAAAAAACAAGTGTCGCTTTAGTCGTAAGGGCATATGTTTTCATCGATATAGAAGTGGCCCAGCTTCTCCAACTCCAGACAGAAGCGACGGATCCGCGCATCCTGCGGAGCCGTCGCATGCTCATGGAGGCGCTGGCCAGGCTATTGAGTAATAAAGAGTTCGAAGGCGTCTCTGTGCAGGAGATCGCTGACGAGGCCACGTTGAACCGGGCCAGCTTTTACCTGCACTATGCGGACAAGAACGCACTGCTGCACGCCATGACGGAATCCCGCTTCCGTGATCTGATCCAGCGCCGGGCCATAACGTTTAGCGATTGCAATGGAGTATTGCGCGCCGCTGCACTCGGCGTGTGCGACTATCTTGCGGAGAGCACTGGCTGTCCCACTCAGTTGTCGCGGATGGCGCTCGAAGGCTCGACCATTCCCATCGTTGAGGATATGTTCAAGGAAGGACTTGCCCATCATGGATTGGCATCCGGTGTCGATGCGGCACTACTGGCGACCACCGCCGCTTGGGCCGTTTTTGGAGCTGCACGCCGCTGGTTCCAGACACCCAATCGCATCCCAGCGGAGGAGATGGCTGCCAGGATTGAAACCATGGTAAGCCCGATTCTTTTCGGCGCGGCATGAAACCACAATGACTGAAGTTTCTCCGCTACTTGCCGGCCACACGGCGTGCAATGTACGTTTTGAGGAAACCGCCGAATTCGATGGCCTCGGGCGGCAACTTTCTTCCCCGGTTGCTAACCTCATAAAATTCCAAAGTCACCAAGGGATCGAGTTGCGTAATTCTTACCTTGCGGTCCCGGGACGCCATCACACCAAATGACGGAATCACCGCGATTCCCAATCCAGCCTCTACTAATCCGATCTGTGTGTCCAACAGATTCACGGTCTGACGGCGCTTACAAGCTATTTGCATCTTTACCAGTTGTTTGCGGATGAGTTGCTCGTGTGGGTAGTCCTTCGTCAGCGAGATGAGAGTTTCGTCACGGAGTTCGCCCCAATGGTCGGTGCTGTGACGAATGGGTCGACCGTCGTCTTGCCGGGCCAGCATGAGAGAGAAACGAAAGAAAGGTACCCGCTTTATTCCAGGCATGCGATCAAAAATGCCGACCGCAAAGTCGAGTTTGTTGGCTTCGACGCGCTTTATTATCGCGCGAAGATTCCCGTCAAACAGTTGCACCTCCAGGTCCGGGTGGCGGTCGCGGAATTCCTTGATGGCTGGAGGAAGCACGTGAGCGGCAAACCAAGGAGTCGTTCCAATGGATATGCGGCGATTTTTCTTTTTGACCGTCTGCTCGATCCGAGAGATTCCCGTTTCAAGCGCGTTCAATGCTGGCTGTGTGACAGCCAGAAGTTCGCTCCCTTGTGCAGTGAGTGAAACTTGCCGGGTTGTGCGATCGAAGATGCGAAACCCTAATTGGCGCTCCAACTCGCGGATCAAGACGCTCAACCCAGATGTAGTAATGAACAACGCTTCGGCCGCGCGGGTAAAGTTCCGATGCTGCGCAACCAGGTGGAATGCGCGAAGCTGGCGAGAGGAATATTCCATTGTTGAGATATTATCAACAAATTGTTACAATTACGAACTTCCAATCGATTATAACTCCTCGTAAATTGATTCACGTCAGGCCAATAAAGACTGCTCAAAAAGGAGGCGGAATATGAAAACAAAGAACATTGTGTTGGTGCACGGTGGGTTTGTAGACGGGTCGGGCTGGGAACCCGTGTACGCGATTCTGAAAAAGCAGGGGTACAACGTTTCTATCGTACAGAATCCCACGACCTCTCTGGCAGATGACGTAGCGGCCACCAACAGAACCATCTCCGCGCAGGATGGACCGGTTGTGCTCGTTGGGCATTCTTACGGCGGCGTCGTGATTACCGAAGCCGGCGACAATCCCAAGGTAGCTAAATTGGTGTACATCACCGCATTCGCACCCGATGGCGGCGAGTCAGTCGCATCCTTGATCAAGAACCCTCCTCCAGGAGCGCCGGTACCGCCGATCTTGCCGCCGCAGGATGGATTTCTTTTTCTTGATCGCTCGAAGTTTGCAGAATCGTTCGCCGCCGATGTAAAGCCAGAGTTGGCCGCTTTCATGGCCGATTCTCAAGTTCCTTGGGGAGTGCCGGCACTCGAGGGTGCGGTTAGCCAACCATCCTGGAAGTCCAAACCGAGCTGGTATTTGGTGGCCACCGACGACAAGATGATTCCCCCCGATGCTCAACGAGCGATGGCTAAGCGCGCGGGATCCCGGACCGTCGATGTGAAGGGGAGTCACGCAGTATACGTCTCTCAACCGGAAACAGTAGCTGATCTCATTGCCCGCGTGGCCGAGAGCAATCAGTAGCAGGCGGTATCATCGTGTAGCGTTTGAAGGCGGCCGGCGGCGGTCGCCTTTCTTACAAATCGTGATGTCCAATGCAGTTACGTAACAGCTTTGGAAAAGGAGCAGAAGCTTCTCAATAATCGGCAGACTCGCGCACTTAGCTTTCGCGCTATATACGGAACCACGGGAGAGAGGCCCTGAAAAGGCTAGTCATCGGCGCTTTAACTCCGTACCTGGCCTCCATGCTTTCAATTGCTCAAAGACAATTGTTAAGCCCGGCTTTCCCTTGCAGCGCGCCTTCGATCATGAGTGGAGTAGCTGAACTCCTTGCGGATCGGGCAGACTTCAGGTTCTGGAGTTGCGCAAAATAGACCACCATCGCTCGCGGCGAATGAACTCTTGCCATCTCGCATGTTGGAATGCTTTAAATTCCGTCATAGCGGGAATATCCGCGCTCGGCCCAATAGTCTCTTGGCTCTTCCGCGACATACGTAATCCTCGTAATAACCTTCACATTCTTCAGACCAAGTTTCACGGGCACCAACAGACGGAGCGGTGCTCCATGATCCACGGTGAGGGGCTGACCGTTGAGGTGTGTGGCGAGCAGCGTCTGTGGATGGCGGGCCGTCGCCAGGTCGAGCGACGTAAAGTAAGGGTCAGGATTCCCCCAGGCATCAAGATTGACCGAGGACTCCACACGCGCCCATTTCGCTTGCGAGATCGGGGGGTAGGCACGAAGCAGATCATCGAATCTCAGACCAGCCCACCACGCGATCGCGTTCCAGCCTTCAACGCAAACTAACTGCGTAATCTGCTCATGCACCGGGAAGCGAGTCAGGAGACTCTGAATATCTAGAGAGATGCTCAGGCCAGAAGCGAGTCCATCCAGAGTCAATTTCCATCCAGGAATATAGCCAGGATCGGGCGTGGCTCCGTTGTAGTTGTTCTTGAGCGGGGTAATCTGCGATCTGGTGTAGGTGGGCACCCTGCGATTTACGGAGTAGAGCGCTTCTGCAACATCATCGTCGATGCGCAGCGCTTTGTTCAGAAACCACTCGTTCCCAGGGGAGTCCATATTTCGGCGCACACCCAAGCGCCCGAGCGTATTTTGTGGGAGGAGAAATCCAGTGCCCGCTAGCGCTGCCAGCGCGCCAGCCCCAAGCAGCAGAAAGTCCCGTCGGCTGTGATAACGGAGGACCCGGGGAGCGATCTCGATTGCCGGAAGAGGTCGCTCTCCAAAGAAGCTTTGAGGCTTTTTCATGGGAACAGATTTCACTTCCGGTTCCATAGCCGTCGAACGTTTATCTTTCCGTCGCAATGAATCGCTTTTTTTTTCATTGTTCATTTGCGATGGCCTCCGACCGCTTCACCCTCGTGGACCAACCTACGATCATGCTGCGCAGCGTGTCCCACCCGTCGGCGAAAACTAGAAACACATGCGGCACGACGAAGAAGATGTAGAGCCACATCAGCCAGAAATGCCAGACGCGCGCAGCGTTGTATCCTCCAAAGAGCGCTGCGAGCCAATGGAGTTGCATGGGCTTGTGAATCGCCCACCCCGTAGCGACCGAAAGGAACCCGGCGACCGGAACCGAGAAGTATGCTGCACGCTGGAGCGCGTTGTACTTTGTCTTACAGCGTGGATAGGGCCATTGGCGGCGCGCCAGTTTAGCGAAAGGAAAACCAACGTAATATCGAAACATCCTGAGCGCGTCCAGCAGATCGGTCCGGCGGGGCAGCAAGGACCGCCAGCCTCCCCCCATGGCCAGCCCTGCAACGTACACAATGCCATTCAGCATGAATTGGTAGGCGCATAACCAATGCAGTCGCAGGGCTAACGCCAACATGTCTGGCCCCAAGCTCATGTGGTTGTAAATCCAATCGGGTGGACTGTTGTATTGATGCAGTCCAGGCACATGGGCGCATATCCAGATTCCAATATCCGCCGCCACATCGAAGTTTCCCGTATTCGGATCTGGCTTGTGTTGATAGATCGGTGAAGCCCAGTAGATAGAGATGCCACTCAGAATGAGGCCAAGAAGGATCGGTACATTCAGCCAGTGACTCCAGCGCACCAGGATATGGTGTCTCCTGACGACGAGCACGGCCGGCTGTTCCGGCAACGTGCTCGTGCAGTTCGGCTTGTGATGAAGGGCTGGCAAAGAGCTCACTCTCTGACACTTCAACTCCAACTGCCTAGTTGGACGCCGCCGGAACGAACTGAAATATCTTGTCCGTCGCAAGTGTTCCATCCGCAAGTTTCTCAGTCGTCGCGTAGACAACATCGCCCGGGCTGAAAGTGACTTGTTGAGGCGCGACTTCTGTGACCGGGACATTGGACGGTACGGAGATTGTTTGGGAGCCGTC
>Ga0209168_10000503_pt1 | contig 37225 bp, 34 predicted proteins | sample Coa_R1_FD_187156 | JGI IMG/M metagenome (GOLD analysis project Ga0209168, IMG submission 187156) | Surface soil microbial communities from Centralia Pennsylvania, which are recovering from an underground coalmine fire - Coalmine... | ecosystem: Environmental > Terrestrial > Soil > Unclassified ...
TGGAAGGCAGGTCGTTACAGATTTTTCGTCGTTGGCGAATGTTTACTATTCGATCAACTGGTAGGTACCCCCCCCCGGGGGGGGCCTATTGCAATCAGCAACTTAGCGCCAAAACGAAAAGTAATCGATTAAGCTCAATCACTTACAGGTAAAATCTTGAGCCTTAAGCACTTAGCGGCAAAATTACCCAGTTCCTTCAAAGAACGGAGCAAACTTCAATGATTCATCTTCGCGTTGGCGAAGTCAATTGAAAACCCCTCCCGATTACGACGTCAGTTCCATTTCGGGAATTGCTATCGAGCACCCCGGCAGGCATACGAGTAAAAAAGCCAAATAGTCGAGCATCCCGGGAAGCAGGGAGTTATTTTTCGAGACCTATGTAATTCTCGGCTGCACGGGTCGTCTTCAATGCAAAGCGTTTTTGTAAGTTTTCGGGGGATTCCAGAGTTTTCAGCGCAAAAGGCACCCACGGTTGCGTGTTGTGGAACACAATCATCGAGTGACGGAGTCTTGATGCGGTTGCCTTTTTTAATACTTCACATCAGCGCCGGAATCGTCGGCTTGATCTCGGGCACGTTTGCCATGATCTTCCGGAAAGGCTCGGAGCGGCATCGCACGGCCGGGGACATCTTCGTGGTCGCGATGCTGATAATGGGGTTGTGTGGATCGTATCTCGCTTTGCTGAAACATCAGACAAATAACGTGTTCGGCGGGCTGCTCACGTTCTACCTGATCATCACGGCATGGCTGAGCGGCAAACAGCGGAATGAAGGTCCGGGCGTCGTCGATTGGGGCGCGCCGACCATGGCGCTTGCAATCGGCGTCAGCCTGCTCACCCTTGGCGTACGCGTCGTGAACGGTCAGTCCGAAGGGCAAGCAGGAGTTCCCATTGGCATGTACTTTTTCATGGGCTCAATACCACTGCTCGCCGCTATTGGCGATGTTCGCGTGCTGGCGCGCGGTGGTATCTCGGGCCGTCCACGCATCGTGCGTCACTTATGGCGCATGTGTTTTGGTCTTTTTATCGCGACAGGATCGTTCTTCCTTGGTCAGCAGCAGGTGTTTCCCGAAGCGATCCGGAAGCAGTACATTCTTGGGCCGCTAGCAATTTTGCCACTCGCATTGCTGATCTACTGGGTGGTGCGGGTGAAATTTACTGCCCGCTGGAGGAGCTTGATCGTTCCAACTTACGAAAAGACTGTGGTCGCGCAGGAAGTGAGTGGAGATTGACATCCGATGGCGCGCGCGACTCGAATGCTCGGCTCAATAAGCTTGTGGCGGCTGGTAGCGATTGCACTCAGTGCGACTGCGGCGAGCGCCCAAGAACCGGAAGTCGTTCTTCATACCTCCTCTAACCTGGTGTTAGTCGATGTCTTCGCCATGAAGAATGGACTGCCGGAGAAGAACTTAATGCGCGAAGACTTCCAGCTTTTTGATAACAATACTCCCGTCCCGATCAAGACCTTCGACACGGGCACGCAATCTACCAGTCGTCCACTTACTCTGTGGCTTGTGGTTCAGTGTCGCATGCCAGGTTGGGAGGCACAGGGATCAGGCTTTTTTGCTGGCCAAATGCATCGGTTCGCTCCCGCGCTGAAAAACCTGGAAAAGGAAGATACCGTAGGCGCCGCTCACTGGTGCGACAACGGCGACTCACAACTTGATTTGCAGCCGACCAGCGATGTAGGAGATTTGGCTCCAGCCATAGAACACGTACTCGCCGCCGAACCTAACCCCGGCAATCACGATCGAACAGGCGAACTAGCGCTGCAACGGACTCTGCAGCTTATAGTCGATGCCACTCGCTCCTCGAAGCCCGAGCCTTTACCCGTCGTCATCTTTCTCTACGGGGACTGGAGCGGAATGCCGCGATCCGAGGCGGACCACTTCATCGGCGAACTGCTGGAAACTTCCGCCGTCGCCTTTGGACTGCGCGATCATCGCTCTCCGCACATTTGGTGGGTTCCCGGCGAGCAGCGGCAAGTTGCGCACTACGTTGCGACGCAAACCGGAGGCGAATATCTGGACGTTACTTCCGAGACTTATGGCAACGGTCTCGAACAGATTCTCCAGCAATTGCACTTTCGCTACGAGCTTGGCTTCCAGCCGCCTGCATTGGATGGCAAGCGTCACAGGCTCGCGGTCAAACTCGCCAACGCCGCGAAGAGCCAATACAAGAGGATTACGATTGCGTTACCGCGCGGCGTATGTCCCGGTGCTCCGTGAAAACCGGGAAACGCAAGCCTCTCACTGACTTACCGGCCTACAATATCCGCACCCCCTCATCCGTCTACAGAAGTGGATGACCGAAGCGGCGAGCCCGAGCTACACAGCACTCGAGGGCATGGCACTCGAACGGATGGCTACGGAACAAGACCAGCGCATTTCCGAGGTCGTCAAGCGGGAGCAGTCGCGGCTGCGCAATTTTATCCGGCGGCACGTACCCGATCCGGGCGATGCGGAAGATATTTTGCAGGACGTGTTCTACCGACTGGTCGAGGCGAACCGCCTGCTGATGCCCATCGAGCATGTTACGGGGTGGCTGTTTCGCGTGGCGCGCAATCGCATCACAGATCTGTTTCGCAAAAAGGAACCGGAGAATTTCAGCGACCTCTCGGTTGCGGACGAGGGCAATGAGGATCTGCAGTTCGAGGACCTGCTGCCGTCCCCCGATGAAGGACCGGAAGCGTTATACGTCCGCAATCTGCTACTGGATGAGTTGAGGCGGGCGCTCGCCGAGTTACCCAAAGAGCAGCGCGATGTGTTCATTGCGCACGAGTTGGAAGGACGAAGCTTCAAAGAGCTGGCAGAGGCAACGGGAGTGAGTTTGAATACATTGCTCTCACGCAAACGATATGCAGTGTTGCATCTGCGGGAGCGATTGCGGCGCGTGTATGACGAGTTTGGAAAATGAGGGAGAAATTATGAGGAAGAGATGGTATTGGATTGTACCTTTCGCAATTGTGGCGATTCCGCTATTTATCTTCATCGGCGGCGAGGTAGTCATGCATCTGTGGAACTGGCTGCTGCCGCCGCTGTTCGGATGGAGGGCGCTTACGTTCTGGCAGGCGCTGGGATTGCTGGCGCTGTGCCGGATCTTGTTCGGCGGACTTGGAGGCCATCATCATGGACACGGCTCCAGACGTCGCTGGGAAGGACGCTGCAAGAAGATGACGCCGGAGGAGCGGGAAAAATTCCGTCACGCCATGGCGGAAGGGTACGACTTCGGAGGATCGACAAGCCAGAACGCAGAAAGTTAGACTCACTTCATCGGATGTCATCCTTCATGCGGCGAAGCCGCATGAAGGACCTTACGTTGGCCGAGAGCGCCTTTGCAGTCAAACCTCGCCGTACACGTTCCCTCCACTGCAATTTCACTTTCCGCTTTCGTAAGGTCCCTCCGAGAGCTTTCGCTCTCGTCAGGATGACATCGCGATTTATATCGGCTTCAAGTACTGCGAACTTCTACACGAGCCCTTGATCCAGCATCGCGTTGGCGACTTTCACGAAGCCACCGATGTTGGCACCGTTCACCAGGTTGCCGGGCGTACCGTATTTCTCGGCCGTTTCGAAACAGTTCTGGTGGATGGCGATCATGATCTGGTGCAGACGGTTGTCCACTTCCTCGCGAGTCCAGCTCAGCCGTGCGCTGTTCTGGGCCATTTCGAGGCCGGAGGTGGCCACGCCGCCAGCATTGGCAGCCTTGGCCGGTCCGTACAGGATCTTGGCATCGAGGAACATCTTGGTCGCTTCGAGCGTGGACGGCATGTTTGCGCCTTCGGCCACCAGCTTGATGCCATTCTTGATCAGGTTCGCCGCATCCTTCGCAGTGATTTCGTTCTGCGTCGCGCTCGGGAACGCGCAATCAGCCTTGATGTTCCACAGCGGATTGTGCTCCAGCTTGATATCCGTCGGCATGAAGATGGCTTTCTTGAACTTGTCAGCGTAGTCGCGGATGCGTCCACGCTTCACGTTCTTCAGCTCCATGACATAAGCCAGCTTCTCGCGGTTGATGCCATCGGGATCGTAGATCACGCCATTCGAATCGGACACGGTAACGGGCTTCGCGCCGAGATCGAGCAACTTCTCGACAGTGTATTGCGAAACGTTGCCGCTGCCCGAAACCAGACAGAGCTTGCCATCAAACGAATCTTTCTTCGTCTTCAGCATTTCGTTGGCGAAGTAGACGCAGCCGTAGCCAGTGGCTTCCGGACGAATCAGCGAACCGCCCCAACCAAGGCCTTTGCCAGTCAGGACGCCGGTGAACTCGTTGCGCAGCCGCTTGTATTGGCCGAACAGGAAGCCGATTTCGCGGCCACCTACGCCGATGTCGCCGGCCGGGACGTCGGTGTCGGGGCCGATGTGGCGCTGCAGTTCGGTCATGAAGCTCTGGCAGAAGCGCATCACTTCGTTGTCACTCTTGCCCTTGGGATCGAAATCCGATCCGCCCTTGCCACCGCCCATGGGCAGCGTGGTGAGCGAATTCTTGAATACTTGTTCAAATGCGAGGAATTTCAGGATACCGAGATTCACACTGGGATGGAAGCGCAGTCCGCCTTTGTAGGGGCCGATGGCGCTGTTCATCTCGATGCGGAATCCACGGTTCACCTGAATGTTGCCCTGGTCATCGAACCACGGCACGCGGAACATGAGGACGCGCTCGGGCTCGACAATTCTTTCGAGCAGACGAGCTGACTGATACTCGGGGTGCTTCGCAAGGACCAACCTGAGAGAGTCGAACACTTCAGCAACCGCCTGGTGGAACTCGGGCTCGGCGGGGTTCTTCGCTTTCACACTGATCATCACGGATTCAATGTAGTCACCAGGTACTTTGACTCCTGGGTGTGTCATCACGGACATAGTTCCTACCTCCGTAGGTACAGCGTTGGAAACATAATGCCGCTCTTCATTCTCGGCCTCTCTGGGAAAGGGACAGTGATAATTCTCACCCTGGCGGGTGATTCGAGTCACTGGGTTACAAGCATCGTGTTTTCAATCAGATACAGTCCACCAATGCGGACTTCGACGTTGATTCCCCTGGTACCACGCATGGAGTTTTGAGCGCGACCGCTCGCCATGTGCAAGCATTGCTGGCAATGCTATCATTGCTGGCATGGCGAACATCACTATTCGCAACCTGGAGGAAACCACGAAGCGCAAGCTGAAAATCCGCGCCGCTATCAACGGGCGGTCTATGGAGCAGGAGGCGCGCGAGATTCTGAAGAGCGCGCTGGCTCAATCACCCAGGAAGCAGACCAATCTCGCCGAACGCATTCGCGACATCTTCACGCCTCTTGGAGGAGTCGAGTTGGAGCGTCTTCCCCGCGAGCCGGTTCGTGATCCGCAGTGGCTCGCAGAGCGCGAGTAGCGCGAACCGCGTTCACCACTCCGTCTTATGATCATTCTCGATACTGATGTCGTTTCCGAAATCATGCGCCCGGCGCCAGAGCGGCGAGTTCTGCACTGGTTCAGCGGTCAGGCTACCGAAGACTTGCATGTCACTTCTGTCACGATGGCGGAGATTCTTCACGGCATTGAGCTCATCGCTGGAAGCAGACGTCGCGACGCGCTTCGCGCCGGGGCCGAAAAGATGTTCGAGGGCGTATTCGCGGATCACATTCTCACCTTTGAGGACCGAGCCGCCCGTGCGTTTTCTCAGATTGCGTCATCTCGCCGCCGGCAAGGCAAACCCATGTCGCTCATCGATGCACAGATCGCGGCGATCTCGCGAGCCCATGGAGCAACGCTGGCCACGCGCAACCCTTATGCTTTCGAAGAGTGTGGGGTCAGGTTGGTCAACCCGTGGGAGGGGTAGGTCCCGAATCAAACGCGATGTCATTCTGAGGACGGCGCAAGCGGTCCGAGGAACCTGACGGTGCGATATTTTTGTTCGCCGCAGCATCGAAGAACATCACACTGCTCGCAGCAATTTGTTCCCGGTCGGCTACATATCCAGATTCCGCTGACGTACGGTCCCTCGCGCCGGCTTCGCCGCCACTCAGGATGACAATTCTTGGGATGATATTAATTGTTAGCAGATTCTCGGCAATTGCTCGCCACTCAACATGTCGACTACACGGTTGCCACCGACTCGGCTCTGCAGAAGCACGGTGCGACCCGGACTCTCTTCCACTTTTCCTACGCGGACTGATCCTTGCGATACCGGTACTTTCTGCATGATCTCGAGTGCGGCATCGGCTTGGGCTGCGGGAACGAAAACTGCGAAGCGTCCTTCATTTGCAACGTAGAGAGGATCGAGGCCCAGAATCTCGCAGGCTCCCTGCACGACCTCGTTCACCGGGATCAACGCCTCTTGCAGGCTGATGCAGACATTCCGGTCGGCGGCGATTTCGTTCAGAGTAGTCGCCAAGCCGCCGCGAGTCAGATCACGCAGGCAATGAATTTCGATCCCGGCGTTCAGCAGGGCTTCCACCGGCGGCCACAGATTTGCGCAATCGCTGAGAATCGGCGCTTCGAATTCGAGCCCTTCCCTCACGGAAAGAATCGCGATGCCGTGGCGGCCAAGATCGCCGCTGACGATCACGGCATCTCCGGGCTGAACGGCTGCCGGTCCAATCTCGGTCGCAACGGTCGCTTCGATCACTCCGATACCGGATGTGTTCACGAAAATTCCGTCACCCTTGCCTTTGTCGACGACTTTCGTGTCGCCAGTGACAAGTTTTACCTTTGCGTTGACCGCGGCCTGCTGCATCGAAGCGACGACCGTTCGCAACGTTTGCATTTCGAGGCCCTCTTCCAGAATGAATCCCGCGCTCAGGTAGAGTGGGCGAGCGCCGCACATCGCCAGATCGTTCACCGTGCCATAGACCGCAAGATCGCCGATATTGCCTCCGGGAAAGATCAGCGGCCGCACGACAAAGGAATCCGTGGTGAAGGCCAGCCGCGTTCCATTCACCGCGACAACGGCGCCGTCATGCCGCTGTTCGAGCATGGGATTGCCGAACGCCGGCATGAAGATCTTTTCGATGAGCTGGTGGGTCAGGCGTCCGCCGCCGCCGTGCGCCAGGACGATGCGATCGTCAGCGACTCGCGGGACTGGACAGCTCAGGTTGAACGTTTTGGCGTCTGCCATAGTGATAGTAGGCCGCGCACGCGCCCTCCGACGATACCATGGGAGCGCCAAGCGGATTTTCGGGTGTACACTTCACGGCAAAGGCCGGGCACTCGTGAGGCTTCTTGATGCCTTGCAGAATCAGCCCGCTGATGCATTCCGGCGATTCGTGCGCCGGCTCACCTGAGAACGGGAAACGCAGGTTGGCGTCGTATTTCTGAAAGCGTCCGCGCAGCTGAAAGCCGCTGCCGGGAATTTCGCCGAGGCCGCGCCACTGGCGTGGAGTGATTTCGAAAACTTCCTCGATCGTTTTTTGTGCAGGGCGGTTCCCTTCCCGACGCACCGCGCGCGCGTATTGATTTTCGACTTCATGCCGGCTTTCTTCGAGTTGGCTCACCGTCATGAAAATGCCTTCAAGAATGTCGAGCGGCTCGAATCCGGTGACCACGATCGGCACTTTGTACTTGGCAGCGATCGGGAAATATTCCTCGAAGCCCATGATGGTGCAGACGTGTCCGGCAGCGAGAAATCCCTGAACGACGCAGTTCTCTGAGGACAGCAACGCTTCCATCGCAGGTGGAACGAGCACGTGCGATACCAGCAGCGAGAAATTTTCGACGCCATCGTGGTCGGCCTGCCATGCGGCCATCGCATTGGCCGGCGCCGTCGTTTCGAAACCGACCGCGAAGAACACGACCTGCTTGTCAGGATTTGCTTTTGCCAGTTTCAGCGCGTCGAGGGGTGAGTAGACGATGCGGACGTTCGCACCCTCGGCCTTGGCGTCGAACAGGCTCTTGGATGATCCCGGCACACGCAGCATGTCTCCAAAGGAGCAGAAAATCACCTCGGGACGCTTGGCGATGGCGACTGCTTTGTCGATCAGCTCAATCGGCGTGACGCAGACCGGGCAGCCAGGGCCGTGGACGAGCGTTATCTCACGCGGGAGCAGGTCTTCGAGACCGCTCTTGACTATGGTATGAGTTTGGCCGCCGCAGATTTCCATGATCGTCCATGGACGGGTGACCTTCTTGCGGATTGCCGCCACAAGTTGTTCGGCGGCTTTCGGATCGCGATATTCACTGACGAACTTCACCGAGCTCCTCTTCTATGTTGCCCATCTGCTTGAGGTACTCGAAGACGCGCTGGGCTTCTTCCTCGTCGATCACACTGATGGCAAATCCGACGTGGACCAGGACATATTTGCCAACCTCCGCTTCGGGCGTATAAGCGAGGTTGACGTCTTTGCGGATGCCTCCAAAGTCTACCTTTCCGAGACGAAAGGCGATGTCGCCGGAATCAATGATTTCGACGACTTTTCCTGGAACCGCGAGACACATCGGCGAACCTCAGCGGCTAAAGCCGCAAATCCCTTTTCTCGACTTTGCGGCACAACTGAAGTCGTGCCCTTCCCGTGCTTGTATTCACCAAATATTGCGCTAGCTTCCCGCCATCACGGCCTGGCCTAGCGCGATACCACCGTCGTTTGGTGGGACTCGCTGGTGCGTATGCACGACATAGCCTTCCGCTTCGAGCACTGCCGCGGCACGTTCCGTCAGATAACGATTCTGAAAGACTCCGCCGCTGAGCACGATCTGCTTGAGACCAACGCTTGCGGCGACTTCGACAATCCAGTTCACCAGCGCATTGTGAAACCGCGCCGAGATGGTTGGAGCAGGAACTCCCTCGCGCTCATCGTGCAATACCGACGCAATCAAGGGACCCCAATCACCGCTGCTCAGAGAATACGCCTCTTCGGTGCGCAAAGCTCCAATTTCATTTTCGAGCAGCATCGCGGCCTGGCCTTCAAAGCGGTTTTGCTGAGCAAGGCCAGTGATGGATGCGATCGCGTCAAAGAGGCGTCCGACACTGGTTGTGGGGACTGTGTTAATGCCGCGGGCCAGCATGTCGCGAATCTTTGCAACATTCTCCTCCGCAGGCGAACTTCGTTCGCCGGACAGCCGGGGGCGGCTGTCCCCACATTCAGGGCCGCCGAAAACCTCGAAAAGCAGGCTGGCTGCCGAGCGCCAACCTTCGCGGACGGCCGCATCGCCGCCGGGCAAAGCGAAGGGACGAAGATGGGCGATTCGGTCGTATTTGTTTGCGTCCACACGAAAGAACTCCCCGCCCCAGATTGCGCCGTCGAGACCGTATCCTGTGCCGTCCCACGAAATACCAAGATAAGGGCCTTCGACATTATTCTCGGCTGCACAGGCGGCGACGTGCGCCTGATGATGCTGCACCCGGATGATGGGTAATCCTGACTTTTCTGCCCACTGCGTGGAAGCGTAATCGGGATGCAGATCGCAGACCACGGCCTCAGGCCTAAAGCTGTAGAGGCGGCAGAGATCTTCGATGGCTCGCTCAAAGGCCTGGCGGGCTTCGATGGTTTCGAGATCTCCGATGTGCTGGCTGAGAAAGACGTCGTTGCCGACGGCGATGGCGACCGTATTCTTCAAGTGTCCGCCGACGGCGAGCAGGGGAGGAAGTTCCTTGGCAACGCGAATGCCCAAAGGTGCGTAGCCGCGAGCACGGCGCAGAATTCCGGCGCGTCCGCGCGTGAGGCGCACGACCGAATCATCACAGGCGCGAACGATAGGCCGGTTATGCATCAGGAAATGATCGGCAATGTCTTTCAGGCGAGTGGTGGCTTCGTCGTTGGCAATCGCAATTGGTTCGTCACTGCGGTTGCCGCTGGTGGCGATTAACGGGAATGGGCAGTGCTGCATCAGCAGATGATGCAGCGGCGAATACGGGAGCATGACACCCAGATACGGAGAGCAGTGAGCGACGTTCCATGCAATGTCACTATCGTTTTTGGGTTTAAGAAGTACGACGGGCGCGGCCAGCGATTCGAGAAGCTCCTGCTCCGCTGGAGCGATGTCACAATATTCACGCGCCATAGCGAGTGAAGGCATCATCAGCGCAAAGGGCTTCTCTTCGCGATGCTTGCGCTGGCGCAGGCGTGCGATGGCGGCAGGCTGGCGGGCGTCGACCAGAAGCTGAAAGCCTCCGATGCCTTTGAGCGCGACAATTTCCCCTTTCACTAGGGCAGCAGCGGTATCGGCAATCGTGCCATCAAGTTTCGGTCCGCAAACCGGGCATGCGTTGGGCTGCGCGTGAAAGCGACGGTTAGCGGGATTTTCGTATTCTTCGCGGCAGGCCGGACACAGAACAAACTCGCGCATCGTCGTGTTGGGGCGGTCGTACGGGATGTCGACAACGATGGTGTAGCGCGGGCCACAATTTGTGCAGTTGGTAAACGGATATAGAAATCGTCGGTTTGTCGGATCGAACAATTCGGCGCGGCAGTCATTGCACGTAGCGAGGTCGGGCAGAACGTTGACGGATTTTTCGGAATTCGACTCGCTGTGATGGATCTCAAACTTCGTGAAGCCCTGCAGTGGAAGCCACGCCGATTCGCGCGTTGTGATGACTGAGGCTGTCGGACGCTCTCGTTCGATTCGCTGTTCGAAGTGGCGCAAGTCGTCAGGCGAGCCTTCGACCTCGACGACGAGTCCTGAGGAGGAGTTCAGCACCCATCCATTCAGCGCCATTTCAGTTGCGAGACGATAGACGAATGGACGAAAGCCGACACCCTGCACGGCTCCACGCAGAGTGATGCGAAGGCGTTGCCTGGCGGGCTTGGATGCGACTGACATCACAGGCTTTGATTCTAAGCTCCCGCAGGGTCTGCAACCACAAAAGGCATGAAGGCACACGAACGAGGATCGCAACCCGGGCCCCTACATTACTTCGCGTCCTTTGTGGTTACGATTTAGGCAAGTACGGGTCGACCAAACGCACAATCACGGCCACCAATTCTGGGAGAGCAGCAGTCACCGGAGCAGAGAGCGAATCTCCGTGATCGAAGTTTTCTCCCGCAACGGTGATGACGAATGCCTTGGGGGCAGCACTGTAGAGTTCTTTGGCAAGATGGAGAACTTTCTCTGGAGAGTAGACGTGGGTGAACTGTCCCGATTCCTTACGAGCACCGCCATTGTTGGGTCGGATCTCTCGGACGCAAATATCACCGGCACGTTGATTCTCGGCCTTGTCCATGTAAGCGGCATCGAGGAAGACTACCAGCTCGTGGTGCTGGGCCGTGTCCGCTAGTTCTGGGGCGAGTTGATGCAGTCGAACGATTTCAACTTCGAAATCGGGCAGTCTCTGTGCGAGAGCATCTGCGGCGCGCCAGGCAACGCCGTCATCGCAGCGCAGAGGATTGCCGTATGCGACGATGAGGATGCGAGGCATGTTCAAAGATAACAAGCTGTGTCATTCTGAGGAGGGCGACAGCTCTCCGAAGGAACCTTACGACTGCGGCCGCCTCCAGTGCTGCACGTGGGAGCTTTCACGCTGCACGCTTCTGAGGGCGTCCCATCTACTGCATCTCCGATTCGGCTGACGTACGGTCCCTCGCGCCGGCTTCGCCGCCGCTCAGGATGACATCGTGACGGCGCACACGATAGCTTAACTGCGTGCGACTTCGTCCAACACCTCGCCCTCAGGGCTCATCAGCTGAATTCGAAGCGGCATTTGTCCCATGGCATGCGTGGAACAGCTCAAGCACGGATCGTAGCAGCGAATCACGGCCTCGACACGATTCAGCATGCCCGGAGTGAGGTTGCGTCCCTGGACAAAGTGCTTGGCTACCTGCAGCACACTGCGGTTCATGGCCAGGTTATTGTGCCCGGTAGCAATCACGAGATTCACCCAGCGGATCAAGCCCTGCTCGTCAATCTTGTAGTGATGAAAGAGAGTGCCGCGCGGAGCTTCGCAGGCCCCAACACCTTCGAGCGCATTGGGCCGGGCCAGCGCGCGGACGTGCTTGGAGAGAATCTCTGGATCGTTCAGCAACTGCTCCAGCCTCTCGATGCAGTAAATAATCTCGATCAGCCTCGCATGATGGTAGTGAAACGAGCTCAGGACCGCGGTTCGCTGTAGCTCGTGGAACTCGGCCAGTTCCTGGTCGGCGCGCGGCGTACCGCAGCGGTCGGCAACGTTCAACCGGGCGAGCGGCCCAACGCGATAGACGCCGTCGGGAAATCCTTTGGGTTTGTAGTAGGTGGATTTCAGGTAGCTCCACGGCTCGACTTTTTCACCGATGTAATCGGAATACTGCGTAGGATCGAGATCATCGGCAACCACGTGGCCGGACGCGTCCACGATGCGCAGCTTGCCGTCGTAAAACGTGAGTCCGTTGTCCTTCTTCACGATGCCCATGAACATCGTGGGGAAATTGCCGAAAGTGGAGATCTCTTCGCGGAAGCGCTCCATCGTGCTCTTGAACCATTCAAGGGTGCGCTCGGCGATGGCAAGCGCATCGGGCAAAGCCCACAGGATGGCGTCGCGGTTGGCCTCGGTCAGCGGCTCGCTTACGCCGCCGGGAACGATCCATGCAGGATGTATGCGCTTTCCGCCTAGCCGCTCGATGATCCTTTGACCGAACTGGCGCAACTTAATGCCGTCAAGGGCGAGTTCGGGATTCTTCTCGGCGACGCCGAAGATGTTGCTCTTGGCCGGATCCGCATCCATGCCAAGAAGCAGGTCGGGGGAGGACAAGTGGAAGAGACTGAGAGCGTGCGACTGGGTAACCTGAGCAAGTCCGAAGATGCGGCGCAGTTTGTCTGCCGTGGGCGGGATCCTGACGGCAAGCAGAGAATCGCAGGCCTTGGCCGAAGCGATCAAGTGGCTGACCGGGCAGATACCGCAGATGCGCGCCATCAGCGACGGCATTTCGTAGAACGGGCGACCCTCGCATAGCTTCTCAAAGCCGCGGAACTGGGTGACGTGGAAGCGCGCGTCTTCCACGCGCCCGTCTTCGTTCAGATGAAGCGTGATCTTGGAATGGCCTTCGATGCGCGTCACCGGATCGATGACGATGGTGCTTTCCTGCTTCACGACGTCTCCTGAGCTTTCGGCTCTTAGCTATTAGCTCTCAGCTGCACGGCTATGGGTTCTAACGTGTGCTCGTCCAGTTCGACTCACTTACTTTCTGCCGCAAGTCACGATCCAAATCGGGTTTTCAGGCTCACGTCCGGATTGCGGCCTGCGAGCAGTTCCGTCACAACGTAATAAATCGTGTCGGCTGAAGGCGGACAACCTGGAACAAAAACATCCACGGTGACGAATTCATGCACCGGCCGCGACGTAGGCAGCAGCGCGGGAACGACCTGATTCGGGATGCCGGGATCGAAGGTGACATTCTCACGGTAGGCCCGGTCGTAGACGGCCTTAGTGCCGAACGGATTACGCATCCCGGGAACGTTGGCCGTGACGGCACAATCTCCGAGCGAGACCAAGATCTTGGTGCGCTCGCGAACGATCTTGATCTTGTGCAGATCCTCTTCGCTGCTGACAGCGCCTTCGACCAGCGTGACATCGACACCTTCGGGAAATACCTTGGCGTCGACCAATGGGCTATAGACCAGATCAGCCGCGGCGGCGACTTCCAGCAGGCGCTCGTCCATGTCGAGGAATGACATGTGGCATCCGGAGCAGCCATCGAGCCATACAGTGGCAATTCGCTTCTTAGTCATTGAGCCCACTCGTTTCCTCGATGTATCGATTCGGAGTCACGGGGGCTAAAGCCCAATTCACTGTTATCCGCCAACGCGGCCCTAAAAGGGCCGCTCTTCCACGGAACCAAATAGAGCGATGTGTGACCCCCTCATCGCGCGCTTTGCGCGAAACCCCGGACGAGGCGTCCGGCGCTACTTGCGCATGAGGGCTGCGTGGATCCTTCATTCTTTTTCCTTCATTCGTTTTCTTTCCGCATCATCGTGAGATACGGCAGGAACTGGCGGCGCTTGAGCATCTCGGCGACCGATCGTCCTTTTTCAAACAACGCTCCGGTCGGACAGACATGGACGCACTTGCCGCAGGTAGTGCAGGTTTCAGACGATCCCCACGGTTCATTCAAGTCCGTAATGACTTTGGCGTCGATGCCGCGTCCCATCATGTCCCACGTGTGCGCACCCTCGATCTCGTCGCAAACCCGGATGCAACGTGTGCACAGAATGCATCGGTTGTGATCGATGACGAATCGGTCGTGCGAGGCGTCGACGTCCTCTTTGGGATAGCGATACGGAAAACTCACATGCGTAATGCCGAGACGCTGCGCCAGCATCTGCATCTCGCAATGACCGTTGGAGACGCAGACCGAGCAGACGTGATTGCGCTCGGTAAAGAGCAGTTCGAGGATCATGCGACGGTAGTTCTGCAGGCGCTCGGAATCGGTGGTGACTTCCATGCCTTCCTCGACAACGGTGACGCAGGCGGGAAGCAGTTTGTTCTGACCTTTGATCTCGACCAGGCAAAGCCGGCAGGCACCGACGTCGGAGAGGCCGTCCATCTCGCAGAGACGGGGAATGAAGATGCCGTTCTGCCGGGCAACGTCGAGAATGGTTTCTTCCTGACGTCCGCTCAGATCGCGCCCGTCGATTCTCAGCGTTTTGACTGTGGCGACGGGTCTCATGCGGTTTCCCCCTCGCTCTGCGCTACGCAGACTCCGGCAGGACACTTATGCTCCTGAATATGCGCCCGGTACTCCTCAGCGAACGAACGCAGCGTGCTGACCACCGGATTCGGAGCCGACTGGCCCAGCCCGCACAAGCTGGTGTGCTTGAGCAGGTCGCAAAGTTGTTCGAGCATCTTCAAGTCCTGCTCAGTTGCAGTCATATTGCCGATCGCGGTCAGAATGCGGTGCATCTGGTAAGTGCCGACACGACACGGGATGCATTTGCCGCAGGACTCGGTCATACAGAAGTCCATGAAGTACTTGGCGACGTCGACCATGCAGGAGCTTTCGTCCATGACGATCATGCCCCCGGAGCCCATGATGGATCCCGCCTTCGCCAACGATTCGTAGTCGACCGGCATGTCGAGACATTCTGTAGGCAGGCAACCGCCGGAGGGGCCTCCGGTTTGGACAGCTTTGAATTTGCGGCCTTCCGGAATGCCTCCACCGATTTCAAAAACCATTTCGCGCAGAGAGATGCCCATTGGCACTTCAATGAGGCCGGTGTTCTCGACTCGTCCGGCGAGGGCGAAGACCTTGGTGCCTTTGCTCTTCTCTGTACCGATCTTGGCGTACCACTCGCCACCATTGCGGATGATGGGAGCAATGTTGGCGAAAGTCTCGACGTTGTTGATCAGCGTGGGCTGTCCGAATAGCCCTTCCATCGCGGGATACGGCGGGCGAGGCCGCGGCGTGCCCCGCTTGCCTTCCACGGACGCAATCAATGCGGTTTCTTCTCCGCAGACAAAGGCTCCAGCGCCGAGGCGAACGTCGACCTTGAAACTGAATCGCGTGCCGCAAATATCGGAGCCGAGCAGTCCGATCCTCTCCGCCTGACGAATTGCATTCCGCAGGCGTTTGATCGCCAGCGGGTACTCAGCGCGCACGTAGATGTAGGCTTCCGAAGCGCCCACGGCATAGCCGGCGATCAACATGCCTTCGAGCACGCGATGCGGATCACTTTCGAGGACGCTACGATCCATGAACGCGCCCGGATCGCCCTCATCCGCATTGCAGATGACATATTTCTGCGTGCCAACCGACTTTGAAACCGTGCTCCACTTCAGTCCCGTGGGATATCCGGCACCGCCGCGCCCTCGCAAGCCACTCCTAGTGACCTCATCGACCACCTCGCGCGAAGTCATTTCGGTGAGCGCCTTGATCAAAGCGGTGTAGCCGTTTGCCGCGATGTAGTCTTCAATGCGGTCGGGATCAACCACACCGGAATTTTCCAGCACGATTTTCTTCTGGCGCAGGAAGAAAGGAACGTCGGTGGGACAGACCAGCTTTGAAACTGGATCGCCTTCGAGGCTATCGAGAATGGCAGCACCATCGGCGGCTTCGACTTTCTTATACAGAACGCCGGAGCTGGTGGAAACCAGCGGACCTTCTGAGCAGAGGCCCATGCATCCCACACCTTTGACCTGGCAATGATCTTTCTTCCCGCGTTGCGCGACTTCCTTGTCGAGAGCGTCTTTGACCGACTGGCTCTGGCAAGAGAGGCATCCGGCAGCGACGCACACATTCACCCGTTGGGTAAAACGGCTCTGCTGCTCGCGCTCGGTTTCGGCGATTTGGTCGAGTTCCTCAGGCGTCATGTTGCGTCGTCCATTTCTTCAGGTGCTCGCGGATGGCCGGCGTTGCCACTTTGCCGGCAACCTCCTGGTCGTAGACCACCGCCGGAGCCAGGCCGCACGAACCCAGACAGCGGGCCGTGAGCAACGAGACTTTTTTGTCAGCGGTGGTTTCCCCGGGGCGGATGCCAAGGTCACGCTGCACCGCATCGAGCAACTGTGGCGCTCCTTTGATGTAGCACGCCGTGCCCATACAAATGACACAGGTGTGTTCGCCCGCCGGTTTCAGGGTGAAGAAATGGTAGAACGTCGCAACGCCGTAGGCTCGGCTCAGCGGCACGCGCAGCGACATGGCGACGTAGCGCAGTGCCTGTGCGTCTAAATATCCAAACGCCTCTTGAACCGTGTGCAGCGTTTCAATTAGACCGCGCGCCTGCTGGCCCTGACGCCGAATAGTGGCGTCGACCAACTTCCAGCGTTTGTCCTGATTGGGAGGAATAGGTTTTGCTACGTATGAGGGCATATCCGCTCTTGCTCACTGATGACTTCGTTATGAGGTAATGAATTCGGATTTGCATTGGCGAAGTAACTCGTGATCATAGTCCTCGCAAGGCACAGTCGCAACGAAAGTACGAAACTAAAGTTCAATGGAGTTTTCCATTTTGGTTCTAGTTCAGATGAAGAAACGTCAGTGCAGAATCGAGGCTTGCGAGCGCACCAGTTCGCAGCGCTCGTCGGCACTGAAAAAAAGAGCAGTCGACAATTCCAGCCCGGAACTTTATTGACGAATAGTAAGCACCGGGCAATGCGCCTGTGCGATTACATGATGAGCCGCCGACCACGGTAGATGCGACGTACCTACCTCCGGCGCGCGTGCTCCCAGAATGATCATGTCTGCTTCGCGTTCTGCCGCGATCTTCAGGATGCGATCCGGCGCGTGTCCAAACTCCAGCACCAACTCCGGGTTGTATTGCAGTTGGGCATTCTTGGGAATCAGTTCCTGCAGGCGATGGCGACTCTCCTCGATCGGTCCCGGCTCACTTCCCAGCTGCGTGTAATCCTCGATGACATGCATCAGGATAAGGCGAGCATGAAACTCCGCAGAGATCGCGAAGGAATCCTGAGCAGCGAGGGCTGCATTACGGGCGAAATTTGTCGCGAACAGAATTTGCCGCAGTTCCAGTTCTGGCGGGGCAAGATCGCGCCTGCGGCTGGTGAAGTCGGGTAACTTCGCGCGGCCAAAAACTTTTGGCCCAACGGTAAGAACCGGGCAAGGCGAATGCCGCAAAATGTCCTCGGCGACGGAACCGAGCAGCAACTTTCCCAAGCCAGTCCGCCCGTGCGTTCCGACCACGACGAGATCGACTTCGTTCTCATGGATTAGGCCACACAGACTTTTCCAGACCTGCCCATGCCGGACGTAATTGTGATGAGAGATGCCCTCGACGCGCTCCGAGAGCTGATCGAGCCGCTGCCTGGCTTCGGCATGCGCGTCCTCGTAAATGGTGCCCATGCTGACGTAGTCAACGCCTCCGGTCATCAGCATGAGGCTGGCATCGGAGAGTACGTGTACGTTGTGCAGCGTGCTTCCAAAACGGCGGCAAATTGCCGCGGCGTAAGGCAGAGCCGCCTCCGAGGTGGGCGAGAAGTCGGTCGCGAACAGAACGTTCTTCACCGAGAGCAGGGAGTAAGGCCTGGATTCGCCATCAATGACTGCGCTTTTGGTAGCTTCAACGAGTGCCATGAGACACCTCCGCACCCACTGTTAGGATCACGCCGCGAGGTTGTCAGGGGTATGCCCGTTGTCACCGGAATTTGTGATTGGGATCACATCGGTCTGCAACCCTATTTCGCCTTCCTTCGGATACGGTGGATTCTGCCCAAGACCTTCATAGTCACGCTCGGCGACGCATCACATGCCGCCTGCTCCCTTTCATTTTCTTCCTCTGCCTGATGGCCGTGATCGATCGCTTTAGCGTTTCCTTTGCCGCCCCCCGGATAAGGACCGACCTCGGCTTTTCCGATGGCCTCTACGGCGCCTGGGCGATGCAGGCATGCCGATGCAGTAGCATCAGTGACTTCAACACCGGCGCGCCATACGGCGGAGGAAAAACGGGCCGCGATTTCACCGGAGGCGATCAAGCAACTTTTCGGTAACTGAGTTATGGTGCGGCGGTGAGATACTGCTCGCCAGCAATTGACCTTGCGGATGATCGCCGATGCCATGGGCCAGGCCCGAGCAAGGTCAGGCGAGGAGCGTGCAATTTGAATAATTTCTTAACAAGAGCGGCAGTGTGTTTGTTTGCGAGATTGATGACGATTGTGGCTGTGGTGGGTGCAATTCCGGGAGGCGCTCAGCACGTAGTCCCGGAGCAGCCGGACAACTACATATGGCTGGAAGATATCCATGGCGAGAAGCCGATGGCCTGGGTGAAGGCCGAGAATGCCCGCACAGCCGCGGTGATCGAGCAGAACAAACTCTTTGCGCCGCTGCAGGCAGAGGCTCTGAAGGTACTGGAGTCTCCAGTCCGACTGCCCGACCCGGAGTTTCGCAACGGTGTGATTTACAACACCTGGCAAGATGCTGAGCACGTCCGGGGGATCGTACGGCGAACAACGCTCAAGGATTATCTAACGGCTGAACCCAAGTGGAAAACGGTGCTGGACTATGATGCACTCTCCAAAATCGACAAGCAGAGCTGGGTGGGCAACGGTCTCACCTGCCTACATCCGGAAGAAGAGCTCTGCCTGGTAGAACTGTCGGCGGGTGGCGAAGATGCCGAGTCCATGCGCGAGATGGACCTGAAGACGGGGAAGTTCGTCGAGGGCGGTTTTGTGCTGCCACGAGGCAAGCAGAACGCGGATTGGGTAGATAAGGACACGCTGCTGATAAGCCGCGATTGGGGCCCAGGAACTATGAGCGAGGCAGGTTACCCGATCACTGTACGGCAGTGGAAGCGGGGCCAACCGCTGGAAACTGCCCAAGAGGTGTTTCGCGGAGATGTCAAGGACAACGGCTACGGCAATAGTCCGCGCGTGTTCGTGGATGGACAGGGCCACCACGCAGTAATCGTGGAGCGGAATCTGAGCACCTTTGCGCACGAGAACTACCTATTGTTGCCCGGCGGAGCCAGGAAGCTGGCCCTGCCGCTGAAGGCTCACGTAGACGGGCTGCTGAACGGTCAGTTGTTGGTAACGCTGGAGGAGGACTGGACACCGGAGGGTTCAACCAACAAGATCTCACAGGGATCGGTAGTTGCTCTTGCCTTGACCGCGATCGAAAAGGATACGATGGGGCTGAAGCCGACGGTAGTGTTCGCGCCGACCACACAAGAGTTTGAGGAGTGGTTCGCGACAACAAAAAACCACATGATCCTGGCAACGCTGGATCATGTGCAGCAACGCGCGTATGTTTACACGCCAGACAGCAATGGCAACTGGTCTCGGAAGCGGCTTCCTGTGCCAGACAACCAGACCATCGGAGCAGGATCGGCGAGCCGCACTGACGACCGCTTCTTCCTGGGCGTAGAGGGATACCTAACACCACCTTCGCTGTGGCTCGGCAATGCGGAGGACGGATCGTTCGTTCTGGTCAAGTCGCAGAATGCACAGTTTGACGCGAGCAGTGATGTCGTGGAACAACTGGAAGCGGTCTCAAAAGACGGCACGAAGATCCCGTATTTCGTGGTGCATCGCAAGGATATGCGGTACGACGGATCGAATCCGACTCTGCTAACGGCCTATGGAGGATTCCAGATTCCGTTAACACCGTATTACGCGGCGGAGAATGGCAAGCTATGGCTGGAGCACGGCGGCGTGACTGTGCGGGCCAATATTCGAGGCGGTGGAGAGTTCGGACCCGCATGGCATGAAGCTGGCCTCAAGACGCACCGCCAGCGAATTTACGATGACTTCTATGCTGTCGCGCAGGACCTGGTGACACGCAAAATCACTTCTTCGCGCCGGTTGGGAATTATCGGCGGATCGAACGGTGGACTGCTGATGGGGGTAGAGTTCACACAGCATCCTGAGATGTGGAATGCAGTCGTGATCCAGATCCCGTTGCTGGACATGCTGGGATTTGAGCATTTATCGGCCGGCGCCTCGTGGGTGGGCGAGTATGGTTCGGTCTCAGTGCCCGAGGAGCGAGCGTTCCTGGCCTCCATTTCGCCGTATAACCAGCTGAAGCCGGATGTGAATTATCCAGAGCCGCTCATTTTTACGACAACCAAGGATGACCGCGTGGGCCCGGTTCACGCGCGCAAGTTTGCAGCGCGCCTCGAAGAGTTTCACCATCCGTTCTTCTATGACGAGATCATTGAGGGCGGACACGGCGCAGGCGCGGATAAGAAGCAGGAAGCGAGGACCGATGCCGAGTACTTTACCTATCTGATGATGAAGTTGATGGATTGACCCGGTGCCGGACAGGCGGGAAGGATAAACATGCGCCCTTCGAACGACGGTACTACTGCGCGAAGCCGTCGGCTTGTGTGACCGCTCCGATGGCAATCGTGTGGTCGATGTAGAGGCGGCCGGCGTCGAGCGCTTTCCGATCGAGTTCGAGCAGTGCCGGATTCTTTACTTTCGCTTCCAGCACCTTCATCGCTGTGGCCGACGACAGGCACTCGGTTTCTTCCAGCAGAGCGCCCATCATAACGACGTTTGCGACCTTCGCGGAACCCAGCTTGTCGGCGATCTCCGAGGCGGGGATGCAGACGACCTGCGCGTTGGTGATCGAGAGATCCTCGGGAAGTTTCTCGCGTCCATAGATGATGGTGCCCCCGGGCGCGATCTGCGCGGCGAACTTGCGCAACGAGATTTCGTTCAATGCAATCAGAACGTCAGGGCGCGACAATACGGGCGATCCGATGCGGTCTTTCGATAAGCAGACGTGGCAGTGCGCGCTGCCGGAACGCATTTCAGGACCATAGGATGGCAGCCAGCTGACTTCTAATCCTTCGCGCATGCCCATCTCTGCGAGGAGTTGGCCCAGCAGCAGGACGCCTTGGCCGCCAAATCCGGCGATCTTGATGCCGAGATGACGGAAACGATGCGATCGCCCTTCGACCACTCCTTCGCGGGCGATTTTGCGCTCTCCCTCCACCAGTTCTTCGATGGTTTTGTGCGGCGGAATATTGGTGTTCGGGATTTCGATTTTCTTGTCGCGGAAGACGTTCAGCGGAAAGTTGGGGATCATCTTCTCGGCGACCCACTTCCGCGCATCGATGGGATCCTTGCCCCAGATCGTCGGACAGGGCGAGAGAATTTCGACGAAGGTGAAGCCGGCTTGATCGCGCTGCAATTCGAGCGCTTTGCGCACCGCACGCCGCGCTTTCATGATGTTCTTGTTGTCGGACAGCGCGACGCGCTCGATGTAAACGGGCGCTTCGAGCGACGAGAGCATCTCGGCCATATGCAGTGGAAAGCCTTCGTTGACTGGACGGCGTCCCCAGGGAGAAGTGGTGCTGCGCTGTCCGACCAGCGTGGTCGGAGCCATCTGGCCGCCAGTCATGCCGTAGATTGCATTGTTCACGAAAAACACGCTGATCTTTTCGCCACGGTTGGCTGCATGCACAATTTCGGCGGTGCCGATGGCGGCGAGGTCTCCGTCTCCCTGATAGGCGATGACGATCTTGTCGGGGCAAGCGCGCTTTAATCCGGTGGCGGCTGCAGGAGCGCGGCCGTGTGCGACCTGCACGTTGCCGACGTCAAAGTAGTAATAGGCGAAGACGGAGCAACCGACGGGACTGACGAGAATCGTCTGGTCTTGGAGTTCGAGATCTTCGATGGCTTCGGCGATGAGTTTGTGCGCCACGCCATGGCCGCAGCCGGGGCAGTAATGGGTCTGGTGACGGAGGTCGGTCTTTCTTTCGTACTCGGGATAAAAGACGTCGGACTTGGAGTGGACAACCTCGTATCCGATGGTCGTCACCTTCGCTTCTTCCAGAGTTGCATTTTTGTCCGCCATTGTCAGGCCCCTTCTGTTGTCATGCTGAGCGTAGCCGGAATCGAGCGACGCGAGATTCCCGGCGAAGTCGAAGTATCCCTATCACCAGCAGGAGTGCCCCGGGTAGGGATTCCTCGCTGCGCTCGGAATGACAAGTCGTGAATGGCTTTGTTAAGCATATTCACACTGCACTGGCTACCTGCTCTTCAATCTTTGCCATTAATTCTTCGACGCTCGGCACATTGCCGCCAACGCGTCCGTAAAAATCGACGGGGCGCTTGCCCTCGAGGGCAAGGCGGACGTCTTCCACCATCTGTCCATTACTCAATTCGACGACCAGAAGTTTCTCGACATGCAACCCGGCCTTTGCCAGTTCTTTCGATGGGAATGGCCACAAGCTAATGGGACGGAATAATCCGACCTTGATTCCCTGCTTGCGCGCTTCGTCCACCGCCGAGCGCAGCACGCGGGAAACGATTCCATAGCCGACCACGATCAGGTCGGCATCTTCGGTGAGGTACTGCTCGCAGCGCGTTTCATGCTGTTGTGCGCGGATGTACTTGGCTTCCATCTTCCGCTGGTGGGCTTCCAGATCGTCTGGCTCGAGGACAATCGAGCTGATCATGTTCTGGCGCGTGCCCGCGGTTCCCTGCACTGCCCAGGGTTTGGGCGGAGCCACGATCTCGCGATACTGGAGGTCCAAGGGCTCCATCATCTGGCCGACAAATCCGTCGGTCAGCACGATGGCGGGATTGCGGTAGTTGTCGGCCAACTCGAAGGCAAGGATCGTCAGATCAGCCATCTCCTGCACCGATGCAGGGGCTACCACGAAGTTGCGGTAGTTTCCATGGCCTCCGCCCTTGACCATCGCGAAATAATCACTCTGCTCAGGAGCGATGTTGCCCAAGCCTGGCCCTCCGCGCATGACATCCACGATTACGCAGGGCAACTCGGCGCCTGCGAGGTAGGAGATGCCTTCCTGCATCAGGCTGAGTCCGGGGCCGGACGACGCGGTCATCACGCGAACTCCGGCGGACGCCGCGCCGTACACCATGTTGATCGACGCCGTCTCGCTTTCGGCCTGTACGAAGGTTCCACCAACTTCGGGAAAGTACAGGGCTGCAGCTTCAGCAACCTCACTGGCGGGAGTGATGGGATATCCGTAATAGGCGCGGCACCCGGCCAGCACTGCACCTTTGATTACCGCGACGTTACCTTTACAAAGCTGCCGCATGTTCGCCTCCTGCTTGCGCCTGGGTCGCCACAGCCTTTGGAGGAGCAGCCAGCCGATAAACGGCGATCGCGCCCGGCTCCGGACAGCAATAGAAGCAGATGCCGCATCCGGTGCAGTCGTGCCCGGTGTAGTGCGCCGGATGGACGCCATAGTGACTCAACTCAGGAGAAAGCTCGAGGCATTTGGGCGGGCACGACTCGACGCAGAGCCCGCATCCTTTGCACTCCTCGACATCGATTGTGACCTTCCCGCGCGCTGGACCCGCCATATTTTGCTCCTTACGCCTTGTCAATCCGTGACAGCTCTATCTGCTGACTGCAGCTCCATGCATTGGCACAGGATGCTTCAACCAGTTCGTTTTCTCGCAGGACTCCCAAAGCTCCGCACGAAAATCTGGATGGGCAATCTCGATCAAGGCCTTCGCCCGTTCGCGAATCGACTTGCCGTGCAGATAAGCGACGCCGAACTCGGTTACGACATAACGCACGAGGCCACGCGAAGTGACTACGCCCGCACCGGGGTCGAGCACAGGAACGATCCGCGAAATGGTTCCATGCTTTGCCGTGGAAGAGATGGCAATGATCGGCTTGCCGCCCTTGGAGCGCGATGCTCCGCGGATAAAGTCGACCTGTCCGCCAATTCCGCTGTAGAAGGTGCTGCCGATGGAATCGGAACAGACCTGACCCGTGAGATCGACCTGGATGGCGGAGTTGATCGCCACCATTTTGTCGTTGCGCGCGATTAGCCCGGGATCGTTCGTGTACGCCGTGGGATGGAATTCAAAGATGGGATTGTTATCCATGAATTCGAACAGGCGCTTTGTACCGAGCGCGAATCCGAGGATGATCTTGCGAGGCTTGAAGTTCTTGCGCGCCCCGGTCAGCACGCCAGCTTCGATAAGCGGAATGACTCCGTCGGAAACCAGTTCGCTGTGGACGCCCAGATCTTTCCGATCCATCAGCATGGGAAGCACGGCATCTGGAATGCCTCCAATGCCGGTCTGGAGAACCGCACCGTCCTCAATTAAGCCGGCGACGTTGCGCGCAATCGCGATCTGAAGGTCGTTGACGACCGGCCTCTTGATGGCGCAAAGGGGCCGCGAGGACTCCACAAAGGCGTCAATATCGTCGACATGAATGAAACTGTCGCCATAGGTCCGCGGCATGTTGTCGTTGATCTGCGCGACGACATGTTTTGCGACCTTCGCCGCGGTGAGAGTAGTGTCGACGCCCACTCCGAAGCTGCAAAAGCCATGCGAATCGGGCGGCGAGACTTCGATGAGCGCTACATCGATCGGCATCTCGCCGCTCTCGAACAGTCCTTCGATCTCGCTGAGGTAAATCGGTGTGTAGTCGGCGCGGCCATCATTGATGGCGTCGCGTACATTGCCGCCGATGAACATGGCGTTGTGGCGGAAATGGCCCGCCATTTCCGGCGCCACATAGGGCGCACAGCCCATGGTCATCATGTGAACGATTTCTACGTCGAACAGGTCGGGTCCGCGCCGCATGAGCGCTTCGACTAAGGTCTCAGGCTCGGCACAGCCGGGCTGAATGTAGACGCGCATTCCGGACTTGACGCACCCCAGTGCCTCGTCCGCCGTCTTCAGCCGCTTTTTGTATTCCATCTCCCATGACATTGACATTCCTGGTTAATTCTCCTAGCTAGCCCGCAAAGCCCCCGATTCCTCCGGATGGCGGGCGACTTCTTCTTCATACCCCACAGCCGCATAATATATGGCGCGGTCGAAAAACATCTCCAGCATCTGAAGCAGTTCCAGTTCGCCCATGATCTCCACGGCGCGGTCCATTACGGCTTCACTTTTCAGGAACTCCCAAAGATTCTCTTTGGTGAGAACAATGGCTTGAATGACCTCGCTGAGCGGCACGTTCTGGTGCGCGCGGCGAGCCCCGATTTCCCGATAGCGATGCTCGATGTCGAGCTCGTTCTTTCCCAATAGCCACTCGCCAAGATGGCGATAAATCTCGTATACGCGCTCTCTTAGTTCGTGCGCAGGGATCGTCCTGAAATGGTTGATTTGGGAATTGGTCTGGACTTTTTCTTCCAGGCCGCTAGCGAGTGCATCGGCGTGAGATTCGATCAGACGTACCAGTCTGTAAGAGAACATCATACTCACCCCCTCGTCTTGAACACGAGCGTCACACCCCAATTTTCACAGCTGTATCTTGAACGGTCCAACCCTCGACGGGCAGCTTCACGGTTTCGACCAGCGGCTCGAGAGTTTGCGGAACCGTGATGGCGCGCGAAATCATGCATACGGATTTTGTCCGGCGCAACAGAGTCAGCCCGGCTTCACACTGATCTTCGGAGTGCACTGTGAGTCTAGGTCGGATCAGGATTTCATTGAAATTGCATCCCGCACCTCGGGTGCGGCGAACACTGCCTTCGATCTCTACTTCGAGATCGGTGTAATCGAACTTCGCACTGCGGGCGATGTCATGGAACGTGGTCGTAAAGCAGCCCGCCAGCGCACACAACAACAACTGCTCGGGTGTCCAGCGGCCCTGCAAGCCTCCCAACTCAGCAGCTTCAGAGAAGTGAATCGTGTTGGGCGAGGACTCGCACTTGGCCAGTCCGGTACGACCGGACGTCCACCATGCCGAAACGCGATAAGTATATTCCGCAGACATGTTCACACTCCTGGCATCCCAGAGGCCCTGTCTCCCTTAAGACAGGGAGAAGATCACTGTGATCGTGGTCTCTACCTCCACCGGCTGCCCATTCAAAAGATACGGTTTGTAACGCCACTGCTTGACTGCGGTGATGGCTGCGGGAACCAACATCGGGTGCCCGCTGACCAACTGCAAGTTTTCAATTTCACCATTGACGCTGATTACGGCGGTCAATATCACATCGCCTTGCACGCGCGCTGCGCGGGCAAGCGCGGGATAACCGGGTTCGACGCGATGGATCAGCAAGCCTCGGGTGACACCCTGCGAGATGCGCACCCGTTGCGGCGTAACCGGGACGAGTTTCGGCACGGACGAGAGATTCGAGGTTGCGCTGACGATGCCCCCGATGACGCCGCCCAGCTGTCCGCCGGGGATTCCGCCCGGCACCCCACCCACTACGCCCCCTGTGCTTGCGATTGGCGGCGGAGCCTCGTCTTCCTTGATCATCTCGATCTTCCGCGGAATCTTAGTAGGCGTGCGCAGTTGGCCGGTATTCAGCATATCGGTCTGGATCTGATGCACAACCCTCTGCACTTCGGCGGCCGGCGGTGGCGGAGGGGGCGGCGGAGGCGGTGCCACCAGGAATGTCAGCAATTGGGCCTTGGGGAGATCCTCGGTGAAAACCAGCGGCATGATTAACATCAGGCCCACAGCCATGCAATTAAAAATAAAAGAGGTAGTCGTCGCGAACGTCTGACGTTTCTTCTGCTGCCCAAAGTCCAGCAGGCTGTCGGAGAACATCATTCTCGGCGCGACTACTGCCGGCCCTGCCACCAAGTCTGACTTTGGCAGAACCGCTGCAGCCGGACGGCTTGCCGGCTTAACTTCTTTTTTTACTTCTGGCTCATGGATCTCAGTGGTGCCCATCAGAACCTCCCAGCCTCCCGTTTCGATCGCTGAGCCGTCCGGTCGGAAACGTGCTCAACGGTCACATTCCAAAGACATCTTCCGTCAAGCCTCCAGCAGGGCAAATGGCCGACATCACGGCTCTTTGTGAGCGAAATCACGGTTTTGAAAATTACCGGCGAAACTGAAGTAACAAAGGTAGATACCGGACATGGTGATCTGAATTCCTACGCCTCGCGCTGCATCGCCGTTCCCGTGTTCGGTGTATACTGCCGACTCTCGTATCGCGAATCGGATTCTGCAATGCCGGTTGCAATCCAATGCCGTGACCTCCGCAAGACCTACGACGGAAAGGTCGAGGCCGTTCGCGGCCTGAACCTCGAAATTGAGGCAGGAGAATGCTTTGGACTGCTTGGTCCGAACGGCGCCGGTAAGACAACGACCATCGAAATTCTGGAAGGCTTGCTTGATCCCACATCGGGCCAAGTCTCGATTTTTGGGCATAGCTGGAGCGAGAACAAACGCGAGATGCGTGAGTGGCTGGGCATTTCTTTGCAGGAAACCCGGCTCTCCGAGAAGCTGTCCGTCCGCGAAACCATCGAACTGTTCGCCAGCTTTTATCGCCAACCTCGGGCAACCGAGGATGTAATGGAAGAATTGCAGCTCACGGAAAAAGCCGAATCGTGGGTGGGAAAGCTTTCGGGCGGGCAGCGTCAGCGGCTTGCGGTGGCGACAGCGCTGGTGTGCAATCCGAAAATACTTTTTCTGGATGAACCGACGACCGGTCTCGATCCGCAGAGCCGCCGCCAGTTATGGGACATCATTCGCGCGTTTCAGCGGAATGACGGGACAGTGCTGCTAACGACGCACTACATGGATGAAGCAGAAAAGCTTTGTGACCGGCTGGCCATCGTGGATCACGGGCAGATTATTGCAGAGGGATCGCCAGCGGACTTGATCAACCGCCTCGACGGACATCATGTGGTGGAATTCGCAGTGACGGGAAATCATTCGGATGCCGCACGACAGATCTGGCGGGCGCTGCCGAGCGTGGAGTCCGTGCGCGAAGACGATGGCCTGATTGCTCTGAATGTGAAACAGCCGCACTTAACGATTCCCGCACTGCTGGAAGCCGTGGATAAACAAGGTGGCCAGTTGCAGCATCTGACCACACGGCAGGCGAGCCTGGAAGATGTGTTCGTGAAGCTGACTGGACGGCATCTGCGGGAGGAATGAAGGCACTTCTGGGTGAGGATCATTGATTGCTGATTGGATAGGCATTGCTGTCCAGCATCGGTTTTAGCGTTGAATCAACAATCAAGAATCGTCAATCAACAATTTTCTTATGAGCGTTGCACAGGAAGTTCCGGCCAAGAAAGAAACTCCGGGCATGACTCCCCCGCGGCAGAATGGCCGTTGGTCCGGCTATCGCCATCTGCTGATGGCGCGCATGCTCGAACTCAAGCGTGAGCCCGAGGTTGTGTTCTGGGTCTTCATCTTTCCACTGTTGCTGGCGTTGGGATTGGGAATTGCCTTCCGGAACAAGCCGGTGAATACGACATCGGTTGCGGTTGTGCAGTCACTGGGCTGGAAAGATGCGGTGGAATTGCTGGGCCGCTCGCAGCAGCATGAGGAGTTCAAAATTCAGGTTCTCAATGAAGAGGACGCGCACCAAGGATTCCGTCTCGGGAAGTTTGACATTGTGATCGAGCCAGATTCGCAGGGCGGATTCACTTACCGGTACGATCCCGCACGGCCGGAGAGTGTGCTCGCCAAGTCGGAAGTAAATGACGCTTTGCAGACCGCCGCGGGTCGCAAAGAGTCGGTGGCTATTACAGCGGTGACTTCTTCCGAGCCGGGATCGCGCTACATCGACTTTCTGATTCCCGGATTGCTGGGTATGAACCTGATGAACTCCGGCATGTGGGGGATCGGGTTCGCGCTGGTGGACATGCGGCAGCGGAAGTTGCTCAAACGTTTCGTGGGAACTCCGATGCGCCGGGGAGACTTTCTACTAGCGTTGGCTTCGAGCCGTCTGATCCTGATGATCATCGAGGTAGGACTGCTGCTGCTGTTCGGGGTCCTCTTCTTTCACATGCGCGTGCTGGGATCGGTGGGTTCGATCGCGCTGATCGCCGCGCTTGGCTCGTTGACTTTCGGCGGCGTCGGATTGCTGACCGCCAGCCGCGCGCAGAAGATCGAAAGCGTCAGCGGGCTGATCAATCTGGTGATGATGCCGATGTGGATCTTCTCTGGCGTCTTCTTTTCTTACGAGCGCTTCCCTGCCTTCATTCACCCGCTGATCAGGGCTTTGCCTCTTACCGCGCTCAATGATGCGCTGCGCGCCAGCATTCTCGAAGGTACGCCGATCCTGCATCAATGGCCGCGGTTGCTAGTAATGGTTCTCTGGGGTGGAATTTCTTTCGCGCTGGCGCTGAAGTGGTTTCGCTGGACTTAATCAATGAAGAGCGCTCAGAGGCCCCGTTCGTAAACTTGAAAACATTCCGGACGAGGCCGTCTGCGGCGCTTGCGAATGACTACCTACGACTTGGCTTGCTTGGCCTGTCTCCGCACTTTGGCCCAGCGTTGCCGTTGTGCCTCTGCGATCCGCTCACGGGCTTCCTTGCTCAGGACGCGCTTGCCCATCCTAAGCCCGGCGCTGTTCACGTGACCGAGAGCATCTAATGCCTTCCCTACCCTCTCCATCTCTTTCTGGAGACGGGAGTACTCACTGCGTAGGGAAGTGACTACCTTATTAAGGTTGGTCATTTAGTACCCCCTCATAACTTCAAGGCTAACATGAGAATCGTATCAAGTTGGAAAAATTAGAATCGTTTCTCATTTTCGTGCGGACAGGACCATCTCTGTAATCACGATTGACTGATGCTGGACAAGAATCGCGGCGCTTTTCTCGCTTTAGTCGCTTGCTCGAACGAGTAAGCCAGCTTAATAAGCGTAGGCTCGCTCCATGCACGACCGAAAAATGAAATTCCTACCGGCAAGCCAAAGATGTATCCGGCAGTCACGTTGATATTGGGATACCCTGCGACTGCGGCGGCGTTTGAGCTTCCGCCGGTGAAATGATCGCCCGTGACCAAGTCCGTCATCCAGGCCGGACCTCCGGTCGGACCCACAATCGCGTCGAGCTGATTTTTATCCATGAGCGCATCGATGCCCTCGGTCCGTGCAAGTTGAATGTTCTTGGCAATGGCATCCACATATTCCTTCTCTGTAAGTGGTCCCTTGGCCTGCGATTTGAGGAATAACTCCTGGCCAAAGTAGGGCATCTCCTTTTGACGGTTGCGCTCGTTGAAATCGATAACGTCTTTGAGTGTTCGCACCGGGGCACCAGGGCCGAGACGCGCCAGATATGCGTTCAGGTCTGCTTTCAGCTCATACATGAAGACCGTAGCTTCCGTGTCATCGAACTTTCCGAATGTCGCTAGGTCGGCAGGATCGATCAGCACTGCTCCCTGTTTCTTCATCACATCGAGGGCCTGCTCCATGAGCGCGTCAACGGCGTCGCTAATACCAAAATATTTGCGGGCGACGCCGATACGGGCGCCCTTGAGTCCGTTGGGGTCGCAGAATGGCGCGTAGTCGGACTTCACTTTGCCAGCGCTGGCGGTGGTCGCCGGATCGTCGGGATCGACGCTCGTCAAAGCACCCAGAAGTATGGCGGCATCCCGCAGAGTACGGCACATGGGACCCGGAGTATCCTGCGTGTGAGAGATGGGAATGATACCGGCGCGGCTCGCGAGACCCACCGTGGGTTTGATGCCCGCCAGTCCGTTGGAGGAAGAGGGGCAGACGATGGAGCCGTCGGTTTCTGTGCCAATGCCTGCCGCGGCCAGGTTTGCAGAAATGCCGGCCCCGGTGCCAGAACTGGATCCGCAGGCATTGCGGTCGAGCGCATAGGGATTTCTGGTAAGACCGCCGCGTCCACTCCAGCCACTGGTCGAGTGGCCGGAGCGGCCATTCGCCCACTCGCTCAGGTTCGTCTTGCCCAGGATCACGGCGCCCGCCGCGCGCAGCCTTTGCGCTACAAACGAATCTTTCGGTGGTTTCGATCCAACTAATGCGAGAGAGCCGGCCGTGGTCATCATGCGGTCGGCGGTAGCGATATTGTCTTTAATGAGAACGGGAATGCCATGCAGCGGGCCGCGAGGGCCTTTCGCTTTGCGCTCACGATCGAGTTCATCGGCAATTGCCGCCGCATCGGGATTCATCTCGATAATGGCGTTCACGGCTGGGCCGCGCTTGTCGATCTCGTCGATGCGACCGGAATACTTCTCCACGAGCAAGCGGGCCGTGAATCGGCCGGAGTTCATACCGTCCTGCAGTTCAGAGATGGTAATTTCTTCCAGGTCAAATGGCTTGACCTCCGGTATAGGAGTCTTTGTTAAGGGACTAATCTCGCGCGCCGCACCGAGCGCCGGATAGATCGTGCTAGCTGCGCTGGTGATGGCGACATTTTTCAGGAACTTGCGACGCGAACTCGCGGCGGAGAAGAATGGGCTCATGGATTTCCTTTAGAAGGAGGATCGAGTAACTCGGCGGACATTTATACACGAAAAGGAAGATTGTCCTCACGGGCATCATAGCTTGCGCCGGTCCTTGACGCGAGATTCCCGCATCGCGCTTATAGGTGAAACAACGCAGAACCGTCATGTGAGGTGCGGTTGTGAGGCATGGGCCGCGGTGGTAAGCTAGTTGCGTTCGTCCGGCCCGAGCGGGAGTAGTTCAGCGGTAGAACGCCAGCTTGAGACGGTTAGCGGGCGTGAGCGAAGCGGGAGCCTGCTGGCGAAATCCTGAGCGCAGCGAAGGATCTCGAAACGTACATCGCTTCACATCCGATTCTTTAGGTTTGAGCGGGAGTAGTTCAGCGGTAGAACGCCAGCTTCCCAAGCTGGATGTCGCCGGTTCGATCCCGGTCTCCCGCTCCATCCTTACGTTCTTTACCCCCGATTTCACCCTCAGGAATAGCCCCACAACCTCCAGGCTTAAGCCCGGCATCTATGGTGCGGGAGTTTTCCCATGTCACCTAGGCGAACTTCGTCCTACGCCAAGAATGCGTCCCTTGCAGGCACTTTGTTCAAGCACTTCTTCGTGTTCACAGTAGGCTTTCTCTCGCCGGTGTTGTTTTCGAGCCCCTCCACGGCGCAAGTCAACTTCAACCTAACTTCGCTAACCAATGAGGCAGGCACCGATTCGAGCGATTCTGTCGTTTCGGGCGACTTCAATAATGATGGCATTCTCGATCTGGTGACCGTCAACACCGAGAGTGTGTCTTTTTACAAAGGGCTCGGGGGCGGAAAGTACGCCGCACCTATAGTTCAAAGTCTCCCGCTGCAAACTACTGGCGGGTTTGGGCCGGCTTTCGCCGCGGACTTCAACGGCGATGGCAAATTGGACGTGGCGAGCGCCTTTGGTCCAACCTGTTATCTGTGTACCTACGGACCGGTGACCATACTTTTGGGGAATGGAGATGGCACCTTCACCCAAGGAACCAGCATTATGCCCGGCGGGAATGCGAATGCCGGCAGCATAGCCCTGGCCGACTTCAATGGAGATCACAAGCCCGACATTGCGATTTCCGACGTCCAGACCAATCAAACCTGGATCTATCTCGGTAACGGCGACGGTACCTTCACCTTGTCGGATACACAACCGAATGGTGGAGACCAGTTTGTCGTTGGGGACTTCAACGGTGATGGAAAACCGGACCTGGCGTATTACGAGAACTTCGGCAATTTTGGAATCTTGCTTGGTAATGGCGACGGCACGCTGAAACCATCCATTTCGGCGAGGATTCCTGCATTCGTGACCTCGCTTGCTGTGGGTGACTTTTACAACAATCACATTCAAAGCATCGCCGCCGTGGCGGACGATTATAACAACAGCAATATTTATCTCTATTCCATCCGACTTAGCAATGGCGCGCTTTCGTCGAAGCAAATGCTGATTGGCAACTTTCCAAATGCAGGACCGAGTTACGCCGCTGGCGGCGATCTGAACGGTGATTTCAAGTTTGACGTTTTCCTCGCTGGAAGGAGTGGATGGGGCAATGGATCCGTTTACTCAGCTTATATGCTGGGCAATGGGGATGGAACTTTTCAATCAGCAGAAAACGCTCCCAATAATGCATCCACCGGCTTCGAGCTTCCGATCATCCGGGACTTTAATTTGGACTCGCGGCACGACGTCGGGATTGCCTGGTTCTCTTCCACGCCTGGCGGTGGAGTTGTGCAACTGCTTAACACCAATGCTGCCCAGAACTGCGCTCCTCCCAAGGCCAACAGGCTGGGCGTGCATATCTGCGCCCCCACAAGCGGAGAGACGGTGGGAAGTACCTTCACCTTTAAAGGGGCGGGTAATGCCTTCAGTGGGATCGCGAAGCGTATGGAACTCTGGATCGACGGCCACAAGGTAGGTCAGGATCTGGAAGATCAACTGAACGTAACTACAACCCTGACACTCGGGAAACACACGGCGTCATTCGTGGTGGTAGACAGTTTCGATAATTACACTTCGCGGTCAGTTACGTTCACGGTGAACTGAGCGGAGGGACTCGACGTCCCTCCAGCTTTGTCCGAATTTCTTGTAGCGCCGTACTCTGCGACCTAAGGCGATACCGTCGCCGACAGCACCATCACATCGACGTTCGCGGGCAAAGTAATGCTCTGCACCGTCTTGGCCGAGTTCAACGAGAACAGATAGGCGTACAAGTTGAAAATACGATTATCTTTCGTGCCGTCCTCGTAGTTGCGGTACGCCATGGCTACCGCTTCATATTCGCGCGGGAATTTCTGCGGGGTGTACCAGTCACTGAAGCTTTGGGTAAATTTCGAACTCGTTCCGTCGGTGTACCTTACCGTAATTACTTGCGAGAGCTGATTCCCCTCGATTCCAGTTCCCAGCAGAACGAGCCTGGAAGCCTTTTTAGCCGGAAGAGAGATGGTTTGGCCGTTGGCGGCCACGGCATCGGGAGAGTTGGCCGGTCCGAGATCGAACAGAGCGGTGTCCAGAACGCGCGACGTCTTGAGCAGGTTGGCGGAGTACGAATAACCAACGCCATCCAGCCCACCGGTCGTGTAGGTCGATCCGTCTTGATAGATCCCATAGATATCGAAGTACGGTGAGAGATCGACGGGCGTGCCTACTCCAGTCGCGCCTACACCAGCGCTGACAGCCAGGGTCATGGCCAAGGTCTGCGTCAGGGTACCCGACGTGCCGATGATATTCACCGAGGCAAACCCTGTTACAGCGGTGGAAGAGGCTTTGAACACGACTCTCTGTTTGTTGCCTGTACCCTGGACAACCGCTTGCACCCCTTTCGGCAAACCGGAGACGCTCAGGGTAACGGTGCCGGTGAAACCCCCGAAATCCGTGATCGTGATAACGGCGCCCGAGCTTGAGCTCTGATTCACGAACACATTCGATGGTCCCGAAAGAGTGAACCCGCTGCTGGCAACGGCGGTATTGATGGCATTGGCGTATTGCGCGGCAAGGCCGGTGCCAACGAAGTCGTCGTAGAGCCACATGAACCCACCGAGAATGCCGCATTCCTGATGCCAGCCGCTCATGATGGTATAGACCTGGCTCGGCGTATCGACCTGATCCCATAATCCGGGGAAGACAGGTACCGTGCCAAAATTCCAATCCACGCAAGGATTATTCCCGGCGCCTCCCGCGTAGGCCTGCAGATGGATACCATCTACAGTGCCGGGAAGCTGGCTATTAATCTGTGCCACAAGGTTGATCCAATAGCTGTTGTTGGTATACGGATCGGGCATGACTTTATAGCCCAACTGGCCGAGCATCACGCCGAAGGCGATTGAAGTCGGCGTGTTGTAACTGTTCTCGTCGTCGAAATCAATCGCATCGAGGGCTGGAATGGCAGCTTTCAGGGCCTTAAAATCCTTGTAAAGAATGCTGGTCGGTCCAGTGCCCTGCGCCTCGACCAAAGCGGTGATATTTTCCCAGTCGCCGTAGTTGGACGACCCGACGCTGAATGTGACCCTTTTCACGGTTCCCTGCTTCAACTGGGCCATGTTCGATGGGAAGTCGGGATGAGTCTGGTTGCCGACGTACACGCCGCCGGATGTCAGGGGAAACTCGCCGTTGAAATTCAGGTCTCCGACGCTATTCACCTCGACGCTCCAGACAATTGCCTCGGTAAAACCGGAGTTTTCAATTTCGGTGATATTGGGAGCGGCGTTCTTATAGAAGGGGCCTCCCCCGAAGATTCCCGTGTAGCCCGTTTGCGCGGGCGCGGCGACCGAGATCACCAGGAGAATGACAAGAAATGTAATGAAGAGTGAGGCGGCACGAAATTGCAATGCGGGCAGTCTGAGATAGGGCTTCACGTCGTCTCCTGGTATGTACTCGGTTCGATCAGGGACTCTTCGTGTAGAGTCCGTCGGTCTCAATCGCGGCGGGGCGAAATTGCCAAAGGATTATACATGCTCACTGGCTAAACCGGGCGCGGAGCGCGGACTTCCCTGGATTCGGATGGAAATGTCGAATCTCGCGCGGCGCGATAGCACCTTCGATTTCGCTTTTACATAAGCGGCGGCAGGGGTCATCAGCACCGGCGGTGGTAATCGGATATCTACCGCATGGCTCATCGCGACGCTAGACCTTCAAAATTTGAGCATCGTCCGGTAACATACTGACATCTTCTTTCCCAAGCGCGGTGCCCGATACTGATGTTCCAACCTCGAAAGGATGCGGCTCATGCTGCGTAAGTTTTGTTTGTTCCTCGCCCTATTCGCTCTGAGCGTTTATGCCTTCGCGCAAGAATCTCGCCACTTCACTTTTCATTACGCATTCACAGTGAAGAACCTGCCGGCGAACAAGAAGGTTCGGATATGGATTCCTGCGGCCCAGTCGGATGCCTATCAAGAGGTAAAGGTTATTTCTGCCAAGGGTGACCTGCCGCTAAAGCGCACGCACGAATCGAAGTATGGGAATGAGATCTATTTCGCTGAGACAAAAAGCGCCACCGCTCCAGAATTGCACGTTGATGTTGAATATGACGTGATACGACACGAGCGAGAGGCGCTCACCCCGCAGGCTCACTTGACGGTCGCGGCTCTTTCCACCAAAGAGCGCGAGGAGGATCTGCAGCCCGACGCTCTCGTCCCCGTGACCGGCCTGCCGGCCGAGTTAGCAGTGAAAGTCACCGAGGGAAAGACTGCTCCCATCGAGAAAGCCCGGGCCATCTACGACTACGTGTTTACGACCATGAAATATGACAAATCGGGCACGGGATGGGGTCACGGTGATGTGCTCTACGCGTGCGATGCGAAGAAGGGCAACTGCACCGACTTCCATTCACTGTTCATCGCGATGGCGCGCTCGCAAGGGATTCCAGCGCGATTTGAGATTGGCTTCCCACTTCCGTCCGATAAACGCTCGGGTGAAATCGCCGGATATCACTGCTGGTCCGATTTTTATGTCGATGGAAAGGGCTGGATCCCGGTGGACATTTCTGAGGCGTGGAAGCATCCGGAAAAGCACGATTACTTTTTCGGATCGCACGATGTGAATCGCGTGCAGTTCAGCATGGGACGGGATTTGCGGCTGACTCCTCCGCAGGATGGAAAACCGCTGAATTACCTCGTGTATCCGTATGTCGAAGTGGATGGGCAGGAATACTCGAACGTATCGATGGCCTTCTCATTCGCAGACGTCGGCAGCGTCGCCAAGAGGTAATCAAGAAAACGGACCCACCGACGTTGTCGGATCCGACATCGTCAAATCCGATGTCTTTGAATCGATGTCTTTGAGTCAGAGACTAGTGCGGCTGGCTGGCAACAATATCGCCGGGCCCAGGATCATTTGTAGGTTGTGGAATCGTTGGGGGAGCCACTGGAGGCCCAGGCGAAGTGCCGTCATCCGGCTTGGGAACATCGTCCGAAGCTTCGCCGGGACGCCGTAAACTCGGCGCATTGGCAGGGCGGTCCTGCTCCTCTCTCTTGGCCTCTTTTTGTTCGTCGGGATTGGCGAGGATGACTTCCCTTTCCGTACGAACGATTTTTTCGCCACCGACCTTCATCGTCTCGACACGCACAACCTGATCGCCGACAATGCGGACGAAATCCACATCTTGCGGCGGCTGACCGTAAATCCATTCTTCGTAGTCAGTGTCGCCGTCCCGTTCGCGGACCTTCTGGGGCGGCTTGCCTTTGGCGTGCAACACCATTTCGGTGGTCATCCCTACCAGAACGTAGTGCGCCTTGATCGCATCCTTTACCTTTGGCGGGACCGTATCCAGATAGGCTTCTTCTTTGTTTCTGGCATTGAAGTCAATCACGGGAAAGAGAAGAGCCCGC
>Ga0209168_10000504_pt1 | contig 37167 bp, 33 predicted proteins | sample Coa_R1_FD_187156 | JGI IMG/M metagenome (GOLD analysis project Ga0209168, IMG submission 187156) | Surface soil microbial communities from Centralia Pennsylvania, which are recovering from an underground coalmine fire - Coalmine... | ecosystem: Environmental > Terrestrial > Soil > Unclassified ...
CGGACAATTTGGAAATGCTTCGCGCGGTTCGATTGTCGGCCCATCTACCTTTAATGTGAACCTCGCGATCGAACGCCGCATGCACTTCGGACCAGATGGAAAATACACATTTGAATTCCGTTGGGAGACCCAGAATTTCACCAATGCCGTAAATTTCACCAACGTGATCACCGTCGTAGACGCCAGCGATGCGGGACTTGTCACGGGAGCAAAGGCCATGCGTACGATGGATCTCTTCTTGAGGATACATTTCTAATGCGAAGACTATTTGCCCTATTTATCGCTATCTCCATGGTCGTCGTCCCAGCAACCCCGGCGCGCCCCCCCGCGCCACAGGACCGGCAGGAGCCGGTTAACCCTCGTCAGGCGCCGCCTAAGCCGGCGGCACCGCCTGCCGATATCTCTTTATCCTCCAAAGGCACGATCCGATCGACGGTGAACTTGGTCCTGATCGACGTGCGCGTTACCGACAAGGCTGGCAAGCCCGTCACGGGATTGAAGCCTGAACAATTCTCAGTCACCGAAGAGAATCAAGCACAAAAAATCTCTTCCTTTGAATATAACGACATCGAAGGTGTGGAAAGAGCGCATCTCGACAACACCCGCCCCATCGTCGTACCGATGGGCACCCTCCCGCCCCCGAAGCCGGAGTATGTGCACGAAGCTGTGCGTGACCATCGCCTTATCGTTCTTTTTTTTGATCTCACGTCACTGCAAAATGACGACCTCCTGCGCTCTCAACAAGCCGCTGAAAAATACATAGCCGAGCAGATTTCACCCGCTGATCTGGTCGCCGTAGCTTATTTCGGGAATCAAATCAAAATTCCGGTACATTTCACCAATGATCGCGATGTGCTGATGCGAGCCATTAAGGCTCTTCGCCCCGGTAAGGACGCACAGTTGGCCGGCATGGCCGAGGCTGCGGCCCAACCTGGCGAGGAAACTACCAGCGAAGATACTGGAGGTGCATTCACGGCCGACGAAACCGAATTCAATATTTTCAATACAGATCGCAAACTCGCCGCGCTTGAGTCGCTCTCCAGTCTTCTTCGCGATATCCCGGGACGAAAATCCGTCGTTCAATTCACAGGGGGCATTACGCAGACGGGCGAAGAAAATCGGTCGCAACTCCAGGCCACAACCGATGCCGCCAATCGCGCCAATGTTTCGTTCTATGCAGTGGATGCCCGAGGGCTTTTGCCCATGCCGGCCGGAGGCGAGGCGCGCCAAGGCACCTCTGCTGGATCGGCGATGTTTGTAAGCGGTGGGAAACCAACGCTCCGGCACCAGGCCAGCCGCGCCATGTTCACGGGATCCGAGGTTAGGCAGGAAAGTGCGGCCCGGCACGATTCGCGGGAAACACTTAGCACCCTGGCTTCCGATACCGGCGGACGCTCGTTCTTCGATCTTGGCGATTTCAAGGATGTATTTCACCAGGTCCAGGCCGATTCGACCGGCTACTACCTGGTGGGCTATTACAGCACCGACAATCGAAAGAACGGCGCTTGGCGTCGTGTAAAGGTGACCGTCAATGTTCCCGGCGCCCGCGTTCGCGCCCGTGAGGGTTACTATGCGCCACGGGATTCCAGCTTAGCCACTGTCCAGGATCGTGAAAGACAGTTCATGGACGCGCTCCGGGACGATGCTCCACACGTAGATTTGCCGATCGCTCTTGAAACTTCGTTCTTCCGCCTCAACGACAAGGACGTGTTTGTTCCCATCACGGCGAAACTGCCTTCGAGCGTCTTAAATTGGGCCGAACAGCGAAACCGCCATCGCGCAGTATTCGATTTCGCCGCGGAGGTTCAAGACACCCGAAACAATAAGATAGTCGCTGCGCTTAGGGATCAAATTACGGTCACGCTCGACTCCGAACGCTACAATCAATTGCAAAAACAGTCTCTGGTGTATCAGGGCGGCGTTGTCCTTGGGCCTGGAGAATACAAACTGAAGTTTCTGGCGCGAGAAAATGAAAGCGGCCGCATCGGCTCTTTCGAGGAAGACCTCAGCCTGCCTGCATCACAGCAAGGACAGCTGGAACTTAGTCCGATGATCCTGTCTGGCCAGATCCAGACGGTGCAGCAGACAACCGAAGTCTCTAAGAAAACGCTCGGGCAGGAAGCAAAGCTCAAATCCTCACCTCTGGAATTCTCCGGCGAACGTATTGTGCCCAACGTGACTCACGTTTTTACAACATCGCAGCAACTGTACGTTTTCTTTCAGGCGTACATGCCCGAAAAAATCGATGGCCCGAAGATGCGCGCTGGTCTTGTCTTCTTCCGAGACGGACAAAGGTTAACGGAGACTCCGCTCGTAGAGCCGGCCGATATAGATGCCAAGACTGGTACGGTTTCTTTCCGGATTAACGTTCCACTCGGCCGATTTCTTCCAGGCGGATACACCGTGCAGGCCGTCGTCAGTGAAGATGGCGGGGACTTGGCAGCGTTTGCCCAGAACAATTTTGCGTTGCTGCCGCCTTCATCGCCGCACTGATTTTCGGCCCTGGTCATGGGTTGCAAAGAAGCAAGCTGGTTTAAAAGTCCAACTTTTGGGGTCACAAAGGAGGGGCCAATGCCAAAAGGACAATTCCTGGGGACAATCGTGTTGCTCGTCGTCAGTTCGCTTGTTGCGTGCTCGACAAAGCAAGACGTTGTCGCCCCTGGCGCCAACATCCCTTCGCCACCTCCACAGCCAACGGGCACCTCTCAACTGAGTGTCACACTGAGCGACACTCCTCCCGCGGGCGTTTCGGTTCTCTCTTTTGACGTCAATATCAGCAGCGTTTTGCTCCAGCCGAACGTTGGCGCGGATGTTTCCTTGCTTCCGAATGGCCATTCGGTGGAAATAGAAGTCAAGAAGCTCGAAACCGAAGCGGCAGTGTTAAGCACGATTAGCGTGCCTGCGGGAACGTATAAAGGACTTCAGTTTACGATGTCCGACCCGACTCTAACCGTTCAAAACGGGAGTCCCAACGATATTGGCAGCTGCTTGAAGAACACGATTTGCCAGTTAAAGTTCACGACGGCTGGTCCGGTGACATATTCGGCCGCGCCTTTTCCTCTGACGCTGGTTGCCGGGGCGCCCAAGGGCCTCAAGATCGATATTCTTCTGAACAAGATCATCGGAGCGGACTTGTCTGTAACCCTGAATGATCCCTCGGTGATCACTGTTGCGGAATTGGCAGCAGTGCCCGTGAGCGGACCACCCGCCAAACTGCAGGACAATGAGTTCGCGGGTTTGATCACTTCGCTGGATGTGACGAACAACAAATTTAGTGTTCAAAATTCAGTCAGCGGGATCTCGCAAACGATTAGCGTCGACACGGATACGAAATTCGAGGATTTTGGCGAGCACGGTTGCTCTAGTAAAAACATCTCCTGCTTGTCCACTTCTCAGATTGTAGAAGTTGAAACGACTCTGAAATCTGACGGTTCTTTATCCGCAAAAGAGGTGAAGCTCGGGGAATCCAGTGGAGCGCAGTCAATAGATGGCACTCTCGTATCGGTAAGCGGCAGCCCGCCGAGCCAGTTTCAGATGGTGGTCCTCGATGAGGAACCCCAACTGTCTGGGCTCAAGCCAGGCAATCCGCTTCTTGTGTCCCTCTCGGGAACACCGAAATTTGATATAGGGTTGGGTAAATTGGCTGTGCCGGCGGCGGGAACCTTTGCCAGTTCTAATGATCTTCTTCCTGGTCAGGAGCTGCAGATTGAGCCGGGAACGATCATGTCCGGGCCTCCGATTTCCACCTCAACTTCGCACGTCACATTGCGTACATCGCAATTTACCGCCACAGTCTCTGCCGTAAACGGATCGGCGATTACGGTGACCAATCTGCCTGCGGTGTTCGGATTGAATACCCTAACGGTGCAGACTACGTCGAACACCGACTTTGAAGGGATTCTCGGTCCATCAAGCCTGATCAGTGGGAACGTGATTTCCATTCGTGGGTTATTGTTTAGGAGCGCGAGTGGACCTGTTGTGGCCGCTGCGAAGATCCGCACACACAACGATTAGCCCTTAAAAGCCGGGTCTCCTCCATTATTAAAGGATTGAGGTGATAGCGCCCCGCTTTTCTGTGCGGTGTAGGAAGTACGAGCTATCCCTTTCCGGAAACAGCCTTCTTGGGTTTCGCGGGCTCTGATCCCTTTGTGATGTCGAAATCGTCCACAATCTGACCGCTGATATTTTTAAAGTATCCGTGCGCCTTGTTTGGATCGCCGTTCACATTAAACGTAATGAATAGCGCGCCGTATTGCGCATTCTGATTTGACGTGTAGATTTTTGCCCATTCTCCCTTGCAGCCGTAGGGTGGCGTGGCGGGCAGGCACCGCTTCTGAACTCGAATGCTCTCCCCACCCAGTCCTGAGACAAACGCAAACGTTCTCCCGGGCGCCGCGACGACGTGATTCGGATCGGGATAATCAGGGTCTACCGTCTGATTGCTCATACTAATTAGCGTCTTCGTGCGTTCGTAACTATGTTCGTGCGCCGTGGCAATAATTGCGCCGGATTCCCGGCAAGCCTCAAATACGCCCCATCCCATATCATCGGTTTTGTCACCAACCTGCAGCGCATTCATATTTCGGTGCCAACTGCAAATCTTCCAGATGTGCTTATCGGATTTGAACTGCTCCCTGATGTAGGGCGCGTAGATCTCGTCGCCAGCTCCTTTTTGTTCGCCGACAAACACTACCTTCAATCCTTTAAACACTAAGGAATACATTTCCTGATTAAGTTGCAGATTGTCTGGCGTCACGCCGATGCGCACTATGCGGTCGAGCAGGATCTGAGAATAGGAGGGCCTGCCTTGAATTGACCAACCGGCCACATCGTGGTTACCCACCGAGACGAAGTAAGGAAAGTCATGCCCTAATACGTTATCGACGGAGGACCAAAAATTTACAGGGTCATTATGATAGTCGAAGTCGCCCTGGTGCAGGACAGCTTGCACGCCTTCCGATTTCGCAAGATTCAGCACAGCACGCTGATACTCACCCGTTCCGACATCTCCAATGAACGCTATCTTAAGATTGGGTTCAGTTGCATTGGGATCGAGGGAAGTTGGCGCGGGTGTCTTCGCGGTTGCCGATTGGACTGCCTTCGAACTAGCTAATCCTTTATCTGCAGCTTGGAGAGAATTCGTCATTGGCCGGCCTTCCAACATGCAGATCACTGTAAACAAGGCGATTAGCGTTGTTTTTCCCATGAATCCCCTCCAGATGATTTCGCCATAATGGCCTAGTAGTTCGTCTGATAACTAATACGTTTCGGAACAGGAATTATATCGTTTAAGAGCGAGCTTTCTCAAAAACTACGCAGGGCAAACTGCTTATAGGGCAGTGACACAACCTGCCAAATATACAGGAATACGCCGATGTTCTTGGCCCGCTGCCGCAAGGACTATAAAAACGGGAAAGGTTGTCCGGGTTACGAAACCGCCCGAATTGCTGATTGAGGTGCGACATGAAAATTAATAGTTTACGCGAGTTATTCCAAATCGAGCTTTGGTACGCCTATGATTGCGAACAGAAACTCGTCGATAAAGGCTTGCCCACGATGATTGAAAATTGTAGCTCCCCGGCGTTGCGACGTGCCCTCGAAAATCATCTTCAAGAAACTCGTGGCCACGTCTCGAAACTAGAACAGATATTCACCAGCACCGGTATAAGAGCGGATACCAAGAGTAATGCCATTCTCAAGGAAATCTTAAGCGCTGCCGAGGATTCAATCGATCACACGGATGTTTCTCCAATTCGCGATGCCGCGCTGATCATCAACGGCAACCAGGTTGAACATTACGAAATAGCGTTGTATGGGTCGCTAGCCGCTCTTGGACGGCAGCTTGGACTGCAGAATGAAGTTAAGACGCTCGAAGCAATTCTCGAAGAAGAGAAGGCAGCCGATGCCAAGCTCACTCAAATTGCAGAGTCCGGAGTGAATACAAGCGCCGCAAGAGAGAGTCGCGCCGCGAGTGCTTGAGCGAAATCCGCTGCAAACAATTTGTCAGCTTCCCTAGGGATCAATTGGGTCCGCTGTTCATTTGCCTCTGCGCAGACGATTCGTCGTCTGCGCACAGGCATTTCAATCAGCTGAATTTGAAGCTCAGGAATAAAGTAATAGGCGAGGAAGGTACGATTGCCGAGTAAACTAAGAACTGCCGACTTCATTGACGTAGTCGCAGCCTTCGACGCCGCAATGCCATACAGAACTGCGTATTGTTGCGCTCTCATCCTTGATTCGATACAGCCAGGTGCCGTGCCGCGGACACTGTAAAAGGTTGGCGCCAGGCTCATCGACAAAATGCGGGCGCTCAGGAGTATCGACCACCGTGACGTAACCATCCGTATGGGTATAACGCACGCTGCACCCGAAATAGTTACAATGGTAAGAACTAACGGCGTGAACTGATGAGCCTTCGGGGTCTTCTGGCCACGTTATTCCCTTGGCCTCATAGTGCATCAGATGATTATCGCGCGTACAAGCCGGCTTGAGCGTGGGGCTTAACAGCTCAGCTGAAATTTGTGGTGGCATCGCGCCTCCTTTTTCCGGACTCAAACCAGGGGCACCTCACCTACTTCCTCGACGTCCACTGCCTCTTCGGGGCCTACGCATTCGGGGTGTCCGCAGGGGCAGGGAGTAAGCTGCCGATCCGTCGCAGCTGCGCAGGCTTCGCTGCAAAAAGGTTCCTCGACCTCAACATTGCACTTGCAAGGTGGGTGCAAGCATTTTGTGACATCAGTGGATGGCATATCGATTGTCCTTCTCGGAGACGTGGTCTGATTGGGATTCGTACGTCGAGCGTTCTCGCGCTTTCTTCTGTAACTTTAAGTAAAACGAGCGAGTCATTTGGACAATACCCTAATCCGTGTATTTGCGGAGTGAGATCGCAGCCCTGTTACAAGAGTTCACAGTCAGAATTAAAAATCGCTTGCGCCAAATCAATCAATAAACCGGGAACATATTTGCCGGCAGCAGATGGGGAAAAGCGACTTTGCCTCCAATGGAAGCAATATTGACGATCCGTCCGAATCGACGAGCTTTCATTTCGTCTAAAACGGCCGAGATCGCGTAATAGGGTCCCGAGAAATTCGTTTGCATGGCCTCCTCAAACAATTCCGTTCTCTGCTTATCTACTGGTCCAACGATTATTGTCCCGGCATTGTTCACCAGAATGTCGATCTCGCCAACATTTTCATGAACGGATTGAATCGTGACGGCACGCACATCCTTGGGTGACGCAAGGCACAGCCTTCTCTCGCACTCTGCCTAATTCTTGATGCTAGAGCGGAGGGCACCATGGCTACGATGATTAAAGAGGATAGGTACGTCGTTTATATCGGCAGCGAAGAATACGTGTTGCGCGTCCAAGAATTACTTTGGGGCTTGGACCCATGGCCGGAACGGTTCCGCGTGCTGTTACCCGCATCAAATGAATGGACAGCAACGACAATGTACGGTTCGACGGCAAGAGAAGCAGCTGAGCGAACAATGGAATATCTGCATTGTTTCATAGGCGCACGCACCAGGATGGCTCATGCCAAAGCATCCTGAAGAACAAGACGGTCTACCCATAATAGGGATTAGAAATGTTGCAGGACCGAAAGTCGACATACGATCCCGTCGGTTTTCGGGCTGGGTCTAGCGAAGTCGGCTAGGGGACTAGGGCGTCTGGACTTCAAGATAGCGGAATGGCGCTTCCACATCCTTATACCAATGGATACGGTCGGGGGGAACAATAATCACATCGCCTTTGCTGATACGATGCGACCCGCCGGGTTGGATGGGTTCTCCGCCATACTTGTCAGGCTCCGCCGTTTTGGCTGCCACCGCAGGGCCGCCGATGACCAACGTCGCCGCACCGCTCACCACATACACGACGGCCGTAAAACCCGTATGGGAACAGCCTTCAGCCGGGCAGGCCGCCACCACAGACTCCCGGCTTTGCGTATTCACACGGTAGATTCCTTGCGGAGTGGTGCGCCTGAACAGGACCATGCTGCCTCCGGCGGGGACTGCTTTGGCAAAAGAAGCGTCCACTTTCTCGTGATCGAAGACGGTAACAAATGGATAAGACGAAGCCTCCTGTGCGAGTGTTTTGGCAAGCCAGCCCGCGCCGATCGCAACAACTGCCAAGCCAGTCAGAGCGGTCTTTCGAATGGTCAACATAACTGTCATACCTCCGTTTGTGCAGAAATCGAGCTCATATTCTGCATAGCCATGTCGGGTAACACGGTGCGTGGGTATTCTAGCTCCAGAAATAGCGGCGAAGCCAAAATTGCAGTTACTTCCTGATAAAGATTCTCGCATAACGCGGCACCCACCTGATCGTACGGTCAGGATTAACGCATTCGATTAGTACCTCCCGTTAAATCCCCGGCATTCAGAAAGGACGTGGCCTACTGAAGACTAGTGTATATCCCGCTTTCGAAGGAGCAGACATGAGAAAGCAATGTATCGTCGTCGCAGCCGCCGTAATGATCGTCTTCTTGAGTTTTTTTGGAGCCGCAGCGCAAGGTCCGCAGGGTGCAGGCGCGGATAAGGCAGCAAAGAGCACGGAAGCTCCGCGCTCCTACAATCCTATCAAGTGGGTGAAGAAGGGCCCGAACACGGCAACCGAGAAACTGAAGAAAAGTAAGAACAACAAATCTTCACAGAAACACGTAACACCAGACACCCCGGTGTCGTCGCCGAACGCTCGATGACGGAGAACATTGTTGGTCCGTTCAGACGCGATTGGCCAGATCAAAAATATCGTTTGAAAGTACGGGGCTACCGCACTGCCGCGGTGTGCCTAAGGCGCTAATATTTCGTTCGAGCTGGCTCCGGCTGACGAGTACCGATGGGCTATTTCCGTATGCAAATGCGGATGAAATAATCGCGATTCATAACTAAGTTTTGGAGAGGAGACTCCTTCCGAATAGCTCCTGCGACGCCACGTGTTTGGGAAGGAGTTGGTTCGAAGAGAGTGCTGATGCTGAAAATTCTGATTGTTGAAGACAATGAAGTGAGCAGGGATATGCTCTCCCGGCGATTCCAGCGCCGAGGCTATTCTGTAGTTACCGCTGAAGATGGCGGGCAGGGGTATTCGCTAGCCTGCTCGGAAATACCCGATGTCATTTTGATGGACATAAGTCTTCCTGAAATGGACGGTTGGGAAGTAACGCGTCTTCTAAAGGCCAACGAGGCCACGAGGCAAGTACCTATCATTGCGTTAACAGCCCACATTCTCGTGGATGATCGGGCAAAAGCCTTTGAAGCCGGCTGCGATGACTACGAGACCAAACCCGTAGACTTTGGGCGGCTCATCGAAAAGATCGAGAATTTGGTAACGCAGAAGAAATTGATGAACTCTCAGAAATAGCCAGTTGCTTGTTTGAAACCGATAGGCCCGTACCGGAACGCGAGATCCAAAAAACTACACTGTTTTGAAGAATGACAACTGTGCAAGAACCTCAAATCCACTACCGCAGCGCGATCGAAGCGAAGCTTGAGCTCGCTCAGGATGTGCTCGAGCTTTCTAACGAGAATATTCAGCTTACGATGGGGCTTTTGTTTGTTGACGCGGACGAAATAACGTCTTTGCTGGCTCGTCTGGCCGCAAACCGTGCAAAAATTTCGATTCTTGTGCAGAAGATCCGAGAACGAGTCGAGTGGGAGAAGGAAAGGGAACTGCTGGACGCAGCAAGCGTGCGATGGTCCGCTCCAAGAAACGAACAGCCGCTTCACCTGCTGATCGATGAACAGAAGGACGCCGAGATTGGAACCGCGACCGCCAATTTAATGCTCCCGCTTCTTATCGACAACAATTCCTGGAGAGCTTTCGTACAATTCTTGCAGGCACAACTCTTCACCCAACACAACGAAGAACAAAAGCTGAAAACGAGCCGGAGAACGCACGATTTTATACGTGCAAACCAAAAATTAAAGAGCACAGTTGCCGAAGGCAAGCGCATCGAAGAACAACTCTCTCAACTAGGATCGATTATTGAGTCTTCGAGTGACGCGATCATTATTCACACAATGGACGGCGTGATCGTGAACTGGAATAGAGGCGCTGAAGGCGTCTATGGCTATTCGGCGCGAGAAGTGCTTGGCCGGCCCAGAAGTCTTCTCGTGCCACCTGATCAATTGGATGAGCTGCCGAGAATCATCGAGGTCCTTAGGCGAGGCGAAAGAATTGAGTTATATGAAACCGTCCATGTGCGCAAGGATGGGGAGCCGATCAGCGTCTCGATAACGATCTCGCCGGTGAAGGATGCCAGCGGAAAAATCGTGGGAACCGCGGCGATCACGCGAGATATCAGCGATCGCAAGAAGGCGGAGGAGAGATTCTACAAGGCATTCAATGCAAGTCCGGAGCCGATTACGATCGCAGCGCTCTCCGATGACCGCTATATCGACGTCAATGAGAGTTTTCTTCGTGTTACCGGATTTCGCCGCGACCAGGTGATTGGTCGTACATCCATGGACGTAAGATTTTGGGAGACCCCTGAGGATCGAGCGCGACTCATCCAGACACTGCATAATCAAGGATCAGTTCGGGACATGGAAATCACGTTTCGCACACAAGCCGGTGAGCAGCGCACGGGGCTACACTCCGCCGAAATAATCGACGTGAGCGGTGAGAAGTGCATCATCGCCATTTTTCGGGACATGACCGAGCAGAAAGTGCTGGAGAAACAATTGCGCCAGGCTCAGAAAATGGAAGCTGTCGGGCAGCTTTCCGGCGGGATTGCCCACGATTTCAACAATTTGTTGAGTGTGATCATTGGCCATAGCGAAGTGCTGGAAGGAAAGTTAGCTGGGAGTGATTCCACCTTAAAGAACGTCGAGGAAATCAAGAAGGCCGGCAGGCATGCTGCGTCGCTTGTCCGGCAACTCCTCGCGTTCAGTCGCCAGCAGGTCCTCGAGCCAAAAGTTCTTGATCTTAATTCTGTAATTACGGATGTCGGAAAGATGCTTCGCCGTTTAATCGGTGAGGATATTGAATTGGAGATTGCTTTAGACCCTCAACTAGGCCGCATCAAAGCGGACCAAGGGCAGATCCAACAGGTAATTATTAACCTGGTCGTAAATGCTCGTGATGCTATGCCGAAGGGTGGCAAGTTGCTGATCAAAACGGGTAACGTTGAAATTGACGATACCTACGCCTGGCACAACTCGCCGCATATACCAGGTGCATATGCGGTTTTGGAAATATCTGATACTGGAATTGGTATGGACGCAGACGTCCTGGCTCATATGTTTGAGCCCTTCTTCACCACAAAAGAAGTCGGCAAGGGCACCGGGTTAGGGCTTTCCACAGTTTATGGCGTCGTAAAACAGAGTGGTGGATACATTTGGACTGACAGCAAGCCTGAGCATGGAACGACTTTCAGAATCTATTTGCCCCGAACGGTGGACAAACCTCTTTCCCACAGGCCAGCCCCGGAATTGGCGGAATCGTTCTGCGGAACGGAAACGATTTTACTGGTAGAGGATGCCGATCAGGTCCGGGACCTCGTTCGCAATTTGCTGCGTGAGGGCGGCTATACGGTTCTCGAAGCCAAGTGCCCTGAAGAGGCAATTCAGCTTACTCGCCAGCATAACCTTCCCATTCATCTACTGCTAAGCGATGTGGTAATGCCAGGTATGAACGGACCCGCATTGGCAGAAGCGCTGGCCAAGACAAGGCCGGAAATGAAAGTAGTTTATATGTCAGGCTATACAAGTTTCAGGGATCAAGAACTTACCGATGCGCTGATTCTCTCGAAGCCATTTACGCGAGACGCCTTGCTTCGCAAACTGCGTGAAGTGTTGGCGCTCGATACTGTCTCTATATAGGTCCGGACGAGCAATGGCGCTGATTCGCAAGGACCCCACCGATACCACCGTTTCACCGCGACGATATAACGGGCTTACTTGCGGCAATGTTACGAGCGGCGACATGTGGTACCCTTGCGACCGCAATGCAACTCACCCTGCAAAAGCAGAAGGTAGACGACATCGTTGTCATTCGGTGCCAGGGCCGCATTGTATTAGGCGCAGAAATCAACTCGCTTCAACTTGAGCTGGAACCACTTACGCGGCTGAGCAAGAAAGTGGTCCTGCAATTGGAAGAGGTCAGTTTCGTTGACAGCGCCGGGTTGGGAACCTTGGTTCGACTCTTTGGTGTGCTTCGGGCCCATGGCGGCGATCTCAAACTTTGCCGGTTGTCTCCATTCCTTCTGCAAGTTCTCAATGTCACAAATTTGCTGCGCATCTTTCCTGTCTACGCGTCGGAGAGAGAATCGATACAAGCATTCTCCAAAGGACCGCACTTTCATGAAGAGACATTGGGACAGTCAAAGACGAGAATTGTCTGCGCCGACACTTCCTATGATTTGCTGGCATATCTGAGTGCATTGCTCAAACGTTCCGGCTATGAGGTCTTCACTACGCGAAACCCGTCTGATGCCAAAATGTTTGTCAAGGTGACAAGGCCCCGCGTTTTGATCTGTGGCCCAGGGATGCAGGCTAACGAGTTGGCGATGAAGGGATTTCACGAAATTGACCCGAAGGTGCAACTCCTGCTCCTGCCCTCTAATTTTTCTACAGCAGAAGCAGGTCAAGCCGGAATCGACTTGGCAAGTCGTGTCCGCGTGCTCATATCAAACTAGTAATAGAAAATGCGATTAGAATTGATGGGCTTAAGGAATACTCGCAAGGGAACTTCTCCAAACGGGAACACTGCCCTGGGAACATCGCGAAGTCAGAAAGCGGTATGCTAATTCGATGGTCACTTTGACCGAATCGCACACTCGGTCTAACTTCGAACGCGTTCTGCAGAAGGCCGGACGCTTAACCCTGCGTCTCTTGCTGGCCTTAAGTCTCATCGCTGCAATCACGTTTGTATTTTTCGGCCATGTGAATGCAACGTCCGTGGGGTTTTTCTATCTCGTTGCCATTCTGGTGATTGCCACGGCTGGAGGACTCGTTGAGGCTACCGTGGCCTCCATAATTGCAATGTTGTGTTTCAATTTCTTTTTCCTTCCACCCATTGGGACATTCACCATTGCCGATCCGCAAAATTGGGTCGCCTTGTTCGCTTTTTTGACCACAGCTCTCACAGCGAGCCAGCTTTCAGCTCGATTGAAACGACAAAGAAAAGAAGCCCAGGACCGGCAACAGGAGATGGAACGACTGTACGCCCTAAGCCGCGCGATACTGCTCACCGATACGACGCAGCCCAGCGCGAAACAGATCGCACACCAAATCGTCAACGTCTTTGCGTGTCCCGCAGTCGCGCTGCATGATCGCAGCGCGAATGAAATCTATCTGGATGGGCCAGAAGCCCTTCCGGACATTGATGGCAAGTTGCGCGAGTCCGCGAGCCGGTCCATCGTGACACGCGAGGATGCTGGAGAAATTCTGATAACACCCATCCGCCTTGGTGGAGAACCCATCGGTAGTTTGGCTCTTAAACATGCGTTTTTGTCTGACGCGGCGTTGCAGTCTCTGTTGAATCTCGTTGCGGTAGGATTGGAAAGGGCCCGTGCTCAGGAGGAAGTCAATCGCGCACAAGTTGCCCGCCAGAGCGAAGAGTTGAAATCCACACTTCTGGATGCGCTCGCTCACGAATTCAAGACTCCGCTTACATCGATAAAAGCGGTGACGACCGACTTGCTTTCCAATCCCGACGAATCGCTTTCGCAGCAGCACCGTGGATTGATCGCCATTGCGGATGAAGGCGCGGATCGTCTTGACAGGCTGGTCACCGAAGCGATTCAGCTTGCGCGAATCGAAGGTGGCAAATTTCAATTGAATCGGGAGGTTCACTTTCCAAGCTCATTGCTTTCTGCCGCGCTTCGGCAAACGAAGTCTCATACGGATGGCAGGGATTTCAATTTGCAGGTAGAGGATGATCTGCCTTTGGTTTTTGTGGACGGTCAGTTAATCGTGCTGATGATTACTCATCTGATTGATAATGCAGCGAAGTACTCCCGGCCTGGAACTCCCATCGCGATCGGCGCGAAAGCCAGCGAGAAAAGTGTAATCATTTACGTGACCGATCAAGGGCCCGGCATCAGCGAGGACGAACAAGCCCACATCTTCGATAAATTCTATCGCGGCAGCCGAGGTCAACACCTCAAAGGGACAGGCATGGGACTTGCGATTGCCCGTGAGATTATTCGAGCGCATGGTGAGGAAATCTGGGTCAGAAGCAATCCTGGCCAGGGTTCAGAGTTTTGGTTCTCGTTACCTATCGCGCCACCCGGGAGTAGTGAATGAGCTCAGGCCGTATCCTAGTTGTCGACGATGACCCGCAGATTCGCCGCGCAATGAAGGCTACCCTGACCTCTCGCGGGTATGAAGTAAGCGATTCTCGGACTGGAGAAGAGGCACTCGAGAAGCTGCGGTCGGAAACTTTTGACTTGGTGTTGCTGGATGTGAACATGCCTGGTATCGGTGGAATAGAGACCTGCGGCCTCATCCGTTCCAGCTCTGACATTGCGATCATCATGTTAACCGTCAGCAGTTCCGAAAAAGACAAAGTCGATGCGCTTGACGCCGGAGCCGACGACTACGTGACCAAGCCTTTCAGCATGCCGGAATTGCTTGCCCGGATTCGCGCGACTTTGCGGCGTCTGCCGCAGGCTCCCGATGATTCCGGCTTAAGGCAGCTCGCGCTCGAAGGTGTTGCCATCGATCTCTCCTCTCGGCAAGTAACAGTGCATGACCGCACTTCCCGCCTTACCGCGAAGGAGTTTGATTTGCTTTCGTACTTCCTCATACGTCCTAACAAGACGATTTCTCATCGCGAGTTGCTCCAGGCGGTTTGGGGCCCGGACTACGGCGAAGAGCTGGAATATCTGCGTGTATTTGTGAACCGTCTTCGGAAAAAAATCGAACTTGATCCCTCCCATCCCCGCTTTCTGGTTACCGACGCCTGGGCCGGCTACCGCTTCCACCTCCCCACGAAAGAAATCCGCAAGTAGAACGCGTTTAACGGGATAGCCGATTTATGCCGTTGTTAGAACGCGTTTATGCCCTGTTTATAGGGGCAGGTGCACAATCCGCATCGGGTGAGTGCAATGAACAATCAATCCACTACCATCTTCACACAGCCGGCGCGGCCAGCGGCAATCCGGGAAATCCCCGAAGAATCTGGACCTGGACGTCTCGAAGTCAACGTCATCTTTACTGATCCCAAGTCCACCATGGCTGCCTTAAAAACCGCTGGATCACTGGCACGTGATCTCGGTGCATGCATCAAGGTACGAGCTGCGATCGCCGTCCCGTATACGCTGCCTATAGATAAGCCGCAAGTGTCTATAGATTTTATTGAAAACCTTCTTTGTGACTTGGTAAGTCGAGCGAATCTGGACAGCTTCGAGCCCAGCGTGCACTTGTATGAGTGCCGCGATCAGATCGAAACACTTTTGCAGGTCTTAAAGCCAAATTCCCTGGTAATTATTTCTGGCCGGAAACACTGGTGGCCGACGGCAGAGCGTCGCATGGCGAAGACGCTGCGATCCAAAGGTCATCGCGTCGTTTTTGTCGATCGTCAGAGAAACGCTGAATCAGATCTTCCGTGCTGACAAGAAATGTAATTCAACCGGGCGTTCGGTTGAAGAGATGAGGTGAACCATGCTGGATCTGTTCTATGTGGCATTCGTGATTGCCTTCTTTGTCTTGTTGTGGGGATTTACCAAGGCGTCGGAACGCCTTTAGGAGGTCGCTGTGGAATACGTGATTGCAGGACTCGTTGCAGCTTTTCTTTTTGTTTACCTGATGTACGCGTTGCTTCGACCGGAAAAATTTTGAGGTGGCGAGATGACTTTACTCGGTATTGCGCAAATTGTGATTTTTTTTGCCCTCGTAATCATCATGACGAAGCCGGTGGGCACATTTATGTACCGGGTCTTTGAGGGCGAGAGGACCTTCCTTCATCCGGTTTTCCGGCCACTCGAACGCCTGATCTACTGGCTTGGCGGCGTCCGTGAGAATGAAGAGCAATCCTGGATACGTTACTCGGCCTCAATGATCTCGCTGAGCATCTTCAGCTTTCTTTTTGTGTACTTGCTACAGAGGCTGCAGGGACATCTTCCGCTGAACCCGATGCACTTTTCAACGCCGCAGGCCCCGCCAAGCGCCACGCCCATAACACCGGACCTGGCATTTAACACTGCGGTCAGTTTCGTGACCAATACGAATTGGCAGGCCTATTCCCCGGACACCACGATGAGCTATCTAACACAGATGGCGGCTCTCGCAGTTCAGAACTTCGTTTCGGCTGCGGTGGGTATTGCAGTTGCGGTGGCGCTCATTCGTGGATTTGCGCGGCACACCACCAAAACAATAGGAAATTTTTGGGTCGACGTAACGCGCTGCGTGCTTTACATCCTGCTTCCAATTTGTATCCTGGCGACGCTGTTGTTCGTTTGGCAAGGATCTATCCAGAACTTCAAAGCGCCCGCCGCTGTAACAACGTTGGAAGGGCCGACCCAGGTAATTGAGCAAGGCCCACTCGCGTCGCAGTTAGCCATCAAAATGCTTGGGACTAACGGCGGCGGATACTTCAATGCGAACTCTGCGCATCCGTATGAGAACCCAACGCCCCTGTCGAACCTGCTGCAGATGTTGCTGATCTTTTGCCTGGGGGCTGGACTGACGTACCAGTTCGGCAAAATGGTGCGCGATACGCGCCAGGGCTGGGCGATCTTTGCCGCAATGTCCGTGATGTTTCTGGCGGGCGCTTTCATCTGCTATTGGGCCGAGCAAGCCGGAAACCCGATGCTGACCAAGATGGGTATCGAGCGCACTTACACAGGAACCCAGCCGGGCGGAAACATGGAAGGGAAGGAAGTCCGGTTCGGTAATCCTATGACAGCGCTATTCGCGACCGTAACGACGGACGCCAGCTGCGGGGCCGTCATCGGTATGCATGACAGCTTCACGCCGATCGGCGGACTCGTGCCCCTGTTTAATATCCAAACGGACGAAGTGATCTTTGGTGGTGTGGGCGCCGGTCTTTACAGCATGCTCATTTACGCAGTCGTCGCCGTTTTCATTGGCGGACTGATGGTTGGACGCACGCCTGAATACGTGGGCAAGAAGATCGAGCAGAAGGAAGTCAAGATGGCGATCATCGCGGTCCTTGCGACTTCTCTCTGCATCCTTGTGCTCACCTCCATCAGTTCCGTGGCGGCGTTTTCGCCGAACAGCTACTGGAATCCGCCCGGGCCGACCACCGCGAATACGAATAATGGCGGGCCGCATGGATTCTCAGAGATTCTGTACGCCTACTCAAGCGGCGCCGGCAATAACGGCAGCGCTTTCGCAGGAATTAATGCCAATACGCCCTGGTACAACCTGACAATGGGAATCGATATGCTGATTGGAAGATTTCTGTTCATCATTCCGGCCCTCGCAATCGCCGGCAGCCTCGCTGCCAAAAAATTAGTTCCAGTAACGAGCGGTACATTACCGACGAACGGTGGACTGTTTGTCATTCTGTTGATCGGCACCGTCATCATTGTGGGCGCGCTTACTTATTTCCCGGCGCTTTCCCTGGGTCCGATTGTGGAACACATGCAAATGCTGAATGGGAAGTTGTTCTGACCTTTTTAAGTATGAGGAGTTGAAAATGTCGACGTTAAGTGCTCTTCCGGTGGGGAGCAAACCGGAAATCAAGCAGGACGGCTCACAGCTCATCTCCAGGGGTGTCCGAGCTCGTCCGTTGTTCGATCCGGAGATTGTGAAACGTGCGACCAAAGAGTCGTTCCTGAAGCTCGATCCAAGAAAAGTTGCCAAGAACCCGGTGATGTTTGTTGTCGAGGTTGGCGCAGCTCTCACCACGATTTACGTGATCAAGGATGCCGTCACGCATAGCGGAAGTCTCCTTTTTGGCGTCCAAATCGCGCTTTGGCTGTGGTTTACCGTCGTGTTCGCTAATTTCGCGGAAGCAATGGCGGAGGCGCGCGGAAAGGCTCAAGCCGACGCCCTGCGCAAGACCAAGACGGACACAGTGGCGCGGAAGATTCTGCCAAATGGTGCGTTTGAAATGGTGCAGGCTTCGAAACTGCGCTCTGGAGATATCGTCTCCTGCGACGCAGGTCATATCATCCCCGGCGATGGTGAGGTCACCGACGGTGTCGCAAGCGTCGATGAATCGGTCATTACCGGAGAGAGTGCTCCCGTCATTCGGGAATCAGGCGGGGACCGCAGCGCGGTAACGGGCGGCACAAAAGTTTTGTCAGACCATATTACGATCCGTATCACTTCAAACCCCGGCGAAACATTTTTGGATCGAATGATTGCGCTAGTCGAAGGGGCGGTGCGCCAGAAGACACCAAACGAGATTGCTCTTAACATCCTGATCGCTGGACTGACGCTAATTTTCCTGCTCGCGGTCGCAACCCTTCCGCCCTATGCAAAATACGCAATTCAAGCGGTTGGTAGCGGGACTGCCCCGACTGTCGCCGTTCTTGTTTCGCTGCTCGTGTGCCTGATCCCAACGACCATTGGCGGGTTACTTTCGGCCATCGGAATCGCCGGCATGGATCGCGTGATGCAGCACAACGTGTTGGCGATGAGCGGAAAAGCGGTTGAAGCTTCGGGTGACGTAAATACGCTCCTGCTCGATAAGACGGGAACCATCACGCTCGGCAATCGGCAGGCAGTTGAATTTCTGACAGTCGACGGCGTGAGCGAAAGCGAACTGGCAGATGCCGCTCAGCTCTCCAGCCTCGCGGATGAGACACCAGAAGGGCGCTCGATCGTTGTGTTGGCCAAGGAAAAATACAATCTGCGCGGGCGCGAAGTCGCCGAGCATAATGCCCAGTTCATTCCATTCTCCGCTTACACCCGAATGAGTGGAGTTGACATGAATAGCAACCGGCTGCGAAAGGGCGCCACCGATGCCATCGCGCAATTTGTTAAGGACGCTGGAGGCAAAGTCCCGCAGTCTCTTTCAGAAATTTCTGACCGCATCTCCAGAAATGGCGGAACGCCTCTCGCCGTTGCCAATGGGCCGAGGGTGCTTGGAGTCATTCATCTGAAAGATATCGTTAAAGGTGGAATGCGGGATCGCCTGGCTTCGCTGCGAGCCATGGGAATTCGTTCGGTAATGATCACTGGCGATAATCCGCTGACCGCCGCAGCGATCGCGCAAGAAGCCGGAGTGGATGACTTTCTCGCGCAAGCCACACCGAAAGACAAGCTGGAATACATCCGCAAAGAACAGAGTGAGGGGCGCCTTGTTGCCATGACGGGTGACGGGACCAACGACGCGCCGGCGTTAGCTCAAGCCGACGTGGGCGTGGCCATGAATACCGGAACAATGGCCGCAAAAGAAGCGGGCAACATGGTGGACCTCGACAGCAACCCGACGAAGCTGATTGAGATCGTAGCCATCGGAAAACAATTGCTGATCACGCGCGGTTCATTGACCACTTTTTCGATTGCCAATGACATCGCGAAATACTTTGCGATCATCCCGGCGATGTTTGCGTCCATGTATCCCGAGCTCAACAAGCTCAATATCATGGGTCTGCACTCGCCGCAAAGCGCCGTGCTCGCTGCAGTTATTTTCAATGCGGTAATCATTATCGCTTTGGTTCCGCTCGCTCTACGCGGGGTGCAGTACAAGCCTGTGAGCGCAGGTCAAATGTTGAGCCGGAACCTTTTGATTTATGGACTGGGCGGAATCATAGTGCCATTCCCCGGCATTTGGCTGATCGACAAGATCATCGTCGCAATGCATCTTGCCTAGAAGAGTTTGTAGCTTAAGGAGTAAGCCATGCTTAAAGAACTAGGACCTGGACTTCGATTAACGATAATTTTCACCCTCCTTACAGGCCTGCTTTACCCCGCCGTGATGACTGGCGTGTCTGAGTTGATTTTTCCGAAGCAAGCCAATGGCAGCCTCGTTATGGTGAACGGAAAAGTTGTTGGATCAAGCCTCATCGGTCAGTCCTTTGCCAAGCCTGAGTATTTTCATCCGCGCCCGTCGGCGGCAGGAAATGGTTACGACGCGACCGCATCCGGTGGCTCCAACCTTGGTCCGACGAGTGCCAAGCTTCTGCGCGGAACGATCAAAACGGACGACAAGAAAAATGAGATCGTTGATTTTGATGGCATCAACCTCCGCATCGTTCATTACTGCGTCGACAATGACATCCCCTATGAATCATCCGTTCCTCTTGATCAATTCAAGGATTCCCACGGTGACCTCGATGACGTGAAGCTGATTAAGGCCTTCAATGATGACAAGGCACCATTGCTATTTTCGGCGAAGGTGCCGATTCCACCGGACGCTGTGACGGCCTCGGCGTCGGGTCTGGACCCGCATATCAGTCCCGCGAACGCCGTAACTCAAGCGGCGCGCGTCGCAAAAGCGCGTGGTGTTTCCGCCGATCAAGTGAAGCAATTAATTCCACAGTCTACGGATCGAGCGGATCTGGGCTTTCTCGGTGAGCCGCGCGTCAACGTGCTCATGTTGAACATCGCGTTGGACCAGAAGTTTCCGGTTTCGAAGTAGGGAAAGAATGTGACTGAGCGGAAAATGCAATTGGTGTGCTTTTTCGAGACGCGAGTTCTGGCCGATTGAGCCATCGTGCCAAACTTGTCCTCTTTCTTCTGTGTGCTATCGCGATTCTGTTCCTTGTCGACACCGCTTACCAGGGGATTAACACTCTTTCGCGTTTAAACGTCGTTGAGGCGGAGCGGGACCAGTCGCAGCGTCCGTCCGAGGTTCTTCAGGCACTGGATCTTAAGCCCGGATACGTAGTCGTCGACCTGGGATGCGGTTCCGGATACTTCACGCTCAAACTTTCGGCGCCGGTCGGTAAAAACGGTAGAGTTCTGGCAGAGGACATCCGTAGGTTGCCCCTGGCGTTCTTGTGGATCAGGACCTTCCAAAGAAGCCAACACAATGTCAACATTGTGCTTGGTGAGCCCGACGACCCGCACTTGCCTGCGCAACGCGTGAATGCCGTCCTCATTGCCAACACGTACCATGAATTTACGAATTCTCAGGCGATTCTTGTTCACGTGGTCCGGTCATTGGTTTCCGGAGGGCGGCTGGTCGTAGTCGATCGCGAACCTCGTCCGCTTGACCCAGAATCTTCGGAGACTGCGGCGGAGCATCATGAAGTATCATCCGAACAGGTTGAAAGAGAACTTCGTCATGCAGGATTTGAGATCGTCAGCCGACAGGATCGCTTCATACAAAATGATCCCTTGAATGAGAACTGGTGGATCATTATTGCCCGCAAACCATAACTGCGTCCGTTCGGAAGTACTGATCAGGACATCCGAAGGACGAAATAGAGAAGCTTACGAGGCGATATGGACCGACTCACGTGGTTTGGTTTGTTTGCAGTTTCGGCTATGTTGGTGTGCTACGCTCTCGAAAGTCGTAGCCGTTGGTTTATCTTGGCCTTTGCGGCCGCGTGTGTGCTTGGTTCGGCCTACGGATTCTTACAAGGAGCATGGCCATTCGGATTGGTGGAGGCTGTCTGGTCAATTGTAGCGGTGCGGCGATGGCTAATTGGCGCGAAGCGATCCCAATGAGCAAGTGCCGCTGGTTATTTCTTTTGTAAGCTCACGCGTTTCCAGTAGACGGTGATTCTCAATGAAGGAAGATTCATATCAACGACCGAGCCCCGAGCAACTGCTCGCGCAGATCGAGCAGGAGGAACGGCGGGAGCGTCGCGGACGGCTGAAAGTTTTTCTCGGCTACGCCTCTGGAGTCGGGAAGTCTTTCCAGATGCTCGATGAAGGCCGTCGACGCCGCGAACGAGGCGAAGACGTGGTAGTCTGCGCGCTGCAACCGGGATATCCCCCTGAAATTGATGCCGTACTGCAGAAGCTTGAGATTATTCCCACACTAAAGACTCCCGATGGGGAAGCCATAGACGTCGCTGCAGTGTTGCGTCGGCGGCCACAAGTTGCTCTGGTCGACGGCCTTGCCTATGACAATCCAGCAGGCTGTCAAAACGCTCATCGCTGGCAAGACGTAGAGCAACTTCTTGACGCCGGCATTTCCGTCAACGCCACGGTCAACCTGCAATACCTTGAAAAACTCAGCGACGAGGTCAAGCGAATTACAGGCAAGCGAGTGTACTGCACCATTCCGCGCGGTTTCTTGGACAGGAGCGCGGATGAAATCGTTGTCGTCGATGCTCCTGCCACAGAAAGTCTTTCGCGCCAGATAGCCCCTGGGGATCGCGCAGCTCTGCTTGCAGAGGAACATAAGCTCTCCCGCCTTAGGGAGTTGGCGCTATTGGTCGCCGCGAGCGTAATTGACCGTCAGCTCGAAAGCTACTTGCGGTCACACGGTATGGAATCATCATGGGGCGTACAAGAACGAATCCTCGTCTGTGTCACGCCCCGATCCAGTGCCGCAAAAATGCTGGAAAGTGGGCGGCGCAATGCCGATCGCTTTCAAGGCGAATTTTATGTCGTCTATGTGCAGCAGCCCGGCCTTTCGCAGCACGATCGGCAAATTCTGCAACAGAACCTGGACTATGCACGCCAACTCGGCGCGCAGGTGGAAGTCCTGACTGGTCTCGACGCGACCGACGCAATCCTGAAGTTCGCCCACGAAAAGGGCATCACGCAAATTTTTGTCGGACACAGTATGCGTGAGGGAGGATGGCGGCGGCTTTGGGGCAACTCAATCAAGCGTCTGATCCGCTCGGCGGAAGGAATTGATGTCGTCGTCTACCCCCATTAGCGGAAATTCTGCCAGTGATCCGCAGTCGAGGCCACCAGGCCAACTGAAAGTATTCCTCGGTTATGCTGCCGGCGTCGGTAAGACATACCGCATGCTAGAGGAAGCACATCAACTCATGCGGCAAGGCAACGACATTGTCGTTGGCTACTTTGAGCCTCACGGCCGGAAAGACACAATCGCGAAAACTGTCGGTCTGGAGATGATTCTGCCTCGCTCGATCACCTATCGAACGAGCACGTTTCTGGAGATGGATACAGACGCAATCTTGAAGCGACGCCCCGCCATATGCGTTGTCGACGAATTAGCGCACACCAACGTGCCAGGCTCCAAGCGCACAAAGCGATGGGAAGACGTTCAGGTGCTACTGGATGCGGGAATAAACGTCATAACGAATATGAACATCCAGCATCTTGAAAGTCTTAATGATCAGATTTTACGAATCACCGGCATTCGCGTGCGCGAAACCGTGCCGGACTGGTTTGTTAAGAGCGCCGCTGAGGTCGTGATGGTGGACGCGACAACGGGAGCGCTCCTGAATCGGCTAAAAAGAGGAGATATTTACGCTCAGGAAAAAGCGCAGCAGGCGATGGAGAATTTCTTCAAGGAATCGACTCTCACGGCGCTACGGGAACTCGCCATGCGCCAGGCCGCACACGAACTCGAATTGCGGGAAATCGCTAGCACTTCGGAAGAGCGCCAACCAGAGCAAGATGCCTCCAGCACTTCGCCTTTAGTGCCAAGAGAATCTGTAGATCGGATCTTAATCTATGTCAGCGGCGACGATTCAACGGCTATGCTGATCAGGCGCGGGCGAAGAATGGCCGACTATCTTGGGGCAGATTGCTTCGCGGTTTCAGTATTGCCTCGGAACGACGGACGCCTATCAAAGCATGATCGCGTAGCGCTCGAAAAGCACTTGAACTTCGCGAGAAACCTGCATATTGAAACGCAAATCTTGCAAGGCGATGATGCCGCCGAAACAATCGTGGACTTTGCTCGCCGCAATCAAATTACGCAGATTCTGCTCAGCCGGCGCGGCCATAGCTCGTGGAATTCTCTTTTCGGAAATGACCTCGTTCTGCGGATTGTTCAAAAAGCCAAGGATATTCGAGTCATCGTTGTCGCCGAACGACGGAAATCCAGTTAGCCGTCAACTGACTTTCAATAGGCAGATAAGAAGTGAATACGGAACCTCGTCCTTTTTGGCTGGTGACTTCAATCGTTCCTGAGCCAAAACTTTTCCTGCCCAGGTTGAATCTATATACACGCGGCGATGCGGATCCTGGACTTCCATCCGTATTGGCCGAGCACTTTGCACGCTTTCGCAGTCCTAATTATAAAGACCGCGGAGATCAATTCACCAACCGCCTGCGGAGCAAATTGGAGCGTGACATCTCCTGCCTTTAACCGCGCCATTTCATTTGTCTCGCCAATCAGGCGCGTGATCCGGTCGCACTCAAAGTTCATTGAATTGGCGCTACCCGCGTATATACGATTCGCCTCAGATCGCCGATACGCGCAATGTACAGAGTTCCAGATAAACATGTCATTAGGGCTCTTTGAAACTTTTGCCTATGTTGTTGCGGGAATCGAGGTAGGCTTTCATGGATGCCAGCCCAAAAAGTTTGCCTCAAAGCGGTAATGACGAACAGGGAAGGCAAGCGCATATGGACGGGCGAGTATGCCTGTTCGGTATGCGGTCAGCGATTCCGTGCCGATCCAACCGATCCAGGCAAGCTTTCTCTTGATTTCTCAACACACAAGGACCAGCATCCCGCCGCGACAAGCGAGTAAAAGGACTCAACCCACGCCTTTCGGGGATGCTCTCTTGGCAGCGATAGCTGTTTAAGTGCGGCGAAATTACTTTGTGAGATTGCGATCCGTTGCGAAAGTGGCATTTCTCTCGACAGGTGTCGAGGTTACGACACTGGGATTCGGTGACGATTTGTACTCCCTCGTTGGTCTTCACTGTATAAACACAAGTTAATCTTAGGCATAGACTGTGCCCACCTACCCGCTTGCTTCTCCGTACTTTGGCAGGCGTCTTGCAATTAATCGAATGCGCCAGCGTTCATAGAAATATGCAGTGCTGAAGTATCGGCAACTGAACGGTAGGTACAACTGAGTAGGTCCAAGTGAGTGGTATGCGATGCCTATGCTCCCTCGCGAAAAATCGAAATTGATACGTGTTAAGATAAATTAACGGCGATGCATATTCTTCTCCTCAACCTGGGTACGGAATCGACCCAGGACGTACAGCAAGCCTTGTCGGGCCAAGGCTATGAAATCACGACAGAACGCAACCTGAATGTCGCTGAGATTCTCGCTCTCTCCCCGGAAGTGTTGATCACGGAAGCGACACCATCCAACCTCAGCTGTTGCGGTTTGATCAGCCAGATAAAGACAAGTCCTGACCCGCGAACTCTCAAAATTGTAATGATCGTTCACGGCGGCGCGCTGGAACGTGCCCGCGGGCTGGACCTCGGCGCTGATGACGTTGTCTCCTTTCCATTTGATCCATTGGAATTTGCCGCAAAAATCAGGATGCAATTTCGCGAGAGGCAAACGGAGCTGGAGCTAGAAACTAAGCTGAAAGATGCGCTGCAAAGAGAGCACGTGGCAGAGACTGCCGTGGAAGCTCTAAGCGGCGGCACGAATTCGAAACGTCGCCTTTGGCTGGCTCTCGGGGTTCTTGGTCTTAGCGCAGCTGCGGCACTGGCCGCGGGCTTGTCGGTTATTTCCAACAGGCACGAGCGCACGGATACGCTGCAGCTCAAAGCCGAGGTTGCCAAACTGAATGGCGGAATCCTGCAGCAGGGAGAACTCCAGCGCCGCGCGGAACAGGCACGTGCGACCCTCGGCGCACCCGACACATCGGGACCTCGCGAATCTTTGAAAGCGCAAACCCAGGAAATTCGCAAAAAGCTGGCAGCGGACGGCGACACAGAAGGGCAATCCCTGAAGAAGCAGCTGCAGGAGACGGAGAATCGCCTGAACAAGCTGGAAAATGAAGGCCGAGTCGCAGAAACGATAGTTCATACTTACGGACCCAGCGTTTGCCTGTTGCACGTGATCGTGGAATTTCGCCAGAAAGATTCCGGACAGCTCATTCGTATCTCGATGGATCCCACCGGTAAGCCTCGAGTAGACAGCAAGGGAATGATCGCTCTTGAAATAGACGGAACGGGACCGCCTCTACAGGAAGATTTTTTCGGCACCGGATTTCTGGTGGCGCGCGATGGACGCCTATTGACGAATCATCACGTCGTGGAACCCTGGTGGGGCGACGCGGAGTTGAAGCAACTTGTCGAGCGGGGCACCGTCGCGTTTGCCGCGTCTTACACGGCGTACTTTCCGGGATCGTCCGAAGGCGTTGCGGCCAAGGTCGACCGAATTTCGCAGAACGCCGATTTGGCGACTCTCAAATTGCAGGGCTCAGCGCCTCTTAACATGGCTCTATTGGAACTCGACGATCGAAATGAAGCCAGCGTGACTGGCGATCCGGTCGTTCTGATTGGCTACCCCACGGGAATCGACGGCATCCTCGCCCGCGCTGGAACCGACGTGACACGAAGAGTGGCTGAAAACGCCCGTGAAGTGAGCCAGATCGTTTCGCAGTTGTCAGAACAGCACCTCATTCGCCCCACGACGACGCAGGGACACATCGGAGATGTATTGAAGGATAAGATTGTTTACGACGCGGCAACTACCTCCGGTGGTTCCGGCGGACCGCTTTTCAATCGCGATGGCAAAGTTATCGGTGTGAATTTCGCCATTCTGAATGATTTTGGCGGATCGAACCTGGCGGTCCCTGTTCGTTACGCCAATGAACTGGTAAAGTAAGCATCCATGGCGGCTCTTTTCCGGCTGAAACCCCTCAGGAAGTTCACCGCACGCCCCACGCCATGACGCTTGCGAAAATGTTGCTCAGCCTGGACCGGCCCATGCAACGTAAGCAATTTGGGCAACAGCGGGTGCACAGTGTCGGCCGGAGCCTTTGATGGCCATGACGGCACTGCGACAACCTCCAGACAGATGCAGCTTTCTCTGAAACTCGCCTGGTAATTTTGGTTCTAACATTAATCACAGGCGGCCTCTCTCTTGTCTCGATGACAAGAGAGAGGCCGCCTGTTACATTTCTAGGCCGGCTATCAAGCGAATGTGCGGCAACTTTCAAAATCTTTTGGGCTCGTGCCTGGAGACGACATAAACGCTATAAAGTAGTGCGAGTTTAAGGTCTACGGAAAAATCCAACCCGCGTCATTGCGAGGCACGCTGCGTGCCGAGGAATCCCTCTTTTGGCTGCATTCACACAAAGAGGGATTTCACTTCGTTCGGAATGACGGTCAAGAGATGTTTAATGCGAACTGTTTGGTTGTTGAGGTTGCGGTGTTGCAGTCGTCAGATTGACTCGAAGTCTTAGCTTAGGCTTTTTCTCACCGATCAGGGGGTACTGATGACAGCCAGAAAGTTTCAGTGCACGCTTACGACCGTCACAATTCTCGCATTCAGCTTTTTGATTCCGATATGGGGCTTCGCCCAAGGCGCGCCGGCCCATGCCAAGACCACGTTCGATCTTCAGACCGCAACCGTTGCCGATATAAACGCGGCCATCGACGCCGGAGCGCTGTCCTCGGAAAAGCTGGTACGCCTCTATCTCAACCGTATTGAGGCGTACGACAAGAGGGGTCCGAAGATAAACTCCGTCATCACATTGAATCCCAACGCGCTGGAAGAAGCACGAGCGCTCGATGCCGAACGCAAGACAAAGGGGCGGCGCTCTCCGCTGCACGGTATTCCTATTGTTGTGAAGGATCTGGTCGACGTTGCCGGGCTTCCGACGACCGCCGCGTTTAAACCGTTCGGTGCGCCCATACCGGAGCGCGACGCGGCCGTCGTGACACGCCTGAAGGCAGCAGGCGCGATTGTCCTTGCGAAAGTTTCCGCTGAGAACTGGTTCGGCTCGGATGGTTTCGGTGCAACGCACCCGATCGGCGCGACACTCAATCCTTATAATGTCGAATATTCGCCCGGTGGATCGAGCAACGGACCGGGTGCTTCCATGGCAAGTTGGTTCGCGGCTGTCAGCGTCGGTACCGACACCGGCGGCTCACTGCAGATGCCGGCTTCCTACAATAGTCTTGTCGGCGTGCTTGCCACGCAGGGATTGGTTAGCCGCGCGGGCATCGTTCCGCGCTCTTTGACGCAGGATCGCGCCGGCCCGTTAGGACGCAGTGTGTATGACGCGGCAGTGATGATCGACGCCATGGCGGGTTTCGATCCCGAAGACCTGGACACGCGCGAAGGACTGGGCCGCTACCCGCAAGGGAAATGGGCGGGCCAGGTGACCGTGCCTGATCTAAAGACATCTCGTATAGGCGTCTTACGCGAAGCGATGAGCACACTGCCCGCCAACGCTGAGGCACAGATGCTCTTCGACGCTGCGCTGGAAGACATGCGCAAGGCCGGAGCGCAAGTCCTCGATCCGGTTCTCAGCGGCATTGATCTCGGGCGGCAGAGCGATAGTTCCTCGATCGGAGTCTGGCCCTATGAAGTGATTGTTGCCGGAGACGTTTACCTCAAGCGCTTGGGCGCGAATCGGCCATTCAAGACGATGAAGGAGATGATTACCACGGTCGGTCCGGACAAGTTCGTCGATTCTTATCCATTAGCTCTGTTGTATCCACCTCTTGATGAGGACCCCGGATTCTTGCGTCGTTATCGGGGCCGCCAGGCGATCCGTGACCTGGTCGAGGGCCTGTTGGCCCGCTACGATCTGGACGCATTTGTTATCCAGTACGTCTCAACGCCACCGCTTACGAAAAACGTGTCTGGCGCCGCTGCGCCCGCTGGTGGACGCGAGTCACGCACGCTGCGCGGAGGCGGCATCGTCTCTTCCACCGGCCTCCCCGGCATCGTCATGCCCGCCGGTTACACGAAGGACAATCTCCCGGTTGGGATTGAGTTTATCGGGAAGTCGTTTGATGATCTGCGTCTACTGCAAGTGGCTTACGGCTACGAGCAGGCAACGAAGAAGCGTCGCTCGCCCCTCACCACGCCGCCGCTGCCCGGAGAGAAGTTCGATTACTGAAATAGGCTGCAATCTTCAGGAAAAAGTGTCGGGGCTACAACGCCAGTCCCGACAAGTGTCGGACGTCTACGACACCTGAATCTCGCCCGCCGTGATTGCGCTTTATTGAGAGCGCTTTGCTATTTCAACTACTTAGGCATTCCATCGCGATTGGTCGCCATCCAGCCTTCTGGTACTGAGTTTGCATTCAGCATGGGGTAGTGGAGAGCCAAGCATGCTTAAGATCACGATTGCCGACACGGCGATGGAGGAGCGGTGGACCCTGCAGGGCCGCCTGGCCGCGCCCTGGGTCGGTGAGCTGAAAACGAGTTGGAAAAGGGCGCATAGCTCAGTTCAGGGGCGAAGGTGCATCGTGAACCTCGAGGAAGTCACGTTCATTGACAAAAGCGGAGAGCGAATATTGCGGTCGATGTCAAAGCAAGGCGCAAGCTTCGTGGCCAGCGATGTTTACGTGAAGCATGTACTCGATCGCCTGAGATCAAGGTCGAAATAGGATGACAGGGGGCCAGAGAAATGAGGCATTTCGCAGAAAATGCAGGATATACCTGGTTGTGTGGGCCGATGGCCAATCAGTTGACTACATGTCACTCGTGCTCGCACATGTTTGACGACAAGCTGCATGGGTCGCAAAGCCAAAATGCCGGTGAAGGAAAAAACTCCGTGCAGATTTCCACCCGGCAGCACGGCCAAACTACAATTCTAGCCGTATCGGGGGACATCGATTCCGCGAACTCCCTGGAAGTACGCCAATCGGTGCTGCACGAGATACAAGAAAACCACACGTCACGTCTACTGGTGAACCTCGGCCAAGTCCGTTACCTGGATAGCTCAGGTGTCGCTTCTCTGGTCGAGGGACTGAAAGCGTCCCGCCATCTCGGCTCCCGCCTGATTTTGTTTGGGCTGAACCCGTCGCTCCGGGAAGTTTTCGAACTATCCCGCCTCATTAAGGTCTTCGAGGTCTATGACAACGAAGAGCAGGCATTGGCTGCGTGAAATATTGGAAGAACTCTCTTCCAACAAGAGTTTTACGGCAGCTTTCGCGGATCGATACCCAGCTTTTTCATCCGTGTGAGCAAAGTAGTCCTTTTGAGACCCATGCGGGCTGCGGCGCCGTTTGGACCCCCAACAAGTCCGTTCGTTTCCTTCAGGATTCGCACAATCCTCTCTTGTTCATCGGGGGTGCCATTTCTCGAAGGACCCGCGCCATTACTTCCCAATTCCGGCACGGAGATGGCCAACGTGCTGCTGCGGGTGAGAATCACAGCACGCTCTACCAGATTCTGAAGCTCACGAATATTCCCCGGCCAATGCCAATGCGTCAACTTCCTCATGGCCGCTGCGGGAATGCTTTCGATTCGCTTCTCCATACGGCGCGCGTACTTTTGACTGAAGTATCGCACCAGCAAGGGAATATCTTCCGGGCGTTCGCGTAAGGGAGGGACTCGGATGGGAAAAACATTCAGCCGGTAATAGAGATCGCTGCGAAATTGCCTGGTTTCGATCATCTGGTCCAGATCGCGATTGGTTGCCGCCACCAGGCGAATGTCGACTTTCTTTGTCCGCGTGCTTCCCAAGCGTTCAAACTCTCCGTCCTGCAAAACACGCAGGAGTTTGGGTTGAAGCTCCAGAGGAATATCACCGACTTCATCCAGAAACAGCGTGGCTTGATCTGCCAGTTCAAGCCGTCCAAACTTCTGCGTGATCGCACCGGTGAAGGCCCCGCGTTCGTGGCCGAAGAGTTCACTTTCCAGCAGCCCCGTCGGAATCGCCGCGCAATTGAGTTTTATGAGTGTCCGCGCTTTACGTTGGCTGCGGTCGTGAATCGCCTGGGCGATCAGTTCCTTGCCGGTACCGGTCTCACCCATCAGCAGAACGGTGGAATCACTCGTGGCCACCGTTTCGACAAGTTGCAGGACCTGCCGCAGCGCCGAGCTCTGCCCTACGATTCCATCAAAGTCCGCGGTGGTGCGAATCTCCTCTTCTAAATAAAGCTTTTCCTGTGCGAGCTTGTCTTTCAGTTCGGCGATCTCGCGATAGACCAGGGCATTCTCGACGGCGATCGCCACTTGGCCGGCGACTCGCACCAGAAAATCAACGTCCTCCGTGCTGAATGAATTCTCGACTCGGCTACCCAGTGCCAGAATTCCGAACGTTCTGTTTCGTCTGATCAACGGAAGAGCGCAGACGGACTTGATGGGTTCTCCACGAATCTTGCAAACATCGTCATTTATGCCATCTTCCTTGGCGACATCCTCTCCTCTTCCTACGACAATAGGCTTGCCAGTTTTGAATGCCCGGCCGACAAGGGTCCCATCGAGAGGGAACACCGAATCCTCTTTGGCAGAAGATCCAGTTCTTTCCGGAAAGTCGAAAGCGCGGAGCCTCAATTGACGCTGATCCGAATCAGATATGAAGACGCCCACAACATCGCAGTGCATATCTCGCCGGATGCACGCCGAAATCGCCCTTAGCAGATCGCGAGGCGCCATATTCGAAACCAGGGTGTTGGTCATGTCCAGGAGGAGCTTTAGCCGGTCCTTTCACGCTCCAGCGCCTCCTGCACGTAATCTGATTCTCGCTTGATGAGTGCCTTAGAAACTCCCCAACTAGTTCCCATGAAGGACCTCCCAGCGCACCTGATACACGCTTGCGTTATGGTGTTGGGCTCCCTGGAGCAGCTCGAACACCGTCAAAAAGGGTTTGGCTGTTGAATGGCATAAACACGTTCATTGCTGGCGAGTCGCGACCACCTGAAACAACATTGGATTACCGTCCGCAGCAAAGAGATTCGACGAATTTCTGGCGGCCCAGTAGCACAGGCTTCAGCCTGTGTGCCTTTCTCTTTAGCGTGGCCGAAATCAAAAACACACAGGCTGAAGCCAGTGCTACGTGCTCCCGTTCCGCATGCATGGCGTTTGATACTTGCCGGGTGAGTTTATTACGGGGCGGTTGCGAGGAGCTCATCTTGAATCGCCTGTCGGATGTCTGACAACTGTCGGATTTCGTGTCGGCGGCGCCGACACTCTTTACGACAGTCAACCGCTAAACGCCACTATCTTACTATGACTTCAAGCATTTACCCAAAACGTGGATCGCTCGAGAGTCTGGCACGTCGGATGCACTATTCCACAAAGGATAAGTGCGCCGGGACCGAGCACGGTCGCCCGTACATTTAGTTTAGTAGACCGGGCGAATGGCACTCAGGTGCTTTCAAATGAAGATGAGTAAGGGAAGCCTTCAAAAATGCCGCCCTTCGCCCGTGAGCGAACCTGGATTCCCTAAGGGAGGATGCAAGCTGACTTTGTATTTTCTAGTGGGAGTGTTGTCGTGCGTCTGGCTAGTGCCCATAACGCTTGCACACGCACAAAAGGAGAAGACCACTGAGGCACAACGCGCCACATCCTCGATTGCGGGAAATGTGAACGTAATCACGGGCGGAGGTCAGGCCAACAATCTTGCGGGTATCACAGTGAAGTTGAGCGATCCGGCTACGGGATCCGCGTTGCAATCGACGCTCGCCGATGAGAGTGGCCGTTTTCAATTTACGCAATTGGCGGCTGGAACTTATAGGGTCGACGTCAACGCGGAGGGATTCAAACCGTGGGTCAAGACAATCGCTCTCGGGCAGGGTCAAGCTGTAGCGGAAGACGTCACCCTGGAGATCAACTCGATTGAAGAGAAGATAGAAGTGCAGGGAGAGAATTTCGACATTTCCACTAACAGCGCGGAGACCACCGCCACTCTCAGCAACCGGGAGCTGGACACTCTGCCACTTGCGCAACAGAAATTCACGGATGCGCTGCCTCTCACCCCCAGTGTGATCCGCACGCCTGAGGGGAAACTGAATTTTAACGGACAGGCGGAAAATCAGGGAATCCTGCTCGTAAACTCGACTGAGAACGTTGATCCGGTTACAGGAAGCTTCGCAATTCCGGTGCCTATCGATGTAATTCAATCGATGAGCGTGCACGACACTCCGGATACCGCCGAATTCGGTGGATTTTCTGGAGGCCTGACGGAAATTGAAACCAAACCACCATTCGATGCGTGGAGTTTTAGACTGCATGATTTCATTCCCGGGTTTCGAGGGAAGAGCGGACATCTCCAAGGAGTCGCCGACTTTACCCCGAGAGTCGTGTTCGGCGGCCCTTTGATGGACGGCAAACTTAACCTAACGGAAGAGTTGACCTATGAAGTGAGAAACCAGCCGGTGCGTGGGCTGTCCTGGCCGGTTAACGAAACACAAACCAGGAGTGTCACGTCGTTCACGGAATTTCAAGCGGTCTTCTCTCCGCATCATCTCCTGGACATAAATCTAAATGTTTTCCCGCTGCACACGCGGTTCGCAAATATCAACGCACTTGTTCCGCAAATCGCATCGTCCGACTATGGGCAAAATGGAGCATCGATCGGGATCTCGGACAGCTACCAGTTCAGTTCAGGCGGACTCTTCAACACGGTGCTTCGGTATACCAGATTCGACAGTCACGCTCACGGCCAGGGGCCCGAAGACATGCTGGTTACTCCTAACGGATGGGGCGGCAATTTCTTCAATTCGTGGTCCAGGAGTGCCAATGAGTGGGAGTTTCGGCCGGCCATGCAGTTCGCTGACAAATCCTGGCATGGCCGCCATACGCTGAAAATCGGATTGGATGTCTCCCGCAGGTCATACGTCGGAAGCAGCATATCTCATCCTGTCCAACTGCTTCGACAGGACGGTTCAGTCGCGGAGCAAATTAACTTTCAAGGAGTGGGTCTGCTCAGCGGGGCGTCTACGGAGACCGGGGAATTTATCGAGGATCATTGGACCCTCGACAGCCATCTGGCTTTAGACCTCGGAGCGCGCCTGACGAATCAATCCGTCGGACGGAGCGCCGCCCTGGGACCTCACATCGGTGTTGCATTCTCGCCAAGTCAAAATGGCAAGACTGTAATCCGCGCCGGCGCCGGTACCGTTTACGGACATGCGCCATTGCTCGCGGTGGATTTCGTCGATAACCCGACGCGGGTGATTAGCTTCTTTGATCCCTCCGGAAGAATGGTCGGTGGACCTATCTCTCTTCAAAACACTTACCTGCAACCTGACGCCGGCCCGGCTCCGCAGGTGATCCCGCAGTTTCCGCGAACCAGCCCGCGTACCTTCACGTGGAGCGTAGAACTAGAACACGAGCTGCGACGCAATATTAGTTTTAGGCTGAGCTATCTTGACAGCCAAACCCGGAATCTTTTTGCACTCGATCCCATCATCAACCTAAACGGCGGCCGCTCGGTGCTTGCCGTGAGCAGTACCGCCACATCACGCTATCGACGTGTCGAAGCAACGATCAACGCTCGACCTTCGGAGCACGCCAATTTGAATGTTTCGTACGTATGGAGTCGCGCTCGCGGTGATCTGAACGTGCTTTCTGAGACGCTTGTGCCCTTTGAGCAGCCGGTGATCCGCCCTAATGTGTCTGGCATTCTCCCATCCGATGTGCCTAATCGCGTGGTGACTTGGGGAATTTTTGATCTTCCATGGAAATTGAAATTGAGTCCCGTCGTCGATGTGCATACCGGGCTGCCCTATTCTAATGTCGATGTGCTTCAGAATTATGTGGGCGAGCCGAACACCCTGCGTTTCCCAACTTTTTTCTCGCTTGACGCCAGGATTTACCGCGAGTTTCCGCTGGCCATGCCGTTCATCGGCCGCTCGTCGACGCGGAAGTTTCGGTTCGGTGTGTACTCGCTTGATCTAACCAATCACCTGAATCCACACGACGTTTATAACAACGTTGCGTCGCCCTTGTTTGGACAGTTCGCTGGATACCACCGTTGTATTGACGGCCTGGTGATCGAAATCGTTAATTGATTGGAGGGCTGCCATGAAGCCCAAACACTTCTTTAGCTTTTTTGGATTCGCGGCGACTTGTGCAGGCATTCTCTCAGGGGCGCTGCTGTTATTTCAGAAAATGATTGCTCGTGAAGTTTTCATTTCTAACCTCACTCTGGCCATCGCGACGATCACGCTGCTTTTGGCTGGCGCTCAAATCCTGTGTATTGGATTAGCATCAGAAATGTTGTCACGCACTCATCGTGAATCCCAAGACAAACCTACTTATGTCTCCGGAGCAATGAAGGATTCCGACGAGGAAGTGAGAATTAGCAGGGAAGTAGCGGCCAGGGTTCACGTAGATAATGGAAATCATCTTGAAAAGCACCCGAATCCCTCCCCATTGCGGCCGCAAGCTGGCCCGGAGCGTCCGGTGCTGATGGTGTCCGCGCATCAACCCAGGCTCGTACGCAAAATCGCGCGCAACCGTTTAGCTTAAACTCGAGCCTACCGTCTGGAACTGATCGCTCCACGCGCAGGCCAGGATCGATGTTTTAAAGTTCCCGGTTCGCATAGAGCGTGTCATCGATGGAAGATGTTCTTCTTCTCGACCGGCTTCATTTCGCCTTCACGGTGACTTTTCATTACATTTTTCCACAATTAACGATGGGCCTGACGCTTTTGCTGGTCTATTTGAAGACCAAGGCGTTGCGTACGGGTGATGAACACTTCAACAATGCGGCACGTTTTTGGGCCCACATTTTCGGGATCACGTTTGTGTTGGGAGTGGTCACTGGAATACCGATGGAGTTTCAGTTCGGAACGAACTGGGCTGCCTTCTCGAAGTCGGCAGGAGGCGTGATTGGGCAAACGCTGGCCATGGAAGGAGTATTTTCATTTTTCCTGGAGTCAGCCTTTCTGGGATTATTCCTGTTTGGCGAGAAGAAGCTTGGACCAATCGGACACTGGTGGGCGGGATTTCTGGTATGGCTCGGTTCATGGCTCTCGGGCTATCTGATTGTCGCCACAAATGGTTGGATGCAGTATCCCACAGGATACAGTGTGGGTCCGAATGGAGAAATTCTGCTGTCCAGCTTTTGGAAATTGCTTCTGAACCGTTGGACCGCCTGGCAGTATGCCCACACCATGACCGGCGCGGTGCAAACGGGCTGCTTCGCAATGGCTGCAGTCGGCGCGTTTTATCTGCTTGCGAGGAATTATCAGAACTATGGCCGAACGTTCGTGAAGACCGGCGTAATCGTAGGGACGATAGCAGCCCTCTTGCAACTTTATCCAACGGGCGATATGCAGGGAAGACTCATCACGCAGCATCAGCCTCCGACCCTTGCCGCTATGGAAGGGCTCTTTAAAGAGGAACGCGGCGCCCCTCTTGCGATTCTGGGCCAGCCGGATGTGCGGAATCAGCGTCTCGACAATCCTCTCGTGATTCCCAACATGCTTAGCTTTCTCACCTACCGAAGCTGGAGTGCGAACGTAAAGGGCCTCGACAGTTTTCCGCACGACCAATGGCCGGACCAAATTGAGATGCTCTACTACAGCTATCACTTGATGGTGGGGCTGGGAACGATTTTCATCGCGGTGATGTGCCTGGCTGCGTGGTACCTGTCGCGGGACCGCCTGTACGAGTCGCGGTGGATGCTTTGGGTCTTGATGCTCTCCGGGCCCCTGCCGTTCATTGCAAATACAGCGGGGTGGATCACGGCGGAATTGGGGCGGCAACCGTGGGTCATCTACCAATTGATGCGTACGTCGACAGGCATCTCACCGCATGTGTCCGAGGGAAATGTGCTTTTCACCTTGATTGGATTCATGGGGATGTACACGCTGCTGTCTATATTGTTTCTGTTCCTGATTTACCGGGAAATCGATCACGGGCCGGAACCGACCCAGTGAATCACTAGATCAATCACCGACGGCAGGCGCATGCCGCGAAATGAGGAAGTCTCGATGGGAACTCTCTGGTACTGGCTGGTCGCCTTCATGATTACGACTTACGTGCTACTCGATGGATTCGATCTCGGCGCGGGGACTATACAGTTCCTCGTTGCAAAGACGAGCGAAGAGCGGAGGCAAGTGATTGCGTCCATCGGACCAGTCTGGGACGGCAATGAGGTCTGGCTGATCGCGGCGGGCGGGACTCTTTATTTTGCTTTTCCATCCCTTTATGCGTCGGCGTTCAGCGGATTTTACTTACCGTTAATGATTGTACTGTGGCTGCTGATTTTGCGAGGAATATCCATCGAGCTTCGGAATCACGTGGGAGGAGATGTTTGGGAGCCAATGTGGGATTTTTTATTTTGCGCATCGAGCTTGCTACTGGCAGTTTTTTATGGCGCCGCGCTTGGAAATGTAGTTCGAGGGGTACCGCTGGACGCAAGCGGCTATTTTTTTGAACCGCTATGGACCAATTGGCGTCTCGGTGAAGAAACGGGAATCCTAGACTGGTACACAGTCTTGGTGGGCGTATGCGCTCTTGCAGCATTGGTTATGCACGGCGCCATATGGTTGCAGATGAAGACGGCGGGAATAGTGAGCGAGCGCGCG
>Ga0209168_10000505_pt1 | contig 37139 bp, 41 predicted proteins | sample Coa_R1_FD_187156 | JGI IMG/M metagenome (GOLD analysis project Ga0209168, IMG submission 187156) | Surface soil microbial communities from Centralia Pennsylvania, which are recovering from an underground coalmine fire - Coalmine... | ecosystem: Environmental > Terrestrial > Soil > Unclassified ...
AGAATGTAAGCCATGCAGCAAACAAATATTGGAGAGTTCGAGCTTACGGCTCTCTCGGACGGTACTTATTACCTTGATGGCGGGGCGTTTTTCGGTATTGTGCCCAAAATGCTGTGGTCGAAGCGGGTGCCATCCGATGACAAAAACCGCGTGCCCACCGGCCTCAATTCAGTTCTGGTTCGTACCGGGAAAGCGAACATGCTGATCGAAACCGGGGTTGGCAATAAATTGCCCGAAAAGATGATCCAAATCTACGGTCAGCCCGCAAAGCTGCTCGATCAGCTCAGCGCCACCGGCGTGGCGCCCGATGACATTGATATCGTTATCAACTCCCATCTGCATTTCGATCACTGCGGCTGGAACACAATTCGATCTGGCGCCTCGGTCAAGCCGACTTTTCCCAAGGCGAAGTACTACGTCCAGGAAGGCGAATGGAAGCATGCTCACCAGGGCCAGCGCGACACGGTGAGCTACCTGCACGAGAATTACGATCCGCTGGTCGAGAGCGGCCAGATGCAGTTGCTTCGGGGAACCCAGGAAATAGTTCCTGGAATTTCAGTGGAGGTGTTCCCCGGCCACACGCGCGACATGCAGGCAGTGATCGTTCAGAGCGGCGGAAAGACAGCGTGTTACATCTCTGACTTAATCCCTACCAGCGCCCATATCGAGGTCAATTGGGTGATGGGATTTGATCTTTATCCGCTGGAGACGATTGAGAGCCGCAAGCGGTACTACTCGCGTGCGATTCCTGAAAATTGGCTGACGATGTTTACCCACGATCCCGTAGTGCCGTGGAGCTATTTGGCAAAAGATGAACGTGGGAAAATCGTGGCCAAAGAAGAAACGGCGCTGGCAGGGTGAACCTGGAGGGCTTACCATAAAAAGCTTTTAACCGCAGAGATCGCAGAGGTTACGCAGAGTGCGCAGAGAAAATCCCCCATGGGTTGCTGAATGCTTTTTGTGTTTGCGGTTTTCTCAGCGATCTCTTCTCAGCGTTCTCTGCGGTTAAAAGCTTTAGCTCGATACGCAATCGGCGTTCGCGCCAAATCAAAATCGTTGCCCTACTCGGAGACGCAATGAGAAAAGTCATTTGCTTCGCGCTACTCGTTATCGCCCCCGGATTTGCCCAGTCCAATGACCAGCGCCCCAAGATTACCAGCATTGATCACGTCGACTTCTACACGACTTCGCCGGAAGCAAACCACGATTTTTATAGCCGCACTCTAGGCCTAGCTTCTGCGTTGCCGATCGAACCCAGACAAACGCAGCGATACATGGTCGGCAACCAGTTCGTCGGTTACAGGCCAGCACCCGACCCGCACGGCAGGAATCGTATGGACCATGTAGCGTTCAATACCAACAATTCGGCAGCGCTTCGCGCCTACTTAATCGGCAAAGGGATAGCGGTTACGGACGGATACGAAATTCCAGGCACCAGCAGTCGCACTTTTTTCGTCAAAGATCCAGAAGGCCACGTCATCGAATTTGTACAGCGCGTGAATTCTGCCTCTGGTGCGCGCCTGGAGAAATCCAGCGCGATATCACATCACATGATCCACGCCGGCATCATCGTTCACAACCGCGATGCTGAAGATCACTTCTATCGCGACCTCCTCGGATTCCATCTCTATTGGCAAGGCGGAATGAAGGCCAACAAAACCGATTGGGTTGCGATGCAGGTTCCCGACGGTACTGACTGGGTGGAGTACATGCTCAACGTCGAGTCCAATGCCGATCAGCACACGATGGGCGTGATGAACCACATTTCACTTGGAGTGAAAAACATCAAAGAAGCCCAAGCCAAGCTCGAATCGCATGGATGGAAGCCGCACGGGGACGAGAAAGCACAGATGGGCCGCGACGGAAAATGGCAGCTGAATCTTTACGATCCTGATTTCACGCGAATCGAATTAATGGAATTCAAGCCGGTCGAGAAGCCGTGCTGCTCGGAGTTTCACGGACAGCATCCCAGCGACTAGTCATCCATTCAGCGTGTAAGAGAACCTCGGATTACCGCGATGCTTCTTCCAGAATGCCTTTTTCGAGCTTCTCCTGGCATTCAATGCAATGCCGAGTCCATGGGACCGCCTCAAGCCGCTTGGCGTTGATTTCTTCCCCGCAGGAAACGCACTCGCCGAAATTGCCTTCACGAATGCGGGCCAAGGCGTTCTCGACCATCATCAACAGCTGGCGATCATTGTTGCTCTGGTGAAACAGGAATTCCTTGTTATAGGAACTGGCCGCCTTGTCCGCAATGTCCTGAGCCACGTCCTCATCGGCGGAGCGACCGTCCTGCTGAGTGCGGGAGACGGCGCGGCGCAACTCCTGCTGGCGGGTCTCTAACCGCTTTTTAAATGCTTCCAACTTCTTTTTGTCCATCGATTCGTTCCAAACCGAAGTCGGCCACTCTGGTGGCCGGGCCTCAAAGCCAAACGGGAATCATATGCGCCTAAAATAAGATGCGTCAACTGAGCCAAACGGTGCAGGTAAGTAACTAACCCATTCTCAACGGCTGATCCCGAATGCCATCTTCGACCGCATTTTTCGGGCATACAGCTTTAGACGACGAAGACACTGAACAGCGCTTTTCCGGTCACGTAACCATGCTCTTGCGCGAAGTCACTTTGCGCTCCGTCACCGCCGCATCCAACTCCGCCGCCATCGCTTCAAACTCCGGCTTCGGACCGTTCCAGCGCAACTGCTCCACGTCGCCGAAAAGAGGAATGTCAGTTCGCAGCGTGGCCAGTTTTCGAAACAGCAGCGCGTTGTCCCATTCGCGGCGCAGCGTGTCCGCCAGCGCGCCGGCGTTAGTCGCATTCACATGCCAGTCGCGGCAATCTTTCGGGATCGCCTCCAGATGCCCAAACTTGGCAAGCACCGCGGCTGTCGACTTCGCGCCCCAGCCCGCCAGCCCGGGATAACCATCCGCCGCATCGCCCACCAGCGCCAGATAATCCGGAATCGACAACGGCGGCACGCCGTATTTCTGCATGACGCCCTGCTCGTCGATCGTCACCCGCGTGCGCCGGTTCAGTTGCACCACCCGCGTGCCTCGCACACATTGCGCCAGGTCTTTGTCAGGAGTGCAAATGATCACGCGTTCCACGCGAGCGTCTTTTTCAGCGGCTGCCGCGCCGGCGGCGAGAGCGTCGTCGGCTTCGAACTCCACCATCGGCCAAACCACCACCCCGGCCGCCGACAGCACATCTTCCAGCACCGGAAATTGCGCCAGTAGTTCCGGTTCGACGCCTTCGCTGGTCTTATATCTGCGCCACAACTGGTTGCGAAACGACTCAATCACATGGTCGGTGGCCACCGCAATGTGCGTCGCCCCGCCCTTAATCATCCCCAACACCGACGCCAGCACAGCCCGCACCGCGCCAACTTCGCGCCCCTGCTTATCGCGCGCCGAAGGCACCGCATAGTAGTGCCGGAACAGCTCGTAGGTGCCGTCAACCAGGAAGACTTCCATCGATAGGGAAGAAGGATACTACGGGGTGATGACTGCTTTATGAACCAACTTCGAAAAAAGTCTCACTTTTGGTGGGTTATAGGAAGTCAAAGTCCCCACCCTCCCGCAAAGAACGCGCGAAGGGTAGGGCACCCGTCAACCTAATTTTTCCTTGAGGGTGCCCCGTCCTTGTCTCGCGGTTTTTGCGAGACAGGGCGGGGATTTTGACTCCCATCTTGGATCTTACGAACGCCTGGCACAATTCCTAGAAGCTCCCGTTTGCGCGCAGTCCACTGTGACTCAATCTCTACTACTCCCTCAACTCCCATCGCGTAATGAAGAAAGCTGCTCCATTTCCAATCCTCTGGTTTCTTCACTAATCCCCGTCGCACCGGATTGCGATGTATGTAACGCAGCTTCTCAACTCGTTTTCCATCGCTCCACACATTGAAGTCGTAATACCGTGCTTGCCAAAACGGACTACCTTCCGGCAAACGCAGCTCTCGCGCGACATTCTGCTTGAACATCTGTAGCGCGGTTGAGAGTCTTGCGCGCTCAGGTTCGCTGATCAACAAATGAACATGCTCGGGCATTACGACATAACCGCGAACGTAAAAGCCATACCAGCACCTTACTCGTTCGAATGTGCGCTCGAAAACATCACGGGCTTCAGGTGTTCCGAGTAGTGCCTCCCTGTTATAACAACTGAATGTAATGAAGTGTAGACATCGCGCTTCCTGGAAGCGTTTAAGTCCCCAAGGCATGCACACAAATTAAGTCAGCCCCAAACCAATGTCTGTGACGAATGAACATCCACACCAAGAACTGCACTGTGAAGGGCTCTGAAATCGACGAAATTAAGAAGCCAAAGGGTGCCCCATCCTTCCCGCGTCCTGTGCGGGAGGGTGGGGAGGTTGACTTCGGATTTGGACTTCGGTTGTGATTCCGGATTTTGATTTTAGGTTAGCTCTTCGGGTCGAGGATCAAACTTCAAGATCCCCGCCCTGTCTCGCAAAAACCGCGAGACAAGGACGGGGCACCCTCGGCGTGTGCCGAAACAGCTCGTACGTGCCATCAACCAGAAAGAGTTCCATGTGATTCTGAAGTTCTTTGTGCGGTTTCGCTAGCTCGGGAGATGGCTTATATTTCCAGCAAAGAGAGAATTATCAAGGAGATTAATTCCAATGACATTGACATGGCGCCCAGCCAAGAGCTCGACCCAGGAAGGTGACCGATGAAGGCGATTGTGGCAACAGATCAGGCTGCGGGAACCGCCCGGGTAAAGCTGGTCGATCGGCCCGAGCCGCAGGCGGCGATCAACGACGTCGTGGTTCAGATGCATGCATCGGGATTCACCGGGGATGAGTTGACGTGGCCCTCGACCTGGACCGATCGCGTCGGCCGTGACCGGACGCCTTCAATTCCCGGGCACGAACTCGCCGGAGTGGTCACCGCTCTCGGCTATGGCACGACGGGGCTGTCGATTGGACAGCGGGTGTTCGGCCTCACCGATTGGTATCGCGACGGCACGCTGGCGGAGTATGTGGCCGTCGAGGCGCGCAACCTCACACCGCTGCCGGGGGACGTTGACTTCACTGTGGGCGCGGCCCTCGTGATGCCGGGCCTGACCGCGTGGCAGGGGCTGTTCGATCACGGCCGGCTTCGCGCGGGGCAGAGAGTCCTCGTGCACGGTGCGGCCGGCGTTGTCGGTTCGATGGCGAGCCAGCTCGCACGTCAGGCCGGCGCCTACGTCATTGGTACCGGGCGCGCTGACAACCGTCAGGCGGCTCTCGACTTCGGCGCACAGGAGTTCGTGGACCTCGATAACGAAGCCCTGGAAGACGTCGGCGCAGTCGATCTGGTTTTTGATGTCATCGGCGGCGATATCGCGAAGCGGTCTGCGGGCCTGATTCGCGCCGGAGGAACGCTGGTGACCGTCACCGGCCCGACCGAGGCGCGGCCCTCTGGCGGCCTGACTATTGACTTCGTCGTTGTACCCGATCATGCCCAATTGAGGGAGATCGTCCAGAGGGTGCGGGATGGTCGACTGAGGACCAACATCGGCAACGTCTCGACTCTCGACGATGCCGTTGCCGCCTTCAACCGGACCGAACGGATCAGGGGAAAGACGATCATCCGCGCTCATGCGTGAGGACTCGAGGATTTGCTTGAATGGGCCACCCGCCAGCAGGATGTCATCCTGCTGGTCAGAGGATATCAGGAGGAGTGTCATCCTCAGGGAAGCATCGTGTCATCATCTATCCTTTGTCATCCCGAGCGAATTATCGTGTCATCACCCACCCCTTGTCATCCCGAGCGAAGTATCGTGCGGAGCACGATACGAAGTCGAGGGACCCTGCGTTTTGCAAGCAATCAGCACAGGCCTGAACAGGAACTCTCTAAACGGGGTGCCCGATCTGTAATTTCTCGTACAGTCGAGATCAGGCCCCTTCAACTGCGCTGAAACGATGTCTAACTCCCAGGGTTTTTAGTGCAGAAGTGGGCCACCCGCCTTCACCTGTTATTGCGAATCTCGCAGACCATTATGAGTTCTCGGGCGTCGGTCTCGGGTACTATGGAGGTGAACCGGCAGGCCCATAACTTCAGGTTTACTCCCGACGGAGAATAGAAGTGGCCGTTTATTCGAATAAAGAGTTGTCCGACATTCTCGAAGAGCTGGATCTTGGTTCGTCGGTTCGCCGAGTCAGATACGCTTCTCGAAAGCGCGAGGATCGAAACGTCGCATTTGCGAGAAGCGGGAAGGATTCTCAGCGACTGGAGCAAGAATGTCCCAGGGCGTCTGGCCCAAACAACGAGGTTCTCGTTGTTCAGAAATCGAAAAGTACGCGGTTTGTTCGCCCTAGTTCTAGGTTATTGCATACTCGATTTTGGAGAATGCAGAACCGGGAACAGTCACCGTTTCGCCGGATTCGAGCTTCACCTTGAATTGGGTCATTTCAATTGAACGCTGAAGGTCGTCAGCAATGGCGGGTGCGACAATCTGCTCGATGACGCCGCGGACTTCGCCGAGCTCTTGCAGCTTGACAATGACTTTGATCCGTAGAAGTTCAGTCAACCTGGTCATGACCGTCGCTTGCTTGTTGAGCTGAAATTGAGCCATTTGCAGCCTCCTTCGTGAATCTCAGCGTAGCAAAACTTGAGGCGTTTGCGCGGCGTCTGAGCCGCGCACCGAAATCCCGAGAGCAGTCGGGGGGCCGCTTGCCTCCCCTGCTAACCTACGGCATAATAATTACTTGTCTTATTCCCGCCGGGTGGGGCTGGGCAGGCTGAGCCGCTACCTCCTTTCAGAAGAGCAGGAAAAGCGGAAAACAGAAAGGAAACAAGTTCAGTGCTAATGATTCGTCTGGCGCGCGTAGGTGCGCGCAAACAACCGCATTATCGGGTGGTGGTGATCGAGAAGGAACGGCCGCGCAATGGGCGTCCGGTGGAGATTGTGGGGACCTACAATCCTCGCACTACCCCGGCCAGCGTGGAGCTCAAGCGCGACCGCATTGACTATTGGCGCTCGAAGGGCGCGCAGGTGTCGGAGCGCGTCGGCAAAATTCTGGGCTTTGCTGGGAAAGCTGCGCCGGCCGAGCCGGTGGCTTCGTAAATTCGGGCCACGGATCGCACGAATTCTCGCTGATTTTTTGGAATTGAAATCTTTGAGATCGATTGAGATTTTCTCTGCGCTCTCGCTGGCGTTGCTCTGCGATCTCTGCGGTTAAGAGCTTTTGAATTTTGTGGTTCCCACCTTTCGCAAAGTCGGCGAAAGATGGGGCACCCTCTTCATTGTTGATACAAGCATGACTGATCAAGCTCCCAATCCGAAAGCACTCGTCGAGCATATCGCCAAAGCTCTCGTCGCTGCACCCGACCAGGTGAAGGTCGACGAATTTGACGAAGACGGCGAACTGGTGCTCGAACTAGAAGTCGCCGAAGACGATATGGGACGCGTGATCGGCAAGTCAGGCAAGATCGCGCGGGCGATGCGTAATCTGCTGAAAGCCGCAGGCGAGAAGGCCGGCAAGCGCTACGAGCTGGAGATTCTGGAATAGAAGAAAAGCATTTAGCTATTAGCCTTTAGCTTTTAGCCAAACACTTTGCGTCAGCAGATCGGCTAAAGGCTAAGCGCTAAAGGCTAAGAGCTATCGACTTGAATGACTTCGTTACTCTAGCCCGCGTAGTAAAGACGCAAGGCCGCCACGGCGAAGTTGCTGCCGAGACCCACTCCGATATTCCCGGACGGCTGCACTCGGGGATGAAGATTTTGGCGCTGGCCGAGGACGGCAGCCGGCGCGAGTTGCAGATTGACGATGTCTGGCCGCACAAGAATTGGCAGGTATTAAAATTCGCAGGCGTCGACTCGATTTCAGACGCGGAAGTTTTAATCGGCTGCGAGTTGCAGGTTCCAGCCAGCGAGCGCGCAAAGCTGGAAGAAGGCGCATTCTACGTGAGCGATCTCATCGGTTGTGCGCTGTTCGATCGCGGACGCGAAGTTGGCGTAGTGAGTGATGTCCGCTTCGGAGCGGGTGAAGCGCCGCTGCTGGTGGTCGGATCAGGAAAGAATGAGCACGAGATTCCGTATGCTCAGGTATTTCTGGAGCGGGTCGATCTTGAGAGCAAGCGCATCGAGATGAACCTGCCCGAAGGCCTGCTGGAAGTGAATGCTCCGCTGACCGAAGAAGAGAAGCAAGAGCAACGCAAAGGCAAATGATTTCCTTCGTGTAACTTTGTGTCCTTCGTGGTTGGAGATTTAAATGCATGAACCACAAAGGAACACGAAGGTTCACCAAGGAATGCGATGCAGATTGATGTTGTCACTATCTTCCCCGATTTTTTTCGCGGGCCGCTCGATTTCGGAATCATCCGCCGGGCGCGCGAAGCCGGGCTGGTGAAGATTAACATTCACGATCTGCGGGCGTTTACCCGCGATCGGCATCGCACAGTAGACGACCGCCCCTTCGGCGGCGGCGAGGGAATGGTCCTCAAGCCGGAACCGATCTTTGAATGTGTGGAGCAGTTTGGGCTGGTGCCGCGAGAAGCACGCGTTGCTGCGAAACAGTCGGTAGTGTTGCTTTCCGCGCAGGGCAGGCGGTTCGATCAGAAGCTCGCGTCTGAACTTGCGGGACTTGATCGACTCGTGTTGATTTGCGGCCGCTATGAAGGTGTGGATGAACGGGTGGGAACGCATCTTGCCGATCGGGAGATTTCGATCGGCGATTACGTTCTGGGCGGCGGAGAGTTGGGCGCGGCAGTAATTATCGATGCGGTCACTCGATTGATTCCGGGCGCGGTGGGGAACGAAGCGTCGACGCGGCAGGAATCGTTTTTTGCTGGACCGGAGTTCGATGATGGTAATTTTGTGGGCGAGGGCGTCCGCCCCACACAGGTCGGTCTTGCGAGAGCGGATTCCACCTGTGGTTCGGGTGGACTATTGGATTACCCGCACTATACTCGACCGGCGGAGTTTCGCGGTGTGAAGGTGCCGGAGGTGCTGTTGAACGGGAACCATGAGGACATTCGGCGCTGGCGGCGGCGTTCGGCGCTTGAAAAGACGCTGCACAACCGGCCCGATCTTTTAGATCGCGCAAAGTTGAGTGAGGACGATAAAGAATTGATCGCGGAGATCGAAGCCATTGGCGGCGATAAGCAATGAACAATGAGCGGCGAGCCATGAGCAACCCCGGTGGTTGCTCGTAGCTCGATGCTCATAGCTCAAATCTGCATTGAGTATCATCAAATTTCGAACCTGGAGGTAACATGACAAGCCTAATCATCGAAAAGCTTTTGACTAAGACAAAACGCACTGACCTTCCCGAGTTCGCCCCCGGCGATACCATCCGCGTTCATGTCAAGATCAAAGAAGGCGACAAAGAGCGCCTGCAGGCGTTCGAGGGTGTGGTGCTCGCGCGCACGCGTGGTCCGCAGGCGAGTTTCACCGTCCGCAAGATCAGCTTTGGCCAGGGCGTCGAGCGTATTTTCCCCGTCAGCTCGCGCGTAATTGAGCGAATCGAGCTGGTGCGTTCGTCTAAAGTTCGACGCGCCAAGCTTTATTACCTACGGAGCCTGCGTGGCAAAGCTGCCCGCTTGAAAGATGTCGAGCGCGAACACCCGACGGCGGCCGCGGCGACAAAATAGCCGAGGGCGGCTGTCCCCACGTGAATCTTCTTCAGAAGTGGTCTTCGGCGATCGCCGTCTTTTCACCGGCCTGGTGCTCACGCGAAACCCGTCCCAACGCTTGGGCCTGAATCATTCTGTCCCACGGCCCAGCCTGCCAGTTATCTTTAATGGTGTCGTGGCGGATCCAGGGCGGCAGCGGGATATATAAATTCCTCGCGATTCCCATCACGTAAGGTTCGTACTTGATCCGCAGCTCGTGCAGTTTGGCTTCGACTACAGCTCCCTCGCCAAGCTTAAGGCCCTTTTCGGCCAAAAGAGCCCGCATTTGCGCCAGGTCCCCTTCGCTGAGCCTTTCTTGCTGCATCGGGTCATAGTGCGCGTTCACCACCTGCGCCAGATCCACTACCGCGTGCCGCGCCATCTTGTATGTCCAACGCGCCTGCTCGCTGCTCACACCATCAATTCCCGCAATTACCAGCGCAGTCGCGTCGAGAATCACAGTCAATGCGCCCAGCCATGATTGATTGCTGTGCTGCGAGCGATAAAAACTCAGCACTGGATAGGACAGATGACTCTCCAGAACTTCGGCCGCCCATCGCTCCCAGTCATGCAGCAATCTATCGAGAGTTCCGCGGTCTACGCTGCTCAAAGTACGGGTCAGCAATTCGGCAGCGCTGGGAGGCGAACCGGCACGCGCATCGAGCAAAGAGATCTCGATCTCTCGTCTTGAAAAAGCAGAGTAGATCGTAGGCAGATATCCGATCACCACCGCCAAAAACGCAAAACCCATGCCCGCTTCGCACACCGAAAGCGCTCGAGAGTAGTAAGAAGCAGGAGTTACATCACCGTAGCCCAAAGTGAAGAAGGTTTCGCCGCTGTGATACAGCAAAAGACCGAAAGTAATCGGCTGATTTCCCGCAGCCAGGTGGTCGCCACCGCCGTACTGCAGTAGCGCGAAGCCGAGGATCAGGCCCAAAGCCCAAATCACCAGCAGCGCAATCATCGATAAGGGACCGAAATACCCGAGCACCGTTTCGCGCCTAGTCTGGGATTTAATTCGGCTGGCTAATTTGGCGTATGGCCCCCAGGTATTCCGGTAAAACAGGATTGTGATCCGAAAATGCCTTTGTACGCGACGTGGTAATACGACGGTTTCAAAGGCGTCCAGCAGGACGATTGAAATAATCACGATTCCCGCAATGACCGCAAGGATGTGCATTGTGAGATAGACCGGGCGTGGGAATGGTATCAGATTGGTAGTTCTCAGAAATTGCGGCTTCGGGCGCTGAAGAGCGATTTCTCGCTGCATGTTCTTTCAATTCGGTGTCCTACAGTGTTTGGGGTATTGATGAGAAAGGAACCACCCGTAAAAATGTAGCGGGGTAATATAAATGTCCACGATTATGGGTTCGCCAGGGACTGATGTTTTTTCTTCGCGCCCGGAGCCGGACCCGGCCCACGTAGTTCAGTTCTACACCACTGATCGTTTCCTGCTCGATAGCCTGGGTGCCTCGTTAGGAAATGCACTGAAAATAGGTGAGTCTGTGGTCGCCATAATGACAAAGGCACATCAAAGGGGTCTGCTCAGACGCCTGTCAGCGCAACGGATTGACTTAGAGAAGGCCGTTCAACGCGGCCGGTTAGTGTTGACGGACGCATCCGAAGCCCTGGCCAAATTTATGGAGCCGAGTGCTCCAAACCGTCAGAAGTTTTTTCGGGAATTTGGGGGCATTATTCGCAAAGCCGAGGCGGCCGCTGACGTCAAGCACCGCCGCGTGATTGCTTTCGGAGAAATGGTTGCAGTCCTTTGGAAAGAGAAAAAGTATGATTCCGCAATTCGTCTGGAGCAGCTTTGGAATGAGCTCGCCAGGACCCACTTCTTTTATCTGCGCTGTGCTTATCCCGCAAAAGCGTTCCGTGGTGAAATGAAAGGTGAACCGTATCACACGATTTGTGCCGAACACTCCATCGTGTTCCCCGCCTGAATCGTTTCCGACTGGGGTCTTCGATTAACTGGAATGCTCGACAGCAAATCATTTGGCCAGGCCTGAGGGAATGGGTGTTGGCTGCGCACCGTCGCGCCGCCAGAATGCCGCCCACTCGAATGGTCCGCGAAGTTTAGTCCGCAATAACGACAGCGCAAGCATCCCGATGAAGATTGTCAGTAGACCCTCGGAGGCGCCGAAAACGTTTTGGCTGCGATGCGGCAGAATCGAGAATTTTCCGTATACCAGTTCGATGTGAACCCAATAGACCAATAGCGAAGTCCTCCCCAGCTGAATCATCGGGCTGAATCCCCGTTCGCCCGGTCCCCAACGGCACCAGGCATAGGCGGTCGTTGTCATCAGTAGAAGCATTCCTATTCGAATGATGAAAAAACTTGGACTGGTTCGCCAATAGTCGTACACGGGATAAATGTTCAGCTCCAGCAAGTCCAAAAATTTCGAGCTGAAGACCAAAATAATTCCGCCTGCGGCAATCGCTAAGAATGCATATGCGCCAATTTTTTTGGCACGAGGGCTCATCAGCAGAAACCCCAGGCTGAGTCCGGCGAAGGCGAACCCAGCCCAAGGAAAAACCGGAAATAGCCACGACTGCGGCTGGCCTAGATTGTGCACGCCATTTATGTAAGTCTCCAGCTCCCAAGGTAGAAAATGAGGCCGCCACTTGGTCCAGAGCAGCGGTGTTAGGCCTGAGATCACAATGGTTGTAAGCGCGGCAGTAACGACCAAGTTCGCCGTTTTCCCCGGACGTGGGCGTCCGGAGTTACGCTTCTCAGCGATTGCCAGTACTATCCAGCACATCACTCCTAACAGCATTAGTGAAACGCCAATCGTGTTCAGGATGTCTACTCGGAACAGGTCAGTCCACGGAGCCCAGCCTAAAGCGATGGCATACTCCTGTAAGCGAAAAAGAAAGCCGAGCGCCAAAATTTCAGCGCCGCGCTTGATCGTCTTTTCTGCGATCTGATTTGCGGTAAGATTTTTTTGCCGCAGCTTTTCAATCACGATCGCAAACGAGATTCCCGCGAGAAATAAAAACAGCGGCGCAGGGAAGGTTCCGCCCAGCTGCGACCATGTGTAAACCTTCGAATCGCGCGCCTGCCCGCCGAGCCAGGCGTCATAACAGTGAGTTTGGAACATGAGCACGCAAGCCAGGCCGCGAAGCCAATCGATGTAACCCAGACGGGATGACCGAGCGGAATTCACCACGGGCAGTATATGACGAGGTTGGAGGTGAAAGCGGAAGCTTATCAACTGAAAATAAACTGGACTGTATGGCGATTCGGCGCGCTCGCCCGTCCTAAAAGATTAATCATGGGGAGACTGGCGTCTCGCCCGTCCAGCACAAACCAACACCCTATGCAGCCGCGGCTTTAGGCTTCTGTTCCGGCTCGCCGGCCTTTCGCACCAGATACTTCCCTGCCCCTGTCAGGAACTTCGCCAATAGTCCCGCAACCCGCTCGAGCAAGACCCGCTCGTCGGCGCCAAATGCATTCTCGCGATTGCTCTCAACATTCAAGAACCCAATTTCGCGACCAGCGATTTTCATTGCTACGATAACTTTTTTTCGGGTCCCTGACGCCTCGAAATCCGCCGGATGCGCCGCATTCGGAACCAGCGGCGCCGCGCCCCGCCTCTCCAGCGTCAGAAAAATTCCGACCCACCCGTAATGGCGTCCTTCAGCCAGCAGGCCGGCGACTTTCTCCAGAGGAGAGTCTCGAAAAGAAAAAGATGGACGACTTTCCGCCAACGCCTGCTCTACATCTGCCAGCAGATCTCGAGTTGAACGGAAGGGTTTCACAACAGGGATGCCAGATGAGGTTGTAGTGTAATTGCCCGTTAAACCACGGTCAATTGTGCGGTTCGCGCTTTTGCAGCTTTTCGGTTTCGTCTGGAACTTGCGGCGATTTCGTCGGCGTTGAGCTTTCCGGCTTAATCGCCGACAAATTCGCCGGCGCGTCAGGATGCACCCCGAAATCCCAAACGAAGCTGTTCATGCCTTCTTTTCCAAGCAATTCAGCAACTGCGTATTCACCCGGCTGCAGCGGGACTTTGGGCGTGAGCTTGATCCATCCCTCTGGAAGTTGCTCAGCATCGGCAGGAATGATCTGCTCTTCCTGACTGGCTTTTCCGTACACCGCAACCTTAATTGCGCCAACGATTCGTTTATCACCCTTCACCTGCGCGCGCACAATTCGAAAGCGGTCCCACGGAAGTTTGGCCGCAGTTTTCTTTGCATTCTCCGCCTGCTGGTCTTCGTCGTCGCCGGAGTTGAGATTGATGTAAATGGTCGGCAGGGCGGCGTGGACCTGCAGATTCGATCTCGCGCCGGAAAGTTCAATCGTGCGCTTCGAACCGCCCACAGGATTGATGACTCCGCGCAAAACATTGTGACCGGTGTGGCGATTTACTTCGCCGCCGGTCTGGTCGAGAGGAATTAACTGCGGCTCGGTCAGGTAAGTATCCAACACAAAAACACCGCCATCCTCCGGAAGCCTTAACCCGGGTGCAACATGCGGCGATTTCGATTCGTCCTCGGCGCGCTGGGCTTCGAGCTCTTTCTCGAGTTGAATCGCTTCCGGCGACATTTTCCCGGCGGCGCGATCTTTTTCGTATTGGTCGGTGGCCTTCCAGTCCACCAGCGAGTTGGGAACGTCTTCCCACTCATTGCGCTCGGCACTGAAGTAGTGCACTCGATCGCCCTGAACTTCCCACTTGGTTGCGATCTGATACGAACCATCTTTCAGGATGAGGCGCTTGCTTGTGGTCTGAGCGAAGGCACAAGGTGCGGACTGCAGCAGGGCAATCGACAGAGCAACAGTGAGGAAAAACCGCAGCATGTTTCCATAAGTTTACTTGAGGGTGCCCCGTCCTTGTCTCGCGATTTTTGCGAGACAGGGCGGGGACTTTGATTCTGGATGTGAACTGAGAAAATCAAAATCCCCAGCCTCCCGCACAATACGCGGGAAGGCTGGGGCACCCGTGTCCAGTTAATTTTCCGTTTCCCTGCCGTTCCCTTTCTGTCATAATTGATCGTGCACCCCAGTCTGCACAACTTTCCAACACAATTCAGAGCGAGGCAACGATGTCGGCAAAGTACATCTTTGTAACCGGCGGTGTGGTGTCTTCATTGGGCAAAGGACTGGCGGCGGCTTCGATCGGCTGCCTGCTGGAAAGCCGCGGGCTCAAGGTCAACCTGATGAAGTTTGACCCGTACCTGAACGTCGATCCCGGGACCATGTCGCCATTTCAGCATGGCGAAGTTTTCGTTACCGACGATGGCGCCGAAACCGACCTCGACCTCGGCCACTACGAGCGTTTCACTCATGCCAAACTCTCGCGCGACAACAATTGGACCACTGGCCGGATTTACGAGCAGATCATCGCGAAAGAGCGTCGCGGGGATTATCTTGGCAAGACGGTGCAGGTCATTCCTCACGTCACCAATGAGATTAAGGCCGCGATGAAGAAGGTCGCGCAGGAAGTTGACGTTGCGATAGTTGAAATCGGCGGCACGGTCGGCGATATCGAATCTTTGCCGTTCATGGAAGCCATCCGCCAGATGCGCCAGGAACTCGGCCGCGAAAACACGTTGTTCATGCACGTCACGCTGGTTCCGTTTATTGCCGCTGCGCAAGAGCTAAAGACCAAGCCGACCCAGCACTCCGTAAAAGAGTTGCTCAGCATCGGAATTCAGCCCGACATTCTGCTTTGCCGTACTGACCGCTTCCTCTCCAAAGACATTAAGTCGAAGATTGCCCTCTTCTGCAACGTTGAAGAAGGCGCAGTAATCACCGCAAAAGACGTTGCGTCTATTTACGAAGTGCCGCTGGTCTTCTCGCATGAAGGGGTAGATACGCTGGTGCTGAAATATTTGCACCTGCAGTCCAAAGATCGCGACGTTAAGCGGTGGGAAGAACTGGTGCACCGGGTTTATAACCCCAAGGCCGACGTCAGCATTGGCATCGTAGGCAAGTACGTCGAATACGAAGATTCGTACAAGTCGCTGAAAGAAGCTCTGGTCCATGGAGCGCTGGCGCATAATCTGAAACTGCAAGTCAGCTGGATTGAAGCCGAAGGCCTTGAAGCCGGACAGCGCGCCTGCGCCGAGCAGTTGCAAGATTACGACGGAATTCTCGTTCCGGGCGGCTTTGGCAAGCGGGGAATTGAGGGCATGCTACAGGCCATCCGTTACGCTCGTGAAAATAAAGTTCCTTACTTCGGCATTTGTTTGGGAATGCAGACTGCGTGCATTGAATTCGCGCGCGATGTTTGCGGGTTGGCCGAGGCGAATTCAAGCGAGTTCGATCCGGCAACGCCGCACCGCGTGATTTACAAGTTGCGGGAGTTGCGCGGAGTTGAAGAGCTCGGCGGGACCATGCGGCTGGGCGCGTGGCCCTGCAAGATCGAACCGGACACGCTTGCGCACAAGATTTATGGGCAGACCGAAATCAGCGAGCGCCACCGTCATCGTTACGAATTCAATCGCGAATACGAAGGCCCTCTGACTGCGGCAGGTCTGCGCATCTCGGGATCAACTCCCGATGGTACTTATGTGGAGATGATCGAGTTGCCCGATCACCCGCACTTTATCGGCTGCCAGTTTCATCCGGAGTTCAAATCGAAGCCGCTCGAGCCGCATCCATTGTTCAAGTCATTCGTGGGCGCGGCGCACGAATATGGGCGGCAACGCGAGGCCAAGAAACAAGCCGCCGAACTGGAGATGTTTCATAGGCCGGTGAAGGTGGCTGGCCGATAAAACCTTACCACAGAGGGCACAGAGTTACACAGAGCGACAGCCACAGAGGCCTCTGTGTTTTTCGTCTGTGTAACTCTGTGCCCTCTGTGGTTTGGATTTTGCTTTTCGCGCATGACAGTTTCTTTCCAAGTCGACGGCATCAACATCGGTTCCGGCAATCTATTCCTCATCGCCGGACCGTGCGTTATCGAGAGCGAGAAGCACGCGCTGTTCATGGCGGAAGTCATCAAGGGCGTGACCCGATCGCTGAACGTTCCATTCATTTTTAAGGCCTCCTACGACAAAGCCAATCGCACTTCGATTCGCAGCTTTCGCGGGCCCGGCCTCGCTGAAGGGCTTCGCATTCTGAAAAAAGTGAAAGACGAAGTGCACGTGCCGGTGCTCACCGATGTGCACCAGGCTGCAGATGTTCCCAAAGTCGCTGAAGTGGTCGACGTTTTGCAGATTCCTGCTTTTCTGTGCCGCCAAACTGATCTCGTGGTCGCCGCCGCCATGACCGAGCGCGCCGTCAACATAAAAAAGGGCCAGTTCGTCTCGCCCTGGGACATGAAACATATCGTCGAAAAATGCCGCTCGGCGGGGAACGATCGCGTCTTTGTGACCGAGCGGGGATCGAGCTTCGGCTACAACAATCTTGTGGTCGACATGCGCTCGCTCCCCATCATGCGTAAGTTTGCGCCAGTCGTTTTCGACGCGACTCACTCGGTCCAACTCCCATCCGCTTCAGGCGATGGAGATCATGCGGTGAGCGGTGGCCAGCCCGAGTTCATCCCTGTATTGTCGCGGGCCGCGGTCGCGGCCGGAGTAGATGGCGTGTTTATGGAAGTGCACGACAATCCTGCAGAAGCGAAATCCGACGGCGCCAACGCGCTGCACTCCACCAAACTGCGGGGCTTGTTAAAGGAATTGCTGGCGGTTCAGAGAGCCGTGCCCGACGCACACACCACGCCGTAGTTTTTCTTTCCCTGCCTAGAGTAATAGCCTGTCATCCTGAGCGAAGTTGGTGTTCGCGCAGCGAACGCCAACGCAGTCGAAGGACCCCGTATACGCTTGAACTAGCAGCGGCGATTCAGGGAATTCGACCCGTGCAGCCGCGGTCGCAATGCCCTCGATTTTGATTCTGGATTTATGAAAAAAAAGCGGTGCGAGTGCACCGCTTCAAATCGGCTCATTACTCTGAATCTTTGCGGATCTTTTTTCGAGCGCGCTTTCGGGCCAAAGCCTGCTTCACCCGGCGCTTTTCGCCCGGCTTCAGATAGAAGGAGTGACGCTTCACGTCCTTGATAATGTCCTCGGTCTGAACTTTGCGTTTGAACCGACGAAGAGCGTTTTCCAACGACTCTCCCTCTTGCAGTCGAACTTCTGCCAATCTCATCACCCCCAAATCATTTTCAAGTCACTGTTATTGTAGCTTAATCCCCGTCTGACCCGTAGTACGCCATACTATGCCGGACAGGTACTTAGCTGGGTGTACAATGGCCGCCAATTTTGAAGTCAAAATGAAATTTGCCCTGAAGTATTTAGGACAAGGAACAAGGAGGCGAAGCAGATGGCCCGAAGCCTATTGTCCGGGATACTGATTGCTGTGTTGACGGTTGGCATCGCTTTGCCGGCTGAGGCAAACAGGTTGCCTACACACGGGGAACTGGTGGGTGGACTCATCGGAGCTATCGCCCTAGTCGCTTTGATAACGGTAGTGGTGTTTCACGAAGCTCACAAGAAAAGAAGCATCACCGGCTGTGTCAGCTCAGGAACAGGCGGGATGACACTCATCGACAAAAAGGACAAACGCGTTTATATGCTGTCAGGCAACGTCGGCGGAATAACAGCCGGGGATCGCGTGAAGCTGAGGGGTAAAAAGGAAAAGGGTGAGGCAAACTCATTGGTCTGGAAGACGAACGAAGTGGCCCATGATTTCGGCGTCTGCCATCTCTAGCTCCCCAAAAAAGCGAATTGCCCGACTCCGGCAGCCTGTGCCGATGGCTAGGCAATTTATTCGAAGCAGTGGCTGGGCGGAACAGCAATCAACTGGTTCTAAATTCCGTTAATGCGATACAGAACGACCCCATGCGACGGAACAACGGCATTGATGGCGCCCTTTGTTTTTTTCGTCTCGCCGGACCACAGGTCGTGTAACGAATAGCCGCCTTCATTTTCCGGGAGGCCCACGGTGGATGCCGGAACGGAGAATTCCTCTGCCTTGCCGCCGGTATTGAATAAACCGACGATCGCATCTCCGTTCGGCTCCATTTTAGCGAACACCTGCTGGTTGCCGTTGTTGACGACCCTTTTTGCGGCGATCGAATCCTGGTCGACAGCAAGGATCTCAGCGTTCTTCAGATATTTTTGCAGATCCGTCGGGTCGAGGTGAGTAAGATCGATGCCCAGGATGAAGGATGACGCTCCAAGCGCCCACAAGCTCATCTGGGTCTGGCGCTCGTCAGGTGTCAATCCGTCGTTGCTTCCATTTCCTACTTCGATGGAGTCGTAGTCATTGAAACCGCCCGGACCAGCATAAGGCTGCCACTCTGCCACGAAATTAAAGCGATTGGCAACATCGGGCCAACTGGTCAGGGGGTAGCTGCTGCCGCCTTTTTCGCAGCGATAACATTCGACGTCGGGCGCGAATTCCCACTGATTGGCGTATTTCATTAAGGTCGGAGCGAGGGCGGTTGTGTAGCTCCCCTGCGTCACATCCAAAACCATCGGGCGTCCGCTTTGTCGTATAGCATTCGACCATGCCCTAACGTCGGCGGCATTGCTGTCTTGCATGCCGTCAATCTTGATGTAATCAACGCCCCACGCTGCGAGCATATTTACCCATGAATTCGTGTACGCCTGGGCCCCGGGCTTGTTGTAATCAATGCGAACCATGCCCTTGCAGTTGTAGTTGTTCTCCTTTACAGACGGTTCCGCGATCTGGGTAGCGGTGTACGATGTGCCCTTGATCGGCGTGTTCCGGCTGAGGGCCTGCTTTGATATCCCCGGCGTAACATAAGTCCCGAACTTCATCCCGAGACTGTGGACGTAGTCAGCGACTACCTTGATGCCATCGGAATCTCCCTGGGGTGGGAAGATTGATGGGTCAGTGATCCAGCGCCCATAGGCATCGACGTTTGGACCCTGCGGCCCCGGACACTGATACCAGAAGTCATCGAGGTTTACGTATTGATAACCCAAGTCCTGCAATCCGGAATTATGCAGGGCAAGCGCCTGAGCTTTCATTTTGGCTGCCGTAGGATGCTTGCGCATGAAGCTCCAACTACTCCATCCGAGGACCGGCGTGCGCTCCAGACCATTATCTTCTGCGCTGGCGTTTTGCAGGGCCACGGCCGCCAACAACGCGACCAGCAGTGCAGCTGCTAAGTTATATGTCCATTTGCTCGTGAGATTCATTCTTCTTCTCTACCATAAGCGAGGGACTAAAGGCCACCACGCCAGGTGCAAGCGGCGGAGATGCCCGTGTTCGTGATTGCTCAGCCCGGTCAACAAGTGCAAGCGCATTGATTTCGCCGATTGAGTTCTGATTTGCTCGTATCCATGAGTGTCTGGAATCGATTCAAAAGCTGGGGCTATCAGTACTGATTTGCGAAGCATAGCTTCGCAGGGCACTTATCCGGGATGATGGATAGGATCGCTAAGGTACTGGAAGACGTGAAAAATCATTTAGGGCCGCAGATGAACTCCATGAACGCGGAGACCTACAGTATTCGATTGGGGTTCATCCGCGTTCATGGGCGCACCCACTGGGTTCGCACTGGAGGGACTACGACATGCGGAAAGGGTATACGAGAAAACCACAAAGCGACGAGCCCGCAGCGAGAGTCAAGAACTACATAACGCCAAGCGGGCTGCAGCGCCTCAAAGATGAGCACCAGTTTCTGCTGACCAGGGAACGCCCAGCCGTCACGGAGGTGGTGGCGTGGGCTGCCGGGAACGGGGATCGCAGTGAAAACGCCGATTATCAGTACGGCAAGCGGCGGCTGCGGCAGATCGATGGACGGATCCGTTTTCTCACAAAGCGCATTGAAGCCGCGGAAGTGGTGGACCCGGAAAGTCCCAGAGCGGGGCAGACGTCAACGAGGGCATTCTTCGGAGCGACCGTGCGCTATGCCAGTGCAGCGGGAGCGGAGCGAGTGGTGAGCATCGTGGGCACAGACGAGGTTGATCTCAACCGCAACCACATCAGTTGGGTGTCACCTCTGGGACGCGCTTTGATGAAATCGGCAGCGGGCGACAGGGTAGTTCTCCAAGCGCCGGGCGGTACAGAATACCTGACCGTGCTGGAAGTGTGTTACCAGCGCATTTCTGTGGAACCGTTTCGTGAACCACCTGGATCCGAGGCTTCGGCAAAGAGACTGCCTTCAGAATTGTCGGCTAAGCTTGCGAAACCCTCCGCCCCTCAGCTCAAGCATCTGACTCGACCCCGCGATCATTGATGTCTCCAAGTTACGCACGATCCGCTACCCAGTCTTATTCAGGTCTTCAAAGCGCCAGGTCAGCGTTCCACGAGTCGAGTATTCGCATTTAGGCTCTGGCATCTCTCGCAATTATCGTCACGTTCCTCAATGGTGTAATTTTCGTCCACTCGCTTGAGCCGTTCGGCTTCAACAACGGCCTCGTCCCTGGTCGGGAAAGCTTCCCAATCAAGATTCGATTTGTCCCAGCAAATATGGTAGTGATTCATTCCGCCTCGACTGTTTGGCCAACCAAGACAACTCATAGGGCCTCAAACGTTCAAAGAGCCACGCATTGCCCTTCGCGAAGCGAAGGGAATATGTAATAACGTCAAAGATCGAATCTTGGATTTTGTTTTAGGAAGATTTTCGGGCACAGGGGTCCACAATCCAATTTTGTCGGTTCCAGCAAATCCGCCGGCAAACTGTTGGCGTTTTATTCAGATAGGCAGAAGTTTGCGAGGAATACACGTCCAGGATCGGTTCCGCTCTCTTGACTCACGAGTGTGCGGTCGGCATGATATCGATGTGCAAGCGCCAGCGACAAAGACGCTCGGGCAGATCCTTTATGCCGACAAGTCAAAGATTCGTGTATCCGAGGATGAGTGGCTAAAGCTGCTGCAAGGTATCGCCGGCGGCGACCAGTCTGCTCTGCATTCTCTCTATGAGCAAACGTATCGGATTGTTTTTACGTTGATCGTTCGGATAACTATGAATCGAGAAACGGCCGAGGAAGTGACGCTTGACGTCTTCTATGACGTGTGGCGAAAAGCCTCGACCTATGACCCTGCTAATGGATCGGTCGTCGGATGGATCATGAACCAGGCACGCAGCAGGGCGATTGATCGGCTCCGATTTGATCAGAGAAAAAAAAGAGTGAACACGTATCCGCACAGCTTACGGCCGACAACGGATATCGTTGATCCTCAACAAACCTGTCTGTTTGAGGAGCAAAGCCGACTATTGCGGGATGCGCTCAAGGTCCTGACTACAGAAGAGCGAAAGGCGATCGAAACCGCATTTTTCTCCGAATTGACTTATGAACAAACCGCAAGCCAATTGAATCAGCCGCCTGGAACTGTAAAAACGCGAATCCGCTCCGGAATAGGAAAGCTCCGAGAGGCGCTGGGAGTGAAGGCGACACGATGAACTCAAAACCCGGCACGCACGGTCAACAACATTTGGAGCTCGTGTTCCTGTTCGCATTGCAGTGTCTTTCTCCGCGCGAGATGGCCTCGGTTGAAGCTCAAATTCTGTCATGTAGAGACTGCCAGCAGGAAATTGAGACGCTGCGGCCCGTTGTCCAATCATTTGTCGGCTGGTCCACCGATGTGCTGCGACCAGCGGAATCGCTATGGGGCCGGCTAGCGGAGCGAATCGCCGGCGAAGGTGCCACAAAACCGTTCGTGCCTCCCTTGGAAACGCTGGTTAAGCCAGAGTGGGAAGAAGCGGCGCCAGGTATTCACGTCAAAATACTCGCGAAGAACGCCGAAATCAACAGTGTGAGCATGTTGGTCCGGCTTGATCCAGGGACCGACTATCCCGCGCACACCCATGCGGGCACCGAAGAACTGCATCTACTTCACGGCGTTTTGAAGGTTGATGACAGAACGTTGTATCCCGGCGATTTCATCCACAGCGAGGCGGGCAGCGTTGATCATCGTGTGTGGAGTGAAACCGGCTGTACCTGCTTTCTGATGACCTCAACCGAAGACGCTCTATTCTGAGTAGAGAATGTTGGCTGGCAGGCATCGCGCTCAGGTGCTTCAATGACATTCTGGCAACCTGAATGATCGCGAAAGTTTTAAAGCCCACTTCTTGCAAGCCCTTGTTGGCTCCAGTGCGCCAGGCGGCCGAAGATAGGCATGCATTATTTTTCCGTGGCCCGGATAGCGTATTCGCTGCCTGGAGTAAGTCCCAGTAACTGCTTTGGCCCATGAGTCTAATAACTATCATTTTCGGATACGCTTCCTATTCTGAAAATGCGTCGAACGACGTGTAAAAAGCAGAGATTTACAGGTGAGAAGTCAGGTAAAGAAGTTATAACTGGCGGAGAGTGAGGGATTCGAACCCCCGATACCCGTTAAGGTATGCCGGTTTTCAAGACCGGTGCCATCAACCACTCGGCCAACTCTCCGCGCCGGCTGTTACCAGTATTACATCACTTCAGCCGTTTTCAGTCGACGCATAGCATCCGCAATGTCTTCCCGTATGCGCTTGCACCTCGACGAGTGGGTTGGCGGCTAAAATGCCCCTTGAATTTTCGACCAGAGAGGCGGGCATAGGGGTCCTTCGACCACCGCAGCACGATTCGGGAAGCGAATTGAGCTGTCTACGCTCAGGATGGCAGACCTCAAAGACTAACAAAGATTGTCGGTCGGAAAAACGGGAGTAACCGGGGCAGTCACCAACTGACGACTGCAATTTTCGCTTGTTTGCCGACTCTTAGCGGCAATCTCATTGGAGGGTGTTGAGCAGGCCACACGAAGTAGAGCTCCCTTTGGACATCGCCGTCGATTTTCACCGAACCCTGCTTCAATTTTCTTCCGGCATCCGTCATGGACGCCGCGAGCCCGCACCTAACCAAAAGGCGGTCGGCCCTTACCGTTGCCTGGGCATCCCGGTCGGCACCAGAGATATACCCTCCGATCTCAACAAGGGTGATTGATATTTTTTCTACGTCCTCCGGCACTTCATTTTTCTGAAACTGCTTTGCCCAATCCTCCGTCGCTTTTGCCGCTGCCTCCGCGGAATGAAAATCCTTTACGATCCGTGCCGCCAAATCTTTCTTGGCCTGCATGGGATGGGCTTCGCGCTTCATCTGATCGATCTCAGACATCTGTACATCCGTGAGCAACTCGTAATAGCGCCACATCATTGAGTCTGAGATCGACATCAGCTTGCCGTACATTTCAAATGGTGCCTCTTTGATTCCGATTGCGTTTCCGTAGGACTTCGACATTTTCTGCACACCATCGAGGCCTTCGAGAATTGGCATCGTCAGGATCACTTGCGACTCCTGGCCGTAAATGCGCTGCAGCTCGCGTCCTACCAGCAGGTTAAATTTCTGGTCGGTGCCACCGAGCTCAACGTCAGCCTTCAACATTACTGAGTCGTATCCCTGGGCCAGCGGGTACAGCAACTCGTGCAAGGCGATCGGCTTCTCTTCCCGGAACCTTTTGTGGAAGTCCTCGCGCTCGAGCATCTGCGAAACCGTAGTCTTCGCTGCCAGCTTGATCCAATCCGCGGACTTCATTTTTTCGAACCATTCATTATTGAAGCGAACTTCAGTGGTGCGCGGCGAAAGAATTTTGTAAACCTGCTCCATGTAGGTTTTGGCGTTGCGCATCAACTCTTCCGCGCTGAGTGGAGGACGAGTGGCGGACCGCCCGGTTGGATCGCCGATCATGCCGGTAAAGTCGCCAATCAAAAAAATGACAGTGTGGCCAAGGTCCTGAAAATGTTTGAGTTTGCGAAGCAGGACTGTGTGGCCGAGATGAAGGTCAGGCGCGGTAGGATCGAAGCCCGCCTTGACCCGCAGCGGCTTGCTTGAAGCGCGAGACTTTTCAAGTTTCTCGCGAAGCTCAGACTCCTTAACAATTTCCGCGGAGCCTTTTTTTATGTATGTCAGTTGTTCGTCAACGGGAGCGAAGGGGGGCATGAAAAGATTATTGCAGATTTCAGATTGGAGATTTCAGATTGCAAATCTTAGATTGAAGATTCTAAATCGAAAATGTGGTCTATTGTGCGCACGCATTCAGCCTGGGGCTGCGTCCCAGAGGAACGTGCGAAGTCATCGCTTGTGGCATGGGAAAATCTGCAATCCAAAATCTTCAATCTGCAATTTATCTTTTCTCGTTGACTTTAGTGACAAGAAACTTCCTTCCGATCACTCTCCATTCCCGATTCAGCACAATCTCGATAGCCTCCGAGTATGCCGAGTGTTCCAGCTCAAGAATCCGCGCGCGTAAAGTTTTCTCATCGTCGTTTTCGAGTACTGAAATTGCTTTCTGCACAATAATCGGTCCATGGTCGAGTTCTTCGTCCACGAAGTGCACGGTGCAGCCTGCAACTTTTACCCCGTAGGCGAACGCTTGCTCCTGAGCTTCGAGGCCGGGGAATGCCGGCAACAGTGATGGATGAATATTTAGAATGCGCTGCGGAAATTGTCTAACGAACCAGGGTGAAAGCAGCCGCATGTATCCGGCTAGGCAGACCAGATCAACTTTGTGTTCTTGCAGCGCGCTGACCACTTCGCGGTCGTGATTCTCGCGGGCTTTGCCTTTCGAGGGAACCACCCGCGTCTCAATACCCAATTCTCGCGCGGTAGCGATGCCACCGGCATCAGCACGGTTCGAAATGACAAGTGCGATTCTGGCATCGCGAATTTTTTCCACCGCGACATTTTTGGCGATGGCTTCGAAGTTCGAGCCGCGTCCGGAGAGCAGAATTCCTAGATTCTTCATTCAAGTTTCCAGTCCCTGAAACTAAATGCTCTGATCGTGGGGCGTCAAACGCAGCAAATGAGGAAGCACTCCCGTCACCTGTGCCGTACCGTCTGAGTTGGTTACACTGAAAAGATTGAGCTCACATATGAATATTCACCGCACCTTCGCGTTTGGCGCCGTTTTGTTTTTGGGAATATGGCCGCACTTTGCGCTCGCATCACCTGCGACCGAGAATGATTCCGACGCTCAGGGGTCACCATCCCAGGTCAGCCCCCAGAGCACTCCAGCGGGAAAAACTGCGGAAGATAAAAAAACCGCCGAAGAAAAGGAAAGGGAGATACAGCGGCAGGAACAGTCGCAGCGGCTGCTGAGAGCGCTGCCTGAATTCGCAACCACGAACCGGCGGAATCCACCTCCGTTAACTCCAGCGCAGAAATTTCACCTGTTTCGTAAGTCGGCATTCGACCCAGTCGAGTTCGGCGTCGTAGGGATGCAGGCGGGTATCAGCCAAGCCGAAGATGAGTTTCCAGAGTATGGACAAGGTGCACCCGGATTCGGCAAACGCTATGGCGCAACCTTGGCGGACGAGGTCTCCAGCAGCTTCTTCACGGATTACTTCTACCCCGTGCTCTTCAAGGAGGACCCACGCTATTTCCGGCTGGGCGAAGGATCAATTAAGCACCGGCTTGGTTACGCATTGAAACAGGAAGTAATTTGCCACACCGACAAAGGCGGGCGAAGTTTCAGCTGGGAGAATGCGTTTGGTGCAATTACTTCGGGAGCTGTTTCCAACGCGTACTATCCACAGTCGGACCGTGGGTTCGGGTTAACGATGAGCCGCAGCGCGATCTCAGCCGGATATGGAAGTCTGGGCGGGGTGGTGGATGAATTCTATCCTGACATTAATCGCTGGCTCTTTCACCGGCACCAGAAGCAGCCCGCAAATTAGGCGGCGTGCAGTCCAGCCCATAGCGCCACGAACATCACGAGTGACAATAAGAGGGCTGCCCAGGCGTTCGTACGGACAAATTTGTGCGTTGCTGGCCAGGGGAACATAAGCACATCGAATACTGTGACCAGCCGTTCTGGCCAGAGCAGGCCAGCAACTCCGAATGTGAGCGACAGTTGTACAAACACCAAGAGAAGAAGGTGGTTCATTCCCGGTACTCCAACGCTGACTTATGGATTGGGAAAACTGCTTGGCTTCAGTGTAGCTCAGCTCGAGTGAGGGCAGTCAATAGCAGATTTCACTCTGCGGGTGCCGGTAGTCACTGATTCGATGAAGTCCTAAGTTCCACAAAACAAATCAGACGCGCGGCTCCTCTTTGCGTCCGGTTCCAGCTAACCAGCGAAAAAGCATGTTAACCAGGCTGAGGACGATCGCTCCCCAGAAAGCCGATGCGAAAGTATCCACCCGGAAACCCGGAACGACGGCGGCCGCAATTTCGAGCATGAGCGCATTTATTACAAACCAGAAAATACCCAGCGTCAGGATGGTGAGAGGAAAAGTAATAATCTTTAGCATAAAGCCGAGGGTGGCATTTACAAAACCGATGACCAATGCGGCGATCAGCGCAGCAGCCAAACCGGCCACGTGAATTCCTGGGACTACGCGAGACACTACCCAAACCGCTAACGCGCTCAGCAGCCAATTGAGTAGAATTCGCATGCTTTTTCCTTTTGCGTTCACACTATAAGCGCGTTAACGATGATCGGCAACATCGTCTGGTGATACTGAAATGCTACTTGCGGCCTCGTGAGTGGCATTCAAAAATCCTTAGCAGCACGGACATTTGATATGTGGCTAGGTTTAATCCCCATTGCGGCTTTTGTGATCGCATTCCTGGTTGGCGCGGTGGTGTTGTGGGCAATTGCAAAAAGCTCGATTGTCACCGAGACCCAAACCAAGTCCGGGAAGGCGCTCCACGTTCATACTCCCGTCGGCACGGTTGATTCTGAGCCGCAAGACAAACTTGATCCCCGACTCGCGAAGCTCCCTGTATATCCAGGCGCGATGCGCAAAGACGCCGCTACGGCCCAAACGGTTACGCGCATGGACTTCAATCACGGAGTACTGCAGGAATTTTCATCAGACTATTGGACCCCAGATCCGGTTGACGAAGTTTGGCAATTCTATCGACGGGAGCTTCCCGACTGGCCGCGCAATCTGGATGAGAGCCAGGGTAAGGAATTGATCCATCCTGAGCCGGATGGTGTAAGGCTTATTCGGCTCACCCGCCAGACTGATCGGACGATCATCGAAATCTGCATCAAGCCAGTCGGATACCCACATTTATTCAGCGGAGCGGATTGACGCGGCTCACGCCGTCAACTGCTCGTCTTCGCGGGAAAGTAGTAAACTTTCGAGTTATGCCGAGAAGGTCTATCAGCATTGTGGCTGCCGCTGCTTTTTTTGTAGTCGGGTTGGTGGCCGTCCCGAGTTTCGCCCAGCTGGCAGCTTCTCGAGACCTTACTTCCGGCTGGCGGGTCCCCTCGGAGCACATCGCCATTCCGGAAACATGTGACAAGCCCCGTTCCTTGGTGGCCAACGGTGATCAAAGCAAGGCCGACAGTGCGAAAAATAAGGAGCTCGAGCTGACAATCATCGAGACTACGCCAGCCAAGCTTGAGATCGGCAATGATTTCAATGCGAGCGTCCGACTGAAGAATATCGGGAGCACACGCGTGCTGGTACCTTCAATTGCCGATGGCGAGCAGGTGCTTCGTGCGACCGCCGATTCCACCGAAGAAAAATACGAGGTTGGCGACATATCGTTTCGCTTGATCACTGGAAACTCGCACGGAATTCCAATCTACTTGAACTCGGCCGGCGCACTCTTCGCTAATCCCAACGACAAAGCTACTTATCTCGCGCTCGAACCGGGAAAGTGGCTGGAGATAAAACTGCATGCTCGAGTGGAGTGCGGGATGGAGAACTGCATGGGAGAGATTCAGCCGGACAGCAAAGGCGTGTTAACAGCATGGTGGTATCAGCGCGTGTTGAGCCATAAGGTGACCGGCTGTGAAGAAACCCACGGCAGTTTCACAGTTCGGGAGGTGGATTCCGCGCCGTTTAGGGTTGAAGTGACAGATCCCACGCCAAAGATGTCGGCCTCTGTCCGGCCTTACTGACTTATGCCTGTACTCACTTATCTCGAAGCTATTCGCCAGGGAATATCGGAAGAAATGGAACGCGATCCGGCTGTCTTTTGCATCGGCGAAGACATCGGGATTTACGGTGGCGCGTTCAAAATTACTGAAGGCTTCATTGATCGCTTCGGTCCGGACCGCGTGATTGATACGCCTATCGCTGAATCGGCAATTGTCGGTGCGGCGTTCGGGGCCTCGCTCACCGGCATGCGCCCGGTTGCCGAATTTCAGTTCATGGATTTCATCGCTTGCGCCATGAACCAGATCAGCAATATGGTGGCTAAGACCCATTATTTATGGGGCGCTCCTGCGCCGCTGGTTTTGCGCGGGCCGAGCGGCGGCAATGTTCACGGTGGCCCGTTTCATTCGCAAAATCCAGAAATGTGGTTCGTGCACAACCCTGGTCTGAAGGTGGTCTGCCCCGCCACTCCTTATGACGCTAAGGGTTTGATCAAAGCCTCCATTCGAGACAACAATCCAGTTGTATTTTTTGAGCACAAATATTTGTACCGTCGCATCAAGGAAGAAGTTCCTGTCGAAGATTACGTGGTTCCATTGGGCAAGGCGCGGATCGCGCGACAAGGCCGTGACATTAGTGTGATAACCTACGCCGCCATGGTGCACACCGCACTCGAGGCTGCGGAACTTTTGGCGAAAGAGGGAATCGACCTTGAGGTTGTAGACTTGCGCACGCTTGCCCCGCTCGATCGCGAGACCATTGCCGCCACGGTGAGCAATACAAACAAAGTGATAATCCTGCATGAAGACACTCGCACCGGGGGAATCGCGGGCGAGATTGCTGCCATCATCAACGAAGAAGTGTTCGACGATTTAGACGGCCCCATTGTGCGCATTACAGCGATCGACACCCCGGTGCCGTTCTCGCCGCCGCAGGAAGAACATTTCCTGCCTAAGCTGCGCGATGTGGTCGAAAAGTCGCGATGGCTCAAGGCTTATTAACAAATTGCCAGATAGTTGTATCGTCAATTCTGAGGGAGAGAACAATGCGAGCCTTCGTACTCGGGATCATTCTCACTATTGTGGCGTTGTTCATCGTTGTATTGTTGATCGCGCAGTTTGGACTCTTTCCCACCAATGCCGATGCTACGCCATCGAGCCTCGAAAGGCGGATTGCGATGACGGCCATGGACGCGTCCATGGATCGGCACGCTCCGCAGATACCGAATCCGGTGCCGATAACCGACAGCAACTTGATCGACGGAATAAAGCTTTACACAATGAATTGCGCGGTGTGCCACGGCAGTCTTAATTACAAACCGAGCCTGCTTGAACACTCCATGTATCCGCCGCCGCCGCAACTCATTCTCGATCCTCTCGATGATCCCGAGTGGCATATTTATTACGCCATCCGAACCGGTGTTCGTTACACTGGAATGCCGTCATGGAGCCATGCGCTCAGCGACCAGGATATGTGGAAGATTACCGCCTTTCTGACCCGACTGGACAAGCTTTCACCTGCCGTGCAGCAGTACTGGAAGACAAACTTCGGGGTTTCGCCGGAGAGTCATCCGCCCGAAGGCGCACACGAGCACCACGACTGATCAATTTAGCTATCCCCATTTTCCTTTTGCCGCATTTGGGCTAGGATGTGTCTTTCCTTATGTCTACTTTCAATTTTCGGGTTAACGGAAGCGAAAAAACTGCGGATGTTTCGCCCGACACTCCGCTACTTTGGGTCCTTCGCGACAGCCTGCAACTTACCGGCACAAAGTTCGGGTGCGGCGCTGGGTTGTGCGGCGCGTGTAGTGTCCATATCAATGGCTCACTCGCTCGCTCCTGCATTACGCCGGTTTCGCAGGTTGCGGGCAAAAATGTAACCACGATTGAAGGTCTGGGTGCGAACAGCTTGCACCCGCTTCAACAAGCGTGGATCGCGGAAGACGTGCCGCAATGCGGTTATTGCCAAAGCGGCCAGATCATGGCCGCGGCCGCTTTGCTGCATAAAACTCCGCACCCCACCGACCAGCAAATTACCGATTTCATGTCAGGAAATATCTGCCGTTGCGGAACCTATGAGCGCATCCGGCGTGCGATTCATCGTGCCAGCGCGGGAGGTGCAAAGTGAACCCGCTTTCACGGCGCGCATTTCTCGGCAGATCGGCGGCAGCCGGAGCTGGACTGGCGATTGGTTTTTACCTTCCTAAAAGTGCTTCGGCCCAGACGGCAGGCGTGTTCTCTCCGAACGCATATTTGCGAATCACGCCTGACGAGAACATAACAATCGTAGTCGCGCGCACTGAAATGGGGCAGGGGGTATGGACCGCGCTACCGATGATCCTCGCCGAGGAACTCGAAGTTGATTTGAAGCAGATCACCATCGAGCAAGCGGGGGCCAGCACATTATTCGGCGATCAGGGCACCGGTGGAAGCGCCAGCGTCCGCACAACCTGGGACCCGATGCGCAAAGCCGGAGCACAGGCGCGCGAGATGTTAATTTCGGCCGCTGCCACCCAATGGGGAGTTACACGCGAGAGTTGCAAGGCAGAGAGCGCTTCGATTATTCATTCCGCAACTGGACGCAAACTGAGTTATGGATCCCTGGCGACAAAAGCCTCGACGCTCCCGGTTCCCGATAACCCGCCGTTGAAGAGCGGCGACTACAAGCTGGTCGGGAAGTCCACACCGCGCCTCGATACGCCGTCGAAGGTGAACGGCTCTGCCCAGTACGGAATCGACTTTCACATTCAGGGCCTAAAATATGCGTCACTGACGCGCTGCGAAACTGCTGGCGGCAAAGTCGCAGATTTCGATGCCAGCGCGGCCCAGCAAATGCCGGGGGTTACCTTCGTCGGCAAAATCGGCGACTCAGCTGTGGCCGTGGTTGCCGACAGCACCTGGAATGCGTTAAAGGCGCGACGCGCGCTCAAGATCACCTGGGACGAAGGGCCGAACAAAGATCTGAATTCCGCCGCGATATTTGAAGCATTGCACCACGCGGATGAGAGCAAGCCTGTCAAGTTTTTTTCCGTGGGTGATATCTCGAGTGCAAGTGGAAAGCAAATTGAAGCCGTATATCAGCTTCCGTTCATGGCCCACGCTCCAATGGAGCCAGGCAACTGCAGCGCGCATTTTCGCGGAACGGAGTGCGAGTTATGGGCTCCGACGCAAGTCCCACAGGATTGCAGAGACACGGTTGCGCCCCTGGTCGGATTGAAGCCAGAGCAGGTCAAAGTAAATGTCACGCTTCTTGGCGGCGGTTTCGGCAGGCGACTGGAACACGATTACGCAGTTGAAGCTGCGCTGGTTTCGAAAGCGATCAATGCCCCGGTGAAAGTTACCTGGACGCGCGAAGATGACATGCGCTGTTCCACTTATCGACCGGTGAGTTTGCACAAAATGTCGGCCACAATCGGCGATGATGGGCTGCCGACCTCGTTCAGACATCGGATCGTTGGACCTTCGATTAACGGACAAAAGGGCTCGCAACCGGTGAACGGTGTTGACTCCGATTTTCCTGACGAAGCGGCCTTCATCTATCCGATTGCGAACATCTCGCTTGAATCTGTGGTGACCGAAACTCCAGTCCCGTTGGGATGGATGCGCTCGGTCTACGCGCTGCAGATGGGTTTTGCGACTGAGAGCTTCATCGATGAATTAGCGGCTGCCGCCGGCAAAGATCCATTCCAATACCGCATGCAGTTGCTTTCGAAAGATAGCGAGATCAAGTATTTCGATACCTCCTGGAGCACAGCGCGTTTGCGAAATGTTTTAAAGCTGGCCGCAGAGAAAGCCGGCTGGGGTAAACCGCTCGCCGCAGGACGCCATCACGGCATCGCCTGCTTCGGCTGCTTCAGCACCTACGCCGCGGATGTGGTCGAAATATCCATAGAGAACGGCGCACCTCGAGTGCATCGCGTAGTGTCGGTTGTCGATTGCGGGCAGGTGGTGAATCCCAATATTCTTGAGCAACAGATTCAAGGTGCGGTGGTGTACGGCTTGGCCAATGTGTTGCGCGCGCAAATCACTATCGACAAAGGGAAGGTGGTGCAGGGGAATTTCGATTCCTACCAGCCGATCCGCATGAATGAAGCACCCAAGGTTGAAGCATACTTCGTGCCTAGTACCGAAGCCCCCACGGGTGTTGGCGAGCCTCCAATCCCACCACTGGCTCCGGCGCTTTGCAATGCGATATTTGCCGCCACAAAAAACCGCGTGCGCGCGTTGCCGATTCAGACGTAAACGTATTTCGAGAGCGGCTACTCCACTGCCGCAATCTGCCGTCTTCCCCGAACCGTGCGCTTTCGCTCCAGCAGCGTTTCTAATGCATGCCGGGTTTCCGCAGGTAAGTGGTAAGACTCGTTGTCCGCGGGATATTGCCTCGACATCACATCGGCGCGGTAGGCTTGCACCGCATGCGTGATCTCTGCGGCGGCATCTCCATAGCGGCGCACGAACTTTGCCGCTGGCCCAAAAGTCAGATTCAGGATGTCATGGAAAACGAGCACTTGCCCATCACACCCGGGACCTGCGCCAATGCCAATGGTCGGAGCACTTACTTCATTCGTGATCAGATCAGCAACTTCTCGCGGAATGCCTTCGAGAAAGATGCAAGCCACGCCCGCGCGATCGAGCGCGGTGGCATCGCGCATGAGTTGTTCAATATCCCCCAAGGTTTTGCCTTGAACTTTGAAGCCGCCCATGCGGTTTACTGATTGCGGCATAAGTCCGATGTGTCCGGCGACGGGGATCTCAGCGTCGATGATCTGGCGAATCACGTCCACTCGCCTTTCGCCGCCTTCCATCTTCACAGCTTCGGCGCCACCTTCTTTCACGAAACGCATGGCATTGCGGACAGCATCCTTCGCGTCTGTGTGATAGGAGCCGTATGGCATGTCGGCAACGAGAAGCGCGTCTCTTACACCGCGTCGCACTGCCTTAACGTGATGCAGCATTTCGTCCACAGTGACCGACAGAGTATTTTCGTGCCCGAGCATAGTCATGGCCAGCGAGTCGCCGACCAGGATCATATCCATTCCGGCTTCATCCACCAGACGCGCGCTCGAATAGTCGTAGGCGGTGAGGCAGGTAATGGGCTCATGCTGAACTTTTCTGTCGCGGAGAGATGAAACTGTAATTTTGAGGCGCGGTGCGCCAATCGGGGTGAGACTCACGATGTCCTCCAGTGCCCCTCCGTATCTCGCGGATAGAGCCTGCACACGGTATTAGATGCCGCTGGTGGAATTGTAGTCTTCCGGCTTGCTATTCGTCGATACCGTCAGTCACCAGCCCGCATGGTTACTTTCGCCGAACCGCGCCTCTCGATGGCCGTGCCCTGCGGTGCCAAGGGAAGGAGGTCTTTCCCGAACACCGGTCACGATTTACCCAAAATTCCCATTCGTTTACCCACTTTCGCGAGCACATCTAAAGCCCGTCCCAATTCATCGCGGGTATGTGTCGCACTCATGATGGTTCGAATGCGGGCCTTGCCATCGGGAACGGTGGGGAATGTAATGCCGGTGCCCAGCACGCCTTCTTTGAACAACTCTCGCGAGAACTCCATGGTGAGCTTACCGTCGCCAATGATAATGGGGGTGATCGGCGTCTCGCTCGCGGGCGTGGTTTTCCCACCGATATCGAAGCCCAGTGAAGCCAGTTCCTTTTTCCAGAAGCGCGTGTTCTCCCAGAGTTTCTCGATCCGCTCCGGTTCCTTTTCAAGAACATCGAAAGCCGCGATACAAGTTGCCGCGACCGACGGCGGGTGCGAGGTCGAAAATAAAAACGGCCGGGCGCGATGATACAAGAACTCAATGAGATCGCGAGAGCCACAGACGTATCCGCCAAGCGCGCCAATGGCTTTCGACAAAGTTCCAACTTGAATATCGACCCGTCCATGAACTTTGAAATGATCAATCGTGCCGCGACCGTTTCTTCCCAGCACCCCTGAGGCATGGGCATCATCGACCATCATGATGGCACGATATTTTTCAGCTAGATCGCATAACGCGGGCAGCGGCCCGATGTCGCCGTCCATTGAAAATACGCCGTCTGTGATTAGCAATTTATTACCTGGCTGATCGGCGACGCTGGCCAGTTTGGCTTCTGCATCGGCGATGTTTTTATGCTCAAAAACCAGAATCTTTGCGCGCGAAAGCCGTGCCCCATCAATGATCGAGGCATGATTCAACTGGTCGGAGATGATGAAGTCTTCCTTCCCTAATACCGCCGAGACGGTTCCCGCATTGGCCGCAAAGCCGGACTGGAAAACTACGCAAGCCTCTGAATTCTTGAAGTGGGCAATCTTCTGTTCCAGCTCCATGTGAATTTTCATGGTCCCGGCAATGGTGCGCACCGCGCCCGAGCCCACTCCGTATTTACGCGTTGCCTCCAGTGCGGCTTCGCGCAGCTTGGGGTGCGTGGTCAATCCCAAATAATTGTTCGAAGCCAGATTGATGACGTGCTTGCCATCGAATGTGCACTCAGGCGCCTGTTCATCCTCGAGAACGCGTAGCCGAAAATAAGTTCCCTTGGCTTTGAGATCGTTTAATTGGTCGGTGAGATGAGAAAGAGGATCGGTGCGAGTAGCGGTTGGCATGAATCTCTCCGTGCGCAATTAGTTTAAATTAGGCGTGAGGTCTGCATTTCACCCCTGGGTGTGGTCCGGTAATTCAGAATGTTGCCGCATGGACCTTCTTCTTCTAACGATCAGCCACGTGGTAACGCCCGCAATAGCGATCAACAGCACCCAGTGAAAGTGGTGGCTGAAAAATATTCGTACAGCCCCAACCGCTCCCGGGCCCAGGTAGATCACCAACGCGGCAAGGGCAGCAAATCGAACGAAACGTCCGAAAAAAATCGCGAGCAAAAAATGGCTAATACTCATTTCCGCGACCGCCGATGCCAGGACAAAAGCCTTGAAGGGCGTCGGCGGAGGCAGCATCGCCGGAAACATCAAGCTCCAGAAGGGATGTTTTTCAAAAGCATCGTGCAATTTTGCAAAGCGAGCCGGCGAGACCCGCTTGCGCAATAACTCTTCGCCGCCCGCGAATCCGATGCCATAGATTACCAGGCTGCCAAGCGCAGATCCCACTGCCGCCAGCAAAACATAAATCAGCCACTGCCGATGGTTTTGGGAAACGTATCCGCCGACAACCAAGTCAATAGGCAGGCCGAATGCGGCTCCGTCCAGCACTGCTGCCAGCAATACTCCCCATGGTCCCAGCGGCTTCAGAATCGCCCACAAGAATGCTGTGTAGCGGGAGAGGATGTGCTTCAGCGTTTTCATTAAAGGACTGGCACAAGAGGTGGACGGGCGAAGATCGGATTTTACATTGTCAAGCGGGCAATTTTTCCAATTTTGATTTGTGGAGTTACGGGCGTCCTCGCCCGTACAGGTTCAAGAGCTTTAACCGCAGAGATCGCAGAGAAAATCGTCGGAGATCGCAGAGGAAGAAACTTGTTGGCACTGCTGGGTATTGGCTCGGATCCTGACGAGTTCAACCGCGCACTAGTTGCTCATGTGCTCAGTTCTGCCGGCGAGGATCTGGATGGCGTGCGGCAGAACGTCAATCACTGCCTGCAAAGATTCGACTGCCCCTGCCGGACTTCCGGGCAAATTCAGGACCACTGAAGAAGCGTAAATGCCGCACACACCACGGCTGAGGATTGCAAACTGAGTCTTTTTTTCGCCTTCGCGCCGCATGCGTTCTGAAATTCCATCCAGCATTCTTCCGCACACGGCACGGGTCGCTTCTGGCGTGACATCACGAGCTGAAATTCCGGTACCACCGGTGGTGGCTACCAACCGCGCTTTACGCGCAAGTTCCACGATCGCTTTCTGGATAGCGGCGTGATCGTCGGCCACAACTCGGGTTTCAATCACGGAAAAGTGGTGCTGCTCCAACACCTGCACCACGGCAGGTCCAGACACATCATTGCGCTCGCCCCGGGCGCATGAATCGCTGATCGTAAGAACGGCGGCGCGAAAAGTTTCAGGAATCGAGGAGGACATCTTCTTCTTCCTCGGATTGCCCGCCGCCATCGCGGCGCGACTCATCCAGCCGCCGCAGACCTTCCATCAGCAATCCCTGAGTGTTGAGTGTGGTGGTTTGCTGTTTGGTCTTGCCATCGAAGTCGATCTGGAAATTGCCGCCGGTCCAGCTCAAGACTTTAAAAACCGCAGCATCGCCTTTGAGCGCGCCATAGGCGGCGTGAGAGACCTGGCCTTCGCTGAAATACATTTCGCACTTTTCGCCTTTATTGCTGAGCGTGAGCAGGCAGCTCTTCCGGCCCATTTCAAGCGATTGCACGAGATCAATGACATTCATCTGCGACAGATTCCCGCGCACCACTCCGTCCGATGAAGAAGACTTCGCCATCTTTTCGAGTGCGATCTTATCGATGACGCGCTTAATCCGGTGCACGGCTTCTTTCAGGTAAAAGGGCTTCTCAACGAAATCGTCCGCGGGGTGGTCCTGCACCGCCAGCTTTTCAGAAATGTCCGCCTTGGTTGCCATCAAAACGACAAAAATCGCAGACGTCGTGGAACGGCTCTTGAGCTTGTCGACGAGCTGCCTGCCGTCCATTCCCGCCATTCGAAAGTCGCTGACGACTAGATCCGGCGTGTCGTCCACCGCCTTCAGCAGGGCGTCGGCGCCATCGCCGGCGGTTGTGATCTTGGCCAGCGGCGCGAGAGCGTCGCGCAACATGGCCAACACCATCGGGTTGTCATCCACCAACAGGATTTTTACGTCGCTCTGCATATCAATTCAGCGCTACCGCTGGCTGCCT
>Ga0209168_10000506_pt1 | contig 37131 bp, 32 predicted proteins | sample Coa_R1_FD_187156 | JGI IMG/M metagenome (GOLD analysis project Ga0209168, IMG submission 187156) | Surface soil microbial communities from Centralia Pennsylvania, which are recovering from an underground coalmine fire - Coalmine... | ecosystem: Environmental > Terrestrial > Soil > Unclassified ...
TCAGGCCCATCCATGTGCTCGTACCACCCGTTACTATCCTTTCTTGTTTTACTCGGACCGTTGAGCCTTTGTTTCGGCACATGGTCAATAACGTGATCCAAGCGAATACCCTCACTGCCACTCGCGATGCACTGATGCCCAAGTTGATTTCCGGTGAAATTCGGCTACCGCTCGATCATCGCTCAGCGCAGGTGGTTACGCCGTGACCAAATCTCAGGATGCCGTGCAGAGCCTTATCGAAACAAACATAAATACCATAACGAAAGCGACAGCATTCTCTGACTGGGTCTCTGCCGACGCTGCCAAAGGCGAAGGCCTGGTTGTAATTAACAACAGCTTCATCTATCGCGACCTGGTTAAGACAACGAAAAACGCACAATTTCTGTGCGTTTCGCTAAAGGATGGCAAAGTCCTCCCCGAACCTATCTCCGTTGCAAAACCTCAAAGCTTCAACACGGATTTCAAATTATTCAAGTCTCCGTCCAAAGCTACGCCGGAGACTCAACTTCTTAAGACCGCTATCCAAACAGAACTCGCCAACATTGGGGAGCTTGTATTTGTCTTGATCGGCAGGATCGAGGATGTCTCCTCCGAAGTTTCAATCGACCATAGCTATGCCCATTTTTTGAGATTCGAGCCTAACCACAAGAAAACTGCCGCCGTCATCATGGCTGACGACGGCGTAAGAAAAGTGATTGTGAATGAACTTTTTGACGCAGAGGCGGCCTGGAACGAAATTCAGGCCATTGTTCGTGGAGAGATTGGAGATGAAGCTGAAGGTTTCCAAACCGCGTTCTCGGTCGCATTTGACAATCTTCAGCAGCAGGCACAATCAAACTTGCTTCTGCCGTCTACGGAGGCTGCAAAATCTGACTCGTCTTTTCTGGGTCGTATCCGTAGCTCCGTCAAGGAACAGCGAAGACTCTATGAAAAAGCTCTTCGCAAGACTCAACGAGCGAAAACATCCCAGGCTAGTCATCTCAATGAAGTCTTGCGGATCGCGTACAACTTCGCGGACGACGCCATTAAGGTTTTGACGTTGCTTGTCAGCATTTGCGATTTGAAAGGAGTTATCTTGTGGTGCACACTCGGGCAGCATTTCGAACTCGCAGAGGCTTTTCGTGCACTCCCTTGGACGAGAGCCAAAGGAAAAGCATCCCTAAAGGGCTATCAAGAAATCATTAACGGCGCAAGGAATAGGGCATTCCATAACTTGCTCGGATTTGACCGTTCTCTCATCTCTGATTTGACTGGCGTAACAATCAAGGCCCGTAGCTTGACGCTGTTACCAGCACACGGAAAAAGAAAAGCGCAAATTCCCTTCGATTACGAGGACCGCGAATTGGTAGAAGTCTTGTCTCTGCTAACACTTGCACCTGAAACGGCAGTCTCAATTGACTTTTGGAAGCGGAATGCAGACGTTATGGCGAAGTTCGAAGCCCTGCTCGACACAACTGAGGCCGCGCTTTGGTCGCTCAACGCGGCGCGGAATAGTAATCAAACATGAAATCGGATTTCATGACCGAATCCATTGTTGAAGAGGCAGCCCTCGAAATCTTCACCAACTTGGACTATACGATTCTTCACGGTCCCGAGATTGCACCCGGCGAACTCTTCGAAGAGCGCGCGCAGTATTCGGACGTGTTGCTTATCAAGCGATTGAAAGATGCACTAGCGAAGATCAATCCAAAGATTCCCGCCGCAGCAATCGAGGATGCCGTTCGGAAGTTACAAAGCGTGGCCGGACCGAACCTCTCGGAAAGCAATCGCCAGTTTCATCGTTACCTGACGGATGGAATAGATGTCGAATACAAGTCCCAAGCCCGGCTCGTTTACGATCAAGTGAAATTGTTCGACTTCGAAAAGCCAGAGAACAACGATTGGGTCGCGGCAAACCAATTCACCGTCATCGAAAATAAGAGCAACCGCCGTCCAGATATTGTGATTTTGGTGAATGGCATTCCGCTGGGCGTCTTTGAACTTAAGAATCTAGCAGACGAAAACGCAACGATTCGCGACGCATTCAACCAGTTCCAAACCTACAAGAAAGACATTCCCAGTCTGTTTCCGTACAACGAAGTTCTAGTTATCTCCGATGGTATCGAAGCACGGGTGGGGACGTTGACTTCGGGTTGGGAACGTTTCATGCCTTGGCGAACCGTCGAGGGCGATGACATCGCGCCCAAAGGATCACTTGAGCTAGAAGTCTTGGTGCGCGGGATTTTCGAAAAGCGGCGCTTCCTCGACCTGGTGCGAAATTTCGTGGTCTTTGAGGATTCGGGGAGCGCCCTTATCAAGAAGATCGCGGGCTATCATCAATTCCACGCCGTCAACAAAGCTGTGGATTGCACGTTAGAGGCGGCTTCGCCAAAGGGAGACAGGCGAGTCGGCGTCGTTTGGCATACGCAAGGAAGCGGGAAAAGCCTGACGATGGTTTTCTATGCTGGGAAGATCATCCAGCATCCAGGAATGTCCAACCCGACGCTGGTAGTTTTGACGGATCGCAACGATCTGGACGACCAACTCTTTGGCACATTCTCCGCGTGCAAAGGGCTTTTACGGCAGACTCCCGAACAGGCGGCAAGCCGGGACCACCTCCAGGAACTGCTTCACGTTTCATCGGGGGGAGTGATTTTCACCACGATCCAGAAGTTTCTGCCGGAGAGCAAAGGCGGAAAGTACCCTCCCCTATCTGAACGGCGAAACATCGTTGTGATTGCGGATGAGGCGCACCGCAGTCAGTACGACTTCATTGATGGCTTTGCCCGCCATATGCGGGATGCCCTGCCCAATGCCTCTTATATCGGCTTCACAGCGACGCCTTTGGAAGTAGGCGACCGGAGCACCCCCGCCGTCTTCGGAGACTACATAGACGTTTACGACATCCAGCGAGCCGTCGAGGACGGCGCTACCGTCCGCATCTTCTACGAAGGGCGGCTTGCGAAAATCGAGTTGAAGGAAGAAGAGCGTCCCAAGATTGACCCGGAGTTCGAGGAAGTTACCGAAGAAGAGGATGTTCCCACCAAAGAGAAGCTGAAGAGCAAATGGGCGCGCATGGAAGCGATGGTAGGCACGCCGAAACGAGTGGGTATCATCGCCAAGGACCTTGTGGAGCACTTCGAGCGGCGGCTGGAAGCGATGGACGGCAAGGGGATGATCGTTTGCATGAGCCGTCGGATATGCGTTGACCTGTACAACGCCATCGTCAAGCTGCGCCCGGAGTGGCACAACGAGGACGACGAAAAAGGCGCAATCAAGATTGTAATGACGGGCTCGGCTTCCGATGTCCTCGACTTCCAGCCGCACATCCGAAACAAGATTCGCCGGGAGTTTCTCGCTAAGCGATTTAAGGACCCGAATGATCCGATGAAATTGGTGATCGTCCGGGACATGTGGCTGACAGGATTTGACGCGCCGTGCCTGCATACGATGTATGCGGACAAACCGATGCAGCGGCATGGCTTGATGCAGGCAATTGCCCGCGTGAACCGTGTTTTCAAGGACAAACCGGGCGGCCTTGTGGTCGATTATTTGGGCTTGGCGGAGCAATTGAAGAAGGCTTTGACGGACTACACAGAGAGCGGCGGAGAAGGCAAGCCGGTCTTTGACCAGGAAGAAGCCGTTGCCAAAATGCTTGAGCTGTACGAAATCTGCGCGGGCATGTTCCACGGCTTCGACTATTCGAAATTCAAGACGGGCAGCCCGAAGGAGCGCATTACCATCGTCCCGTCCGCCATCGAACATGTTTTGAAACAGGACAACGGCAAAGAGCGGATTCTGAAAACGGTGACCCAGCTATCGAAGGCATTTGCCCTATCAGTGCCGAACGAAAAGGCGATAGCGATCCGAGATGACGTAGGTTTCTTCCAGACTGTCCGGGTTGCGTTAGCTAAAACAACTCCGACAGGTGGCCGGGACGAAGAAGAGCTTAATGCCGCGATCCGTCAAATCGTCTCTAGGGCTGTAGCTTCGGACCAAGTGATCGACATCTTTACGGCGGCGGGCCTGAAAGCTCCTGATATTTCCATCCTGTCCGATGAGTTCTTGGCCGAAGTGAAAGACTTGCCACAAAGAAACCTGGCCTTCGAGGTTTTGAAGAAGTTGCTCAATGACGAAATCAAGGTGCGGGCGAGGAAAAATCTTGTGCAGTCGCGCCTGTTCTCCCAAATGCTGGAAGAGGCAATCCGCAAATACCAGAATCGTGCAATCGAAGCGGCCCAGATCATTCAAGAGCTTATAGACCTTGCAAAAGGTATGCGGGAAGCCAGCAAGCGAGGTGAAGACCTGGGCTTCACGGACGAAGAGCTGGCTTTTTACGATGCCTTGGAAGTAAACGACAGCGCCGTAAAAGTTCTCGGCGACGACACTCTAAAAACAATTGCGCGGGAATTGGTCGATACAGTCCGCAAGAACACGACAATTGATTGGACTGTTAAGGAAAGTGTTCGTGCCAAACTCCGAACGATGGTCAAGCGCATTCTGCGCAGGTATGGCTATCCGCCGGACAAACAAGAGAAGGCAACACAGACAGTCCTGGAGCAGGCTGAACTACTTTGTAGGGATTGGGCGGCATGACTGCCCGGAACACTATGGAAACGGTCCCACCTGTTAAACAGAAATTGGGTGACATTCTGGACGCTTTTCGCAAGGAGCACATCGAATTCAACGAAACAGTTGAGCTCTTGATGCGCTACTTCCAAACACTTTCCGCAAAAGACCACACCGAGTATTTTGACACTCTGGCATTCCATTATTCATCCGATCAATTGGGCGCACCAAGAGCTTTGCATGCGGCAATCATTCATGTCTGGGCAGCCGTTGGTCCTACTGACGACCTCTTATCAGTTGTTTTTTCTGGCGTGGAATGGAGCGATCCTATTAGCGGAGCCAGATGGGCTCTTAACGTTGGCTCTCAATTCGCGCACTCGTTTGGAACTAACCAAGTGCGTTTCTCCAACAGCTCTTTGGACCGAATCAGGGCTCAATGCGCCATTCTAAGTGATTTGCGTTCCACGGCTCAGTTAGTTGAACTGGCAAAACGCTTGAACAGTGCCATCGAAAAGATCAAGGTCAACCGGCTTGTGAATGAAGCTGCAAAAACGGCCCTGGTTATGCACGCGGCGGGCGTCACCAGGGGCGAATCTTCCCTTGCGGAACCCCATAGCTCCATAAAGTCGAGAGCATCAGGAAGGCATTCTCGTCGGCGGCGGACGGCCGAACAGGGTATCGTCCGTGATCACCCGTTACCGACGCAGCGAAGAGCCGCCACGGTAGCAAGGCTCATAAGAGAGCTGAACACTCTGAAACCGCAGATGAACTCTGAGGCAGATTACCACCGTCTCTCCAAGCGTTTTCCAAAGTTCCTCTGTTTCAGGATCGCAAGGAAACACGATTCACTACGAACAAAACTTGAGAATATCCAAGGACACCGACAGCACATACGGCTTGCTCAGGAAATGGCCGCTGCAAACCACGGCGCGACTTTCAGCACAATCGAAACCGATTGGAAAAAGTACAAACCTCGAGAATTTAAGAAGAAGCCGTAAGTTCTGACGAAAACCCAGAAAATCCCGAAATATCCCGAAAAATCCCCACCAGAATCCCCAGCAATTCCCCTGAAAACAGCCCTTATGCTTGCAGTGTGGAACTCATTAGCGACATCTACGATGACCAGGTCCCGGCCACGGGGAGCGTGAGGGGCTTTGCCCCTCACTTTACTTGTCTAAAAACGGATAACTGGGCCGCAGAATCAGCTGAAGAGCAAGAACAAATCTTTAGCTTACCTCGCGCTGTCATCCCCAAGTGGCTCGGTGAATCTGATCAGCGAGAATCTCTAGAAACCGACGCTAATGGCCGCGTACTTCGAGGCCGCGCACTCCATACACTACCCAAAGTGGTTCTCACTGATGACGGCGCGCCTGAGAAATTGGGAGACGGGCAAGGTGACAATCAAGAGCAGGCACAGGCGCTATTCACCCTCGGGGAAGAAGCCAAGGCGCAACGCCTAGCCTGCTGTAGGCGTTTTGGGCGTCGTATGGAATGTGCGAGCGGCCATGCATTTCGACAAACATTTACTTGCGGATTGCGTTTCTGCCGCGCTTGTGCACCTCGGGTTTTTCGGGAGTTGTTTGAAAAGCACGTCAACCTAAATCAATTGGTTCATCCACAACGAGGATGGGTTTTGGCCCGTTTGGACTTCACGGTCCGCAACACTGGCCAGATGCCTACGGGTGAGGCGATCCGCAGTATGAATCGTGCTGTGCGGAAGGTGCTTAGGCGCTTACTGAAAGGTAGGAAAGGTTGGGGATTTCTCTGGTGCGACGAATTCGGATGGGAAAACACGAATCTCCATGCTCACGGTTTGTACTACGGACCATATCTTCCCCAGGAATGTTTAGTAGAGGCGTGGCTAGAAGTGACAGGTGATAGCCGGATTGTGTCGATAAAGTCAGCCCGATGGGATTTTCGACGCGCTCTGAGACATCTACTAAAGTACGTTTCGAAACCTCCTGGTGAAGACCCACAGCATCTTGCCCGACTGGAAGCCGCATTTTCGGGTGTGCGGCGTGTACACGCTCTAGGAATTTTCTACAACGCAGACGTTGCCCGCGAGGATGAGCCTTCGGGTGACAAAGAATTGAATTGCCCTTGTTGTGGGAGCCACCTTTTTCTTGTGGGGGCGTATTGTCCCGTCACAGAGCTTGGGGGGTTGCTGGACTTCGATGCTGCCCGGCGAGAGATGGCGCGTACCCGCGCTTTCGGAGTGGTGGGACCGTGACGAAACGGATTCAGCGAAATGAGAACTTCCTTCCTATTGATGAGTTGCCTAGCGCTGCTGGCGCAGTGGCTCGGTCCGCTGGAGTAAACGGGCGTCTCCCAGACATAGGCGATTGTCAAATGAGCGAATCTGCTAACAACATCCCACTGGAAGGCACGTGCACATTAGCTCCTACCCTCGTTCGCGATGCTTCTCCTACGGTTAACTGTGCTACTCTCCCGGCCCGAGGGCAACAGCCAACGAGTGAAAGAGGAAGCATGGCTCGTCGGCGGTACCAGAAGGGATGTGTGTTTTTGATCGGGAATACGTGGTACGGCAAGTATCGAGAGGATGTGATCGGCCTCGATCAGATTGTACGACGCAAGCAGGTGACGGTTACTTTGGGAGCTAAGAAGGACATCGCGACCAAACCACTTGCTCAACGCCGTATGGAGATGATCCTGGCGCGAATCAACTCTCCGGATTACAGGCCGGGACGGTTTGCCAAAGTCGAAGAATTCGCCCCGATTTGGAGTGAGCAAATTTTAGCAGGACGGAAGAGCTCCACGATTCGGGCAACGAATTCTCATTTCAAGGTCCATATCATTCCGTACTTTGGCAAGCGGGGTCTCGATGAGATCGGCGTAGAAGCTCAACAGGTCTTCGTGACGAGATTAGTTAAAGCTGGCTTGTCACGAAAGACCGTGCTGAACGTTCTAAGCACCCTCTCGTCGATGTTGGAAACGGCCAAGATCTGGGGCTATGTGTGCCAGAGGGTGGATTACTCGAACATTGTACTTCCATCCTACAAAGTTCGAATCGAAGCTCGATTCTTTACCTCAGAGGAACTGGGTAAGATCATCGCAGCGGCTCCCGAACCATACAAGACGATGTTCACAGTTCTTGCTATGACTGGAACGCGGGCTGGTGAGATGCTCGGTTTGCAGTGGCCTGACGTCGACTTCGAAAGAGAACTCCTGCACATACGTCGCTCGGCGTGGTATGGACATGTTCAAACTACGAAGGGCAGGACCAGCACCGCTCCTTTGCCTCTGCCGGAACATTTGGCGGAGGCCTTGCGCAAATACCGAGAACAATGGCGACCGAATCCAAACGGTTTTCTGTTCGTTACTCGGAACAACAGACCACCCTCATCCAACAAAGTCGTGGAATATGGATTGTGGCCAGTGCTTGACGCATTGAAGATACCGCGCTGCGGACTTCACGCATTCCGCCACACCCACACCAGTTTGCTCTTAGACAGCGGCGCAACACCAAAGGTCGTGCAGGAACAACTGCGACACGCCGATCCAAGAGTCACGCTCGGGCTTTACGGTCACGTACTAGGTCACGCTCGAAGGGACGCAGTCGAAAAAGTTGCTTCGCTTGTGTTCCGGAATGTTCCAAAGCCGGTTGAAGAAGGGGAATATATTCAGTAGTTTCCAGGCGACCGGCGATGGTTTCGATTCCCATCGCCCGCTCCAGTCATCTTGCTTCCTACTAACAATTTAGCGATTGGCCGCGGCGGCAAAAGGCCGCAATAAGAAACAAAAGAGCCTCATGGTGGCGCCTTTGGCTCTGCTGAAGCGGAAGTCGATTCCGTCGTTATCGCGCCGCCTTCGATTGCCAAAGCCTTCAGCCCTACGAGTATTGCGCTCTCCGCGAATACATCGCTGACCTTCACCATCACTAATTCCAACACAACGGCTTTCTCGCGTGTCGCCTTCACCGACGCTCTACCAGTGGGATTAACGACTGCCAGTTCCTCCACGACTCCCTGCGGCGGAACTTTGACTATGACCGCTCCCCGCAGCATTGCACTAACCGGCGCGACGGTTGCAGGAAACAGCCAATGCGCGTTCAGCGTCACGGCGACTGGCGCCACGCCTGGCAGCTTCACTAACACGACCTCGAATGTGAGTTCCACGAACGGCGGCACAGGCAATGCGGCAGGTTGCCGCAAATCGAAATGTCAGGAAATTATTCGTTCATCCGCGCCAGGGCCGCTAACGCCGGACAAGATTTTAACTTGAATGGCGGCGGGGCGGCGTTTGCATACGCCCATAACGACCATTTCTCCAGCATCGTCGATGTGGGAGCGTACCACTTCATCGGATTTCAGCCGGGACTCAATAGCACGATGTACACATACATGTTCGGGCCTCGCATTACTTTCAACGGCTCCGGGCGAATGATTCCGTTTACGCAAATTCTTCTTGGCGGCGGACGCCTGAACGCAAGTTCCACTGGAGTCAAAGCGGGAGAAAATGGATTTGTGATGGCCGTTGGAGGCGGCCTGGATGTTCCCTTCCATCACCATTTTGCGGTCCGCGTCATGCAGGCGGAATATTTGCTGACGCGATTTAACAGCGTCAATGGCTCGCCGGCCAAACAGAGCAGCATTCGTCTTTCAGCCGGAGTTGTGATCCGGTTTGGCAGGCAATAGTCAAAACGCGTTGGCGTTTCGACGCCCACGCACGAAAATTGATCCCAGCGGGGCAGATTACCGCTCCGGTTACCTTCCGGCGTTTCCCGTAATCGCAGACTGACCGGAGGGACGGGCGCGATTGGTCCAGCGTTTCGCTGGACCGCAGACCAGTAGTTTTTCAGGAGGACTTCAAGGTAGTCTGACTCTAGAGAACCGCACGCCCATACCAGCACCGTGGGAGCGAAAACGTGTTCTGCGAACGCTGCGGCCTGAATTTTCTGCCCAAACAATCCATGTGCAGCCGCTGCAACGTGGTGGCGACGCGGCACTGGTTTCAGCTCATGAGCCTCGCGACGCTGCTGGTCGCAGTGCTTTGCAATGCGCTGGTAGGACTGCTGTTGTTGCCACGCCTCGTCGAAGGGCGGCACTCGCGCTTCGTGTTCAGGGCGTGGCTGTGGTTTGACTACAAAGCTGCGTTGTACGGCTGGGTGCCGATCGCATGCGCATTGCTAGCGTGGGACTTCCTGGTCTGGAAGGCCGCAAAACCAAAGGTCAAGGGCTGGTTCACGCGAAAGCTGCTCACCTTTTCGCTCGCCGCCGGCATGGCGCCGATGCTCCCGTGGTGGGTCCCCGCCGGCCAGCCACCAGGACAATTCCTCGCAATGATCGGAAAATATCCCGGCGTGCCCTCGCTTCTGGCGTGGGGCGTAGTGCTTGTCGTAGTAGTGCTCCTGTGCATCAACGCGGAATCGCGCGATTACCTGCTGGGCCACGGGAAAGCGCTAAGCGTGGTCAGCGTGGGGCTGCTGTTGCTGGTCCTGACGATGACCGTCGTGGGTTGGTCGGTCAGCTATTGAGGAAGCCGCGTTCATACCTGCATCTAAGCCGAATCCCGTGGGCCGCGGAATCCGTCGTTTCACAATGGCCGCATTGATGGAGTCAGGGCACTGGCGAAGCATTCGTCAGACAACATCGGCGGCCAACCGTCCAGCAGATGCGACAGGTTTATCGGGATCTAAGAATGAACTTGGCGAAGATTCTTAAGACTTCAGGATCTAATTCGCCTTTTCAGGCCAGAGCATTTAGAGACATTTGCTTTTTAGCCAGTGAATCTGCTGATGTGCACGTGATTTGAGATTGCCTAAGCGAAGATAGACGCTAAGGCTGACGATTACCCTTGGTCGTACGCCTTCTTCAACCCTTCAATCTCAATTTTATTCATCTGAAGCATCGCATTCAGGACCCTCTTTGCTTTCACAGGGTCCTTGTCGTGCAGCATCGGGCCTAAGACTGAGGGAATAACTTGCCAGGACAGGCCGTATTTGTCTTTAAGCCAGCCGCATCTGCCTTTTTCGCCGCCTTCGGAGAGTTTTTCCCAGAGGTCGTCTACTTCCTGCTGCGTTTCGCAATTGATGAAGAATGATATGGCCGGGGTGAAGGTGAATTGCGGGCCGCCGTTCAGGACCAGAAATTCCTGGCCTTCGAGCTCGAAGCGGTTGGGGCCCAGAATTTTTGTGTTTTTGAAAATGGAAACGTAAAACTTCATGGCCTCTTCGGCCTTGCCGTCAAACCACAGGAAGGGAGTGATTTTTTTCATTTTGCGTGGCGCCTTTCTTTTAGGATTTTTGATTGCCCGCTAGACCTTCAACCCCCCCAAACGGGATCGGGTCGCGTCTTTACGTAGCACAGGCTTCAGCCTGTGTGTTTTTGACTTTGCTTCTGCGCCACAAACCCCGAAAAACCAATTCAAAAACACACAGGCTGAAGCCTGCGCTACTAAGATCACCCCAACATTTCCGCCAGCCTCTCGTAGGACTCCGCTGCACCGTGCTCCATGCCGGACTTGAGGACTATGTCGCGGACCTCTTGCGACGGATACAGGATGGTTGCCGTCATGGTGGTTTTTCCGCCGCTTTCCGTGAGGACTCCCGTCACGAGCGACTCGCCCGGGTAATCGTCGAATTTTCCCGTGTGGACATCGCGCTCGGGCGGAACGAGTTCGCGGTAAACGCCTTCCATGCCCATCTCTTTGCCGTCTGGTCCGCGAAGCACGAAGCGCCATTTGCCACCCACGCGCAGATCGATTTCGCAAACGACCAGCGACCATCCGCGCGGGCCGAACCAACGCTTGAGCAGTTCGGGCTTGGTCCAGGCGTCATAAATCATCTGGCGCGGAGCGTTGAAGACGCGCGTCAGCACGATCTCCCGCTCCGATGGCAGAGTTACTTTCAATGTTCCGGTGTTTTTCATGTTGGGCTCCTATACCTCCCGCTTCTGGCCGGGGTTGAGTAGCACAGGCTTCAGCCTGTGTGCTTTTGACATTGCGTCTGCGCCACAAACCCCGAAAAACCTATTCAAAAACACACAGGCTGAAGCCTGTGCTACTAAAATCTCTCGCTCCAGGCGTCAGACCATCGTCTTGAAAATTTTGTCGAGCCTGGCATATCCGGCCTCGACGCCCTTGGCCATGTCGGTTTTGAGCGCACCGTCGCGAGCTTCGCGCGATGAATAGAGAACTTTGTTCGTGAGCGTGGTCTTGCCATCGCGCTCGACAAAAAGGAGCGTGCCCAGCGTCTCGCCGCCGGTCCAGTCTTCATCGAACAGCTCCGTGTTGACGATGCGCTCCGGAATTACGATCTCGCGATAGACGCCACCCATGCCCATGACGGTTCCGTCCTGACTAAGCCACTCGAAGCGATACCGGCCGCCTACGCGGAGATCGATTTCGCAGACCGGCATCGTCCAGCCCGGCGGCCCGAGCAGCCAGCGCTTGACGAGTTCAGGCTTAGTCCAGGCATCGAAGACTAGTTTGCGCGGAGCGTTAAAGACGCGCGTCATAACGTTTCGCGTTCGGTGGGCGTGGTTACGACCAATCCTGCCGAATTCATCATGCTTTCAGGCTTCATGGCGTGATCTCCTTTTCGTTTTTCAGTGGCACAGGCTTCAGCCTGTTTGGTTTTGACTTTGGTTCTGCGCCACAAACCGAAAAAACAATTCAAAAACACACAGGCTGAAGCCTGTGCTACTTTACGCGCCGGCGTTTTTTCTTTTTTGGCTTCGCTTCGCCGGCTTTTAATTCCTCGAGAACCGTGTCAAGGCGCTGGAAGTTTTGCTCCCAAATTTGCCGGTATCTTTCCAGCCAGCCCTCCAGTTCCCGCAGCGGCGCGGGCCGCAACGCATAGATGCGGCGCTGCGCATCCACGCGCACGTCGACCAGTCCGGCATCGCTGAGCACGCGAAGATGCTTGGAGACTTGCGGCTGTTGCAAACGCAGCCGGTCGACCATCGCCCCTACCGGCTGCGGCCCGCCACGCAGTAGCTCGACGATTTGAAAGCGGCGGGGCTCAGCCAGCGCTCTGAAGGTTGCTTCCATCATGGCGCCTAATATGCCTCAATAGGTATATTCCTGTCGAGGAATATACCCGTGAAAGAATGTATACGGTTCATGAGGAAGTTCAGAGCTCGTCACTCCGAGGCACGCTGCATGCCGAGGAATCCCTCTTGTCGCCGCATCACACCGAGAGGGATTCCTCACTCCGTTTTTCGGAATGACAACGAGAGACTTTTCCTAAACTGTGACGCCTTGACCCACAACGATCCCAGAGTACGGGTGACGACAGCCTTCCCGCCACGCTATAAATTTATTATGCTCACGGTCTAGTTCATTGTATTCTTCAACATACCGTACCGGGCGGAGATAGAGATTGGCATCGCTCGCTGCTGCAGGGTACGAGAAATGGTTCGGCCCACGTCCGTGGCATCTTTCGTAGAATAAACAGGTGATCCAATGAAAACGCAAAGCCGCAAAGTTCGATCAGCCGCAATCGTGATGACGCTCGCCGTGGCGACGGCCCTGATTCTCGTGGGAACGTCCGGCTATCTGGGGACAGCGCACGCTGCGCCGCAACAGGCTCTGCCGGCCGCAGCGAAGGTGGTGCACACGGATGATATGCAGCGCTCGGCCCGGCTCGATCATTACAAATTGCTGGCCGACAGCGGCGCGTCCCGTGGCGAAAACATTTATTTCTTCAAATGTTGGATGTGCCACAACAAATATGCCAAGACCGGCCCTTATTTGAAGAATTTGTACCAGCACGAAAGCATGATGTCGGGCGATCCAGTGACCGATCAGAACGTGATTGCCAAGATCAAAGAAGGCGGCCCGGGAATGCCGGCGTTTCAAACCACTTTGTCTGATTCCGATATCGCCGATTTGGCGACGTACATCCATGAAGGAAAGTGCTGCGTCGAAGGCGAAAATCCTCCGGCCAATCCTCTATATACCGCGGAGACGCACAAGTGGCCCGTTCAGAATGGAACCTCGGGCGGCGCTAAGGGAGTCGTGCGAGTCGCGAGCGGAGATTCACCGGAAGGTATCGGAGTGCAGCTCGTCGCGCCGAACGGCGTGCGAACAACGGTTTACACAAGTGAAGACGGCCACTACGAATTTCCCAAGATGCAGGCGGGCGCTTACACTCTGCGAATTCCCACGCCGCGCGAGTTCAAGCCCTACCGTATGGATGCCATACAGATCGACGGCCCGACGAAACTCGACGACATCGTGCTCGAAAGAGTTTCGCCTGGCGACGGCCTGCCCTCCACGCCCGATATTGAATCGCAGCTGAGCGGTTCGGAATTGTTGTGGAACGTGCCGGGTACGGGCGAAGAGAAAGCGCTGTTTCAAAAAAATTGTTCCGCATGCCATTCCTGGCAACAGGTGTTTAGAAACCGCTACGACGAACGCAGCTGGGCGCTGATCGTTGACCGCATGACGCATTACTCCGGCACTTCGCTCGTGATTCGCATTAAAGGAACAACCTCGACTACGGGCGGAAACAATTCTGTTTCGCGCCAGGATGGAACTTCCGATGAGGAAGCCGCCATTCTTACGAAGTGGTTGGCGAGGGTTCGCGGCCCGGAAGCTAAAGATGCGCCGCTGCGCGTTTTCCCGCGTCCGCGTGGCGCGGCCACTCGTGTGGTTATCACCGAATATCAACTGCCGCAGGAATTGCTGGCGCTGCATGATGTGCAGGGCGATTCCAAGGGCAACATGTGGTTCAGTAGTCACAAAACGCAAACCGTTGGTCAATTGGATCCCCGCACGGGAATCGTGAAGGAATACACGATTCCGCTGACCCCCGGCGCTATGCCCGGAACCCACGCCGTGAAAGTAGACAAGAACGATATCGTGTGGTTCTCCGAAAATTGGGGACACAATCTCAACAAGCTCGATCCGACCACGGGAAAAGTTTCACAGGTTCATATTGAGGACGCGGTTCCCGTGAATGCCCCCGGCTTCGGGAATTTCGATATGACTCCTGACGGCTTCGTGTGGGACAGCCGCGACAATAACGTTCGCAAGATTGATCCTGAAACCGGGAAAGTCGTGCAGCGCTTTCCCCTGCAGGTCAGCTTCAGCTATGACAGCCTGATCTCCAAGGACGGCAATTACTGGGGAGGCGGCGGACTGCCGGCATGGGGAAATACGGCCGAGCGTCTGGACATTCGCACAGGTCAATGGATAGAGCAAAAAACCGGCGCTCACATGGCGACTCCCAAGCGAGGTGGTTTCGACCCGTACGGAAATCCCTGGTTTGGCGGCGGCGATGGAGCTCTCGTGGAGTTGAACACGAAGACAGGACACATCGACGAATACTGGCCGCCCACCGCGCCGAGCCCGCTTACGGATTTCTATGAAGCGATGCCGGATAAAAATGGCGAAGTTTGGGCCGGCGTGCTCCACGGACGGCAAATGGTGCGGCTGGATCCAAAGACCGGCCGCTGGATCGTGTACGAACTGCCGGAACCGTTTGCCTACGATCGCCGAACGTACATCGACAGTTCCACGAAGCCAGTAACCGTATGGTATGTGGACTACAACGGTTACCTGGTCCGAGTGCAGCCGCTGGATTAACTTCCGCCGGTTGCCATTTGCGAAACAGCATCATGGGACATTATCGTTCGCTGCGGCGTGCTGCGCGAATGAGGCCGACTCCGACGCTTAGAACGGCGCCTGCAAGAAATAGGGCGCCAATGTACGCGAGATTCATCATGCCGTTCGGCTCCTTCGCCGCCGGAGAAGCGACGGACAGGAAAAACGCCGCAGGAATTAGAATTGCCGCAATAGGCGCGCCGGCTCGGGCAAGCCACCTCCAAAAGGGCGACAGCGCTGCCTCATCAACATAGCGAAGCATAACCAGCGACAGAACGAGATAGACGCCGGCGTGTGCGTGTCCGGCGCGCCAGAGATCGTGACGCAGCGGATTGTCGTTATACCCCGGTTCGTTTCTCGTCAGAGCATAGAGAAGAGTCAAGCCTCCGTACATCACTGAGGGAAGTACGACGAGAAGAATCCCCGCGAACATTCGCGACTCCTTTGACATATTTTCCTCCATCAATAATTTTTGCTGAAGACTTGTGGGAAGTGTTGGGTACTAAAGCCTAGGATCGATTGCTCCCAGGCAGTTTGAGCGACTCACTCACGGTGACTTCGCGGGCCCGGAGTCGTGTGACGGTAAGATCTTGAATCTCAAGAGATTTGAATTCGGCACGATCGATCACGACCCGGCGAATAGCTAACCGCCGAATGGCTAATGCGCCGATCGCGAATGCGCCAATTGCAACTGCACCGATCGCCGTGGCTATGATTGCCACGCCGCGGAAGCCCAGAGATTCAGAAGTTCGGATCTCCTTCATTGTTCGCCTCCCTGGACTTGCTTACGGAGTTGCAGAACCCGTTCTGAATTGGATCCGCGCGATTTTATTGGTGCGGTCGTAAGGCAACCAAACGGTCGGCGGGTTGGTGCTGTTATCTACCTGGATGTGGCGAATTTCGGTGCCGCGTGTCGGCAACGTGAATTCGGTGAATTTATCGGTTGCTGGATCAAACCGGGCGATCCTGTCTGAATTCAGCATCGTAATCCATACTCTGTGATTCTTATCAACGGTCGCTGCGTACGGCTGGCTGTAGCGGTGCGGTAGCGGGTATTCGGTGACTTTTTTCGTGCGCGCGTCGATCTTCGCCAGGCGGTCCGCAAAAAATTCGCAAACCCAGACGGTGTCGGTCTCGCGATCGGCCACGGATCGGCGAGGACCTTTCTCAAGCGGCGTTGCTGTGTTGGGCGTGAGGCTCAGATTCGCTGAAATTTCGCGGTCTTTGTCAGTGACGCTATAGTCCGTCGACACTGCGGGTTCAAGAAGCACGCTGTCGACCTTTCCTGCGATTGGGTCGACGTGCGCCATGCGGTTTCCGCCCGGCTGTGAGACCCACACATTGCCTTCCTTATCGGCTGCGAGATCATAATTCGCTTTGTCGGGACCTGCGGCATAGTTCGTATATTTGCCGGTGCCGGGATCGAGCTTGTACGCTCCTTCGCGATGCGGGGACCACACATTCCCTTTTGGGTCCAGCGTAATGAAATCGCCAGAAAACGGAAAACTTTCAGGCCGGGGAAATCGAACGAATTTCCCGGTCTCCGGATCAAATTTCGTGGGGCTACCTTCGGTTCCGTTGGCGAACCAGATGTTCCCCTGCCGATCAAAAACTAATGCGTGCGAACTTTCCGCGGCGTTGGCGGAGTCAGGCAGCTTGTAATCGACAACCTTTCCCGTGCGCGGGTCCAGTTTTCCCAATGTTCGCTCGGGCGTGGCGTCATCGGCGAACCAAACATATCCGCCCTTGTCGATCGCTACGTCGTGCGCGGCTCGACCGTCGTAGCGTGACGGAGTTCCTTCGGACCAATCTGTCCCGTTATGTTTCATGGTCCAGCCGGCCGGCATGTCGGCTCGCGGTAAATCGTATTCGGTCACGACAATTTGCGCTGCTTCTCCCGTCGGCCTCGGCAGGAGTTTCAAATTCAGCGGCAAATTATTAGGCCCTCTCACGCGCCCCAAATATTCCGCGAGTTCATCCTTATAAGCATGTATAACGGGATCGGGAGTTTTATCATCCGGCGCATATCCGATGGAGAGCATCGTCTGCATCAAGTTCATCACGGCGCCCCAGCCGGCGGCGTCAAACCGGTTTTGCAAGAGGAAACTGACCTGGTGGCACCCGCTGCAGTTGTTGATAAAAACCGATTTCATTCGCCGGTCGGTCGGAGTGTCTTCCGGCAAACTCGCAGCCCATTCCGTTCCGGAAAGTTGCTTATGGAAATCGGCGAGGGCCGGAAGCTTCAGATCTACTTGCTTTGTGCCTGTACCCGCGAGTCCGGCATCCGTCGTAGCAATATCAAAACCAACGGCCTGCGCCCAAACTTTGTATTGGCCACTGCTGATGGGAGGAAAGGTGTATCGTCCATTCTGATCCGTGTACACGGTGGTGGTGAAAGTTTCGCTGGCGTTCCGGGCGGAGACGCCCACTCCTTCGAGCGGCTTCCCATCCGAGGATTTTACTGTCCCTGACAGACCAACCGCGGTAGGGACCTGCGCAAAAATTTCTTGCGCCACGCCCCAGACTCTAATTGCAAGAATGATGAAAATAAAGACGGAAAGAGTTCTCTTCCTGGACACCAGCGCCTCCTCTGATCGACGAACGATCTAGAGCGTCTTCAAATACGCGATCAGGTCATCCACTTCTTTCGTTTCGAGTCCATACTGGAAGCCCGGCATGTCCGGACCGCCCTTCAGGATCGTTCCTCGCAGCAATTTCATTTTGTCCGGGCTAGCTTCCTTGAACAATCCCGTCAGGTCCGGCCCGATGACCGCAGGCGATCCAAATTTCAGTTTTCGGGGCAAATGACAGAGCGAACAGCGCTGCCGAAATAAATTTTCCCCTCGCGTTTCCTGTTCATCGAGCTTCGCGGGGCTTGAGGAAGCCGCAGCGGGGGCACTCTGCGCGAACAGACGCTCCGCTCGTGGCGAGCAAAAAATCGCCAGGATGAGAACACAGTCAAGTACGGTGATTACAGTCATTTTTCTCGGCATAGAATTTTTGTCTGGCGTTGTGCCTTGTGTGACGGTGCTTCGTTACCGCCTCCACACCCGGGTGCCAAGAAATTACCATAGATTGCAGTCGCAGAGTAGCCTGAGCGGAACCGGCTAGTCGTCTTTAGGGGAAGCTCCGAGACCTCTCCGAGATCAGCATTTCAGGAGGTCGGGGCTTTCAGCCCCGCATGTTCTTGGGAAGCGCATCACCTATGCCGAACTCACTGGCAAGGTGGGTACGACGGATAATTAATCCCCGCTGGAACGAACGTCTTAAGCGCGGTCCGAAACGGAATCCTGATCGAATTCAAAAACGAGCCTAAATCCCAGTACGCCCTCCTTCTCCAAGGCTCTAATCGTGGTAATAGCCCGGAGAAGGCTCACGAAAGAGGAAGTCTCATCGCCGCGAAACCAAGCAGCAGATTGCTGATTTTGCTGAGGTTTCCACGGCGTGCGGCAGCTATGACATGCGTCACTGGGACCAATTTCTGACCCAATGGGAAACACAATCTTGGCTCCGCATTTGCATTGGTAGCCGAGAGTCTTTACATCTTGCAGTCCAACAATAAATCTGTGTTCACTTGTCATCTGTTTTCCTTTTTCGCTTTTTAATCTTTTTCTCTCTAATTTCCGCGTCCAGTTTGGCTTTAATTTCACTACGGGGAACCTTGATGAGCTTTCCGATTGTGTCGTTAAATCTGTCGTACTCTAGATTCACTTTTCTCATTTTATGGCCCCCTTATGATTCACCTTGGTTTGAAAGTCCAAGGGCGCCAGATGTGCGGACTTAATGCCTCGTACAGCTTCAGGGTCCAATCGTCTTTCCCTTGTTGTTTCCTGCTGAATACGAAAGCACATAGATCGGATATCAGAAAAATCTCAGAGTTGACTGGCGATGTAAAGCTGATAGCATCGCAAGCCCTTTCGTATTTGATCCGACGCCGGACAGGAGAACCTAATTTTCGACACTGATGAAACGCTTCAAGTACCTCTTTGTCGTGTTGGCTACTCCCGACGCACGGCAGCCATCGCTGATCCGAAGCATGTGTTTGCATCCACGATTCCACAATATGTCCACATTGAACAAATGTTAGTACGGCTGGAGAGAGGGGACGGCTGTACTGGTTGTGGATTTGCGGCTTCCGAATGTGGCCGAATGTAATGCTCAGGTTATGATCCCTTATGATAGGAAACATCCCTACTAAGGCTCCGATTGTCATATCTATGTCGGCCTTATGCTCAGTCCAATCGCCTGTTCCCCAGAACATATCCGTCGCATGGAATCTGCACCTTTTTCCTGTCTTGGAGCACATCGGGAAAGTACCGCACAACTTTCTAACCGCCGCTTCGACTGATCCGAGTTGATTTTCTCTTACCAACACACAGGAGCGAAGGAAATGCGGACGACTGTGCATGGTTTTACCATAGTGAGCTTCTCCAGACTCATCCATGTAAGCCAAAATCACGTGTCTATCCTTGCGCTTATCAGCTTCAAGGGCTTCTCGCACAGAGAACATACCTTTTTTCTCTGGCAACCAATATATTGACGGCGTTATCTTGATTCGTCACCTATATTATTGCCCTTTTAAGCCCTGATGCTTCAGGGGCTAGAGCCTCGCGGGACGGGAGCGTTTAACGTCGAGGCTGAAGAGTCTGTGTGGCAATTACGGAATACTTGTGGGTCGTGGCTTTAGCCACGCCATTAAGCGCTGTAAAATCAGTGCGGCGTTAGCCGCTGAAGTTCAGGCTTGGCAGTTCTCACACAGACTCTGAAGCCCCGACCTTCCGGTACCACACTCATTCCCATTATTTTCTTAGTCAGGACACAGTTGTCAGCCGGATGCGAGACTCTAAATTTCGGTGCTGGTTTGTGAGTTTGCGCTATACTTCCGCTCAGGGCGCTCCCCGGCGCCAATTCTTTCAGCGGGTGAGCGTGCAAATCATGCGGCTTAGCGGGCGCGGGCATGATTCGATCGCAACGGTATCTGGCCACGAATTCTTTTCTCTGGAGATCACTATGAAACGGATCCTCTTTGCCGGTCTTGTGGCGCTACTGACTGCGTGTTTTGGATATGCAGCTCCGGGAAGCACCATATCAGGCGCGGTGACCGGTCCTGATGGTGCGGCATTCAGAGGAGCATTTGTTCGCGCACAAAACGTGAAAAGCAAAATGATGATGATGGTCTTGTCCGACAACGAAGGGAAATATTCGACGGACAAACTTCCCGCGGGAACGTATGAAATCTGGGCGACGACAACAGGCTACAGAAGCGATCCGGCAAAGCGCGCGAGCGTCATGCTGCAGGAGAACCAGACCGCAACAGTTGACCTCACCATGCAAAAGACTTCCGTGCTGTGGAGCCAGCTGACGAAATATCAGGGCGGAATTTTATTGCCGGACGGAAAAGGGAAAGATGTTGTGCTGCAAGAGTGTTTCAATTGCCACGCGATGAGCAAAATCGGCGTGGAGGGACGCGATCGCGACGCCTGGCTCGAAGCGATCGAACACATGCGGCAAGTGGGCGTCGCCGACATCAAGCCTGACGTCGCAAGCCAGGTCGCGGAATATCTGGACAAGGTTTTCGGTCCCGATACCACGGTGCCGCAATCACCGGCGCAGTTGCCGCAATACCAGAAGGTCAAGCAGGAGCGCGATTATTTCAGCGACGAAGGGCTGAATATCGTTTATGTCGATTACCAGTTGACCGGAGAACCTAAGGATCGCCCAGGCACAGGAAAGCCCGATAAAGATGGAAATATCTGGGTGGAAATGGGCGGCGGATTATCGAAGCTCGACCCCGCGACGGGCGAAGTCCACACGTGGCGATTGCCGGATCCGACTCGACCGTTCATTCATGAAGTTCTGCCCACTCCCGACGGTTCCGTTTGGCTGACCATCGAATCGCAAAATAAGCTCGCAAGATTCGATACGCGCACGGAAAAGTTTGAAGTTTATGGCGACAAATATGACGGTCCCGAGGTTCCTGAGATGGAACCAAACGCGCCGTGGCCCAGCTTGCGTTACACAACGGGAGGCCAAACCGGCGCACCTCGCAGGCACACGGCCGTCGCCGATTTTCAAGGCAATATCTGGAGTTCGGGCCGTCCACTCAGCAAGTTCGATATTGAGACGAAGAAATTCACTTTCTTCCCTGACGTTCCGGACACGTACGGCATCACTGTCGATCACGATGGAAACGTGTGGTTCGCGGAATTCAATTCCCGGGATCATCGCAGCATCGGCAAAGTGGACGTCAAGACGAACAAGGTTACGAAATGGACGCCGCCAAGCGCCGACTCCCGGCCGCGGCGGCTGAAAATTGATTCTCAAGGAATGGTGTGGTTCGGCGATTACTTCGGCGGAAACCTTACGAGGTTTGATCCCAAAACTGAAACCTTCAAGGAATTTAAATTGCCTGGACTGATGCCCACTCCTTACGGAATGGGAATCGATCATAATGACGATATCTGGTACGCCTCGATGTACACCGACGTGATTGGGAAGCTGGATCACAAAAACGGTAAGGTCATCGAATATCCCACGCCGTATGGTGAGCGCGGCACACGCGACATGTTCGAGGATGCCCAGGGAAGAATCTGGTACGGCGCGCAACCGTATTACAAGGTGGGATACGTTCGCCCGCGAAGCGCATCGCAGAAAGCGATCGCGCAAAAATAATTGTTTTAACCGGCTTGAGTGGCCGCGGGAAAAGTCTCTTTGTCGTCATTCCGAACGAAGTGCGGAATCTCTCTGGGTGTAACCAAAAAGAGAGAGGGATTCCTCGGTATGCAGCGTGCCTCGGAATGACCAGTTCTTGAATTTTTCAGCAACCTGTTCACGTAACGCTTTGGATCCCCGATTTCATTCCTCGCTATTCGGACTACACGCATACCCCTATTGATTTTTTTTGACTTCCGTATACAGATAGCTATTGAGCCGCGCGCCCAGGGCTCGTTTCAAAAACATCCTCGACACAACTTACGAAAATGTGAGGTACGCAATGGAAAATTTAAAGGGAACAAGAGTTGCAATACTCGTTACAGACGGCTTTGAGCACGTTGAACTTACTGAGCCCAGAAAAGCTCTGGATCAAGCCGGAGCCAAGACAAGCATTGTTTCACCGAAGAAAGACCGAGTACGTAGCTGGAAATTCACCGAGTGGGGCGAAAACTTTCCCGTCGACGTCCCATTGGAGAACGCCAAGCATGAAGAGTTCGACGCGCTGCTGTTACCAGGCGGCGTCATGAATCCAGATTCCTTGCGGATAATTGACAGTGCGGTGCTATTCGTCAGAGCCTTCTTTGAGGCGAACAAGCCAGTGGCCGCCATTTGCCACGGTCCTTGGACGATTATCGAGGCCGGTGCGGCAGAGGGCCGGCAAATCGCGTCATGGCCTTCCCTCAAGACGGATTTGCGCAATGCCGGAGCGGAGTGGAAGAACGAAGAAGTGGTTGTCGATGGCAATCTGGTCTCCAGCCGGAAGCCTGACGATATTCCTGCTTTCAATCGGGAAATGATTAATCTTTTCGGCCGTTTGCACCGAAAATCGCATGCTGCCTGAGAACTAACAATCAGCGTTTGCGAGGCGGAACTCGGCGAGCCAAGCCCCTGAGTTCCTGCCCCGCGAGATTGGCATTGACACGCCGCATATAGCAGTGGGATATTCTCGCCAACTCAAGAGGTGTCCCATGAAAACTAGGGCCTTTCTCTTTTTTGCTGTAGCTGCTGGACTTCTGATCGCTTCCGCTCCGCTCTTCGCGCATCACGGGGCGTCCGCTTACGACTCCAAGAAATTGACCACCCTGAAGGGCACGGTGACCGATTTCCAGTTTATGAATCCGCACTCCGAGATTTTTTTTGAAGTGAAGAATGCCGACGGCAAAGTCGATAAGTGGTCTGCCGAAGCGGCAAGTATGGTGACGATGTCCCGTCTGGGCTGGACCAAGACATTGTTTAAGCCCGGCGACCAGATTACGGTCGTGGGAAATTGCGCGCGAAATGGTTCGCATACCATGCGTCTCAGCAAAGTCGTGTTGGCCAACGGCAAGGAGTACGGCGTTCAGCGAGGCGAAGATTACGCGGATCAATAGAATTAGCGGGTCGCGGTTGCCCGGCGGGCTCCAATGGAGCCAGCACCCGGTGTAAGTCGAATTTAGAATCCTAATTACCAGGGAGTTTCTAGAATGCGCAATCGACTCGCGGGTTCGATCGTTGCGATGGCCACGCTTGCCTGCTCGTCCATTTTATTCGCGCAAACAGCTGAGAAACCCGGAGTGGCAAAGCCCCAGAAGCTAGCCCAAACGACAGACTTGAGCGGAGTCTGGAGACGATCGCGGCGCGCTCCCGACAAGGCCCGCAAATACACAATTTACGAGTTGGCATTTTCCATCACCAACGAGAAACCTCCTATGACCCCGTGGGCGGAAGCGAAATTCAAAGCAGCCAAACCAAACGTCGGGCCCAATGCGGTCGGGTTAGAGGAAACGAATGACCCAATCGTGAACTGTTTTCCTCCCGGCGTGCCACGCGTCTATCTGATACGTGGCGAACCGGTGGAAATTCTGCAGACTCCAGGCAAAGTGGTCATGCTGTTTGAGTACGACCACTTCATACGCGAAATCTTTACGGACGGGCGCCAGCATCCCAAGGATTTATCTCCAACTTGGATGGGAGATGCGGTTGGCAAGTGGGAGGGAGATACCCTCGTCGTTGATACGGTCGGATTCAACGATAAAACCTGGCTCGATAACGACGGCCATCCACACAGCGAAGATCTACACGTTGTAGAGCGCATGCGTCGCGTAAACCATGACACGATGACGATAGACACTACCATCGAAGACCCCAAGGCCTACACGAAGCCCTGGGGCGGGCATGCGATTTACGAATTAAAACCCGACTGGAATCTCGGAGAAATGGTGTGCGAGGACAACGTCACCTTCTCCGACATGCAAAAAACTGCTGAAGGAAAGAAATAGCGGCAGAACCGCACAGATTTCGACCTGTGCGGTTTTGCCCTGGTTTTATGAATACATTAAACTGAAATCAAAAGCACACAGGCTGAAGCCTGTGCTACTAAAGCGACTACTGCGCGACGATCGGTACTAATCCTGCTCCCGCCACTCTCCACTTCCCTTTTTCCTTCACAAACATGCGCAACACGCCCATTTCCCTTACAACTACGATTTTCCCGTTGGCATCAACGCCCTTGATCGTTGTGTGGTCGGTCGCCAGCGCAACATTTCCGTACACTGCGCGCAACTTGAAATGATCCGGAAACGCGCCGGTGCCGGGCTTGTGATCGCCCTGGCCCATCAGCTCCATCATTTCCTGCTTGTTCACGACTTTTCCGCCGGGCAGGATGTCGAAGAAATCGTCCGTCCATAGCTCGCCCATGCTGTCCGGACCAGCCATCTTCTTATCGAATTCGGCCTTCATCCATTTCAACTCGAGTGCGTAGAGTTCCTTTTCGAGCGCGGCATCTCCGGCGCTCGGCTTGCTCTGTTCCTGAGCTCGGACTGGCAGCGGTATGCAACCCAGCACACACAAAATCATCACCCAAACATATTTCATTCGACAATTCTCCTTGTTATAGGTTATAGCTATTTTTTATTAACACATCTAAATCGGAGTGGCGTGTGCAAAGATCGCGCGGTTCTACTGTGCAGTTACCGGGAAATGGGCCCAAGCGCCGCCGCTCCGGACTTCCACTGGCCGTTCTCTTTCACGAACAACAATAATGACCGGTACGGTGTTTACCAGGCGGCCGCTGTTGTCAGTCCAAGTGCGAGTTCGCCTGTCGGTCGATCCGGCAGTATATGTCACTGGTCCGCTAAATAAAAATATCCGACTCTGTCGTTCGACGGACTTCCATACCAAAGCCGTCCCTGGTCATCTGGAAAAAATTCGCGCAGTGTATTTTCTGAATGCGGGTAGGGATATTCGATCACCTTCCCCGTTTTGGGGTCGAGACAGCCCAACTCATCCATGTAATACGACGCGTACCAAATTCTTTCATTTCTGTCGACGCCAAGAGCGTACGGACTCGGGCGCGCGCCGGGCAATTGGTATTCCTTAAACGTTTCGGTTTTAGGATCGAAGTGAGCGATTTTGCCTGAAAAATACTCGCCAAACCAGACGCTTCCGTCGGAGCCAACCTGGATGCGTCGCGGCTCCCCCTTGGTTGGCGGCACCCAACTTTTTTCTTCACCCTTACTGTTTACTCTGTAGAGTTTGCCGTCATCTCTCAGGCCACCGGCCCAAACATTGTCATTCTTGTCGATTACAATTCCATAGTAGCTGCCCTCATCCGCCGGAAACGTTGTGAATTTGTGCGTTTCCGGATCGAAGCGATAAAGGTTGCTGCCGGTACTCCAGACCATTCCCTTGGAATCAACGCGAATGGTGTGCGTGGTTCCGCTTACAGGAGCTTCATACTCGCTGACCTGCTTCGTCTGGGGATCCAATCTTCCGATTTTGTTCTTAAATTGTTCGGAAAACCACACCGTACCGTCTGGCGCTGGGACAGCCGAGTGAATGCGAAGCACATCGGTACTTGGCACGGGAAAATCTTCCAACTCGCCGGTCTTCGGGTTTAATTTCGCAATTTTATTGACGGGCCCGTTATAGGGAATCCATACGTTTCCCTTCTTATCAGGAACAGCACTCCACGGAAACTTTCCGCCCACTTCGTATTCGACGTAAACAATTTTCATGGCGTCATCGCCGAACGATTGCATAACTTTCTGGTATCCGGGCAAATCCGCGGGCGATTTCGCGAGTGTCGAATCTTCGCCAAAAACGCTGTTCAAGTAGGACGCGATGTCGCCGGCTTCCTTGTCGTTGATCCTCACGCGCATCGTGGTGCGCATGTATTCGACGCGATCGCGCCAGCCCGCTTCATCGCGCGCCGTTGCGGCGATGCGCGTCTGAATTCCGTGGCAGGCCGCGCACGTCGCGGTGGGTTGTCCCGCATGTGGCGTAAAGAAAGCGTCCTTGCCTTTTCCCGCTGGCAGAAGCTGATCCGCCTGGTACAGGGAAATGTCAGTCCAATGCACTTTCCCTTTTTGCAGCGCGAACTCGAAGGACGCAGATTGGTCTGCAGTGAGGTTCACGCCGGTGCGCGGCTGCGCTTGATAGCCGACAGCCCTGATCCTCAATTCATAGTCACCGGCAGGCAAATTCGGTATGCGGTACTGCCCATCCTTGCGCGAAAGGACACTCACCGTAATTCTTGTTTTCGCGTTTCGCGCCTGGACAAACGCTCCCTGAAATGGCGCTCCGTCAGGACCTTTCACGATACCCGTGACTTCCGCCGCATACGCGAAAGATGTCGCGCAGAACAGCACCATGGTTAACGTGGCTATTTTCAGTAGGCGCATTGTCGTTGCCCTCCAGTAGCGCAGGCTTCAGCCTGTGTGGTTTTGCTCTCTGCGGCGTTAAGAGAAATGCAAAAGTCAAAGGCACACAGGCTGAAGCCTATGCTACGTCCAAATCCACTTTGAACAAAGTTTCGTTCCCCAAATTATTTGTGCGCGCCGTATTCCTTATGAAACCCATTGCGCGAATTCATCACCGTGAAGCTTCCGTCAGCGCGCGCCACCAATTTGATGTAGTTTGCCGATGTCTCATCAGGAACACCTGATTCTTTCGTGCCACCCACTCCAAGATTGGCGATCAACTGTTCGGGAGAATTGTGGTCCTTGGCTTCGACCGCGTAGTGTAGCTGCCAGAGGTCTTCGAGTCCGGGAGATTTCTTCAACGTCTCGAATGTTGGAAGCTCGGCGCCTTTATTCGCGCCGTTGTTCATCACAGCAGCGCGCGGACGCATTGCGTGGACCAGCATCGGCAGGCTGGAAGTTTCTTTTCCGTGATGCGAAACCAGATAAAGATCGATCGTGCCAATGAGATTATTGGGGCAGGCCAGATCGTGCTCCTTATTCCACGTCAGATCGCCAAAATCGACCATCCGAAATTTTCCCAGGGAAATGACCATGCCGACCGATTGCTTATTTTCTCCGCCGACCATGGGATCCTTGACTTCATCCTTCGGCTGAAAATAAGCGCATAGTGGATTGGGCGCCCCAGCGCCGGGCAATGGCTCCAAAATAGTTTCAGCGGCAGCAGACACGATCTGCACGTCGATACCGCTGACCGGTAGTTTGTCGCCGGGTTTGGCGAGTATATGCTTGCCTTTTTCGCGCACGGGGAGGTACGCGGCATAATATTGGGGCACATTTGCGGTCTTGTCGAAGGTTGGCCCATGATCGACGAAATTGCGGATCGGGATTCGGGCTGCGAGATCCACAACACCGCCCGTATGATCAACGTGATAGTGCGTGAGCACGAGATAATCGATTTGCGTGATGCCTGCCTGTTTCGCGATACCTGCGATGCGGTCGGCGTCGCGAGCTCCCGGCCACCCTGTATCGACCAACAACGACTGTCCGGAAGGTGAGACAAAGAGTGTCGACTGTCCGCCTTCCACATCAATTAAATAAACTTCCAGGTCCTTGCCGGGTTGTGCCCAGCCGATTGCACACGACAAGACCATGACGACCGCAGTTAAAAAGAGTCGCGTCCTTCGCGTCCTCGTCGTATTACGCAATCAAGCCTCCCAAAAATATTTTTTTAAGCCGGCCGGCATGGAAGTGCGATCCGCGGAAGAGCACAGCTATTTATGCGGACCATACTCTTTATGGTTTCCGTTGCGTGTGTTCGTGACAGTAAAACTGCCGTCCGGCCGCGCCGTTACCTTGATGTAATTCACCACGCCCTCATCCGGAACTCCAGTCTGAAGCGTGCCGCCCGTTCCCAGGTTAGCGATGAACTGCTCGGGCGAATTATGGTCTCCGGCATCAACCGCGTAGTGCAATTGCCACAGATCTTCCAGTCCCGGGGATTTCTTGAGCGTCTCGAACGTGGCCACCGCCCCGCCTTTTTTCGCGCCATTGTCCATGACGGCTACGCGCGGATGCATCGCGTGTACAAGCATTGGCAAGCTGGAAATATCCTGCCCGTGATGAGAGACCACATACAGGTCGATCTTGCCAATGAGGTTATTCGGACAGGCTAAATCATGTTCCTTATTCCAGGTGAGATCGCCGAAATCAACCATGCGGAATTTTCCCAGGGAGATCACCATCCCCACGGATTGCTTATTTTCGCCGGCGATCAGCGGGTCCTTCACTTCGTCCTTGGGTTGGAACTCAGCGCACAACGGATTTGCTGCTCCGGCGCCGGGCAATGGCTTGGCAATGGTTTCAGCAGCCGCGGAGACAACCTGAAAATCGGCGCCTTTAATTGGAAGGTGGTCGCCGAGTTTAGCCTGGATGTGCTGACCCTTCTCACGCACGGTGAGGTAAGCCGCATAATTCTTGGGAACGTTCAACGTTTCTTCCGCGGCGGGTCCGTGGTCGACAAAAGTCTTGATGGGAAATTTTGCCGCCAAATCAGGCAGGCCGCCGACGTGGTCGCCGTGATAATGCGTTGTCACAAGGTAGTCGATTTGCGAGATCCCGGCCTTTTTTGCAACGTCGACAATGCGCTCAGCGTCGCGCCCACCAGCCCAACCGGTATCGACCAAAAGCGATTGCCCGGCCGGCGTTACGAACAGAGTTGATTGCCCTCCCTCCACGTCAATGAAATAAACGTCCAACCCCTTGCCCTGTTGCGCCCGCGCAATTGGACAGGACAAAATTGCTGCGGCGGCAATCAAAAAACACGACAGCGATTTACGCATGATCACTCCTAAATTTTCTTCCACCCACGTAACAATGCAGGACAATCCGTCACGGATGAGCGAAGTTTAGCAGCGCGTGCATAACCGGCGCAAGGCCGCACGAGAAGCGATATTTTCGGGGAGACCCTGGGAAGGCCAAACTCCCGATTGGCGCGACGCAATAAGCCAATCGGGAGTTTGGCCTTCCCAGGGTTCAGGAACAAACTGCAGTATCCCGCAACACTCGAAGCGGAAGCTTACCAGCCAAATTTCAGCGCGAACTGGATCTCTCTTCCTGGAGTGGTCGTAGCGTTCAGCACACCAGCGGTGGCGTTCGGAGCTCCAGTGCCGTCGAAGATGTCCGTACGGAGGAGTGCTATCGGCGGCACGCCAAAGTTCGCGTGATTCATAACGTTAAAGAATTCCGCCCGGAACTGCACTTTGAAGTTTTCCGAAATCTTCTTGATCGACTGATTTTTAAAAACAGAAAAATCCAGGTTCGTTGTCCCCGGCCCGGTCAAGAGGTTGCGACCGGCAGTGCCTCGAAGATTGAAACACTGCGGGAACACTGCTGGAACTGGGGGAAGCGTCGGGTCGGTCGGCTGAAGCCCCGGGGGGAATTTGTTGCAGTTGTTTTGCCAAAATGTCATGTCGGGGGCGGAGGGGACAGAAAAGCACTCGGTCTTCACGTAGTGGTTGGGATTCCCGGGATTTGTGAGTGTCGCGCAACCCGGAGTGTTCAGTCGATCCGGAAAGGCCCAATCGTCGCTGTTCAGGAGGCCTTGCGGATCGCCACCCGTTCCCCATGTGGCGGTAAAGGGGACGCCATCATTCACCTTAAAGATCGTGCCTAACTCCCATCCATTCGCGATCCATGCGGCAGGTCCTGAAAGCGATTTCGGTGAAGGAACCTGCCAAGTCACGTTAAACACTAAAGTCCTCTTAATATCGAAGTCAGAGCGAGTATGCAGCATTTTCATATCGTAATAAGGCAAGCTCGAGAGAGAATTCGAAAATTGGTCGCCATGGCCGGCTGCGGAGCCGGTATCCATACTCTTGCCCCAAGTGAATGCGGTTTGAAACTGTACCCCATGACTCATCGCTTTTTGAACTGCGAATTCGAGGGCGTGGTAATAGGAGTTACCTTCATAGTGCAACCGACCTATGCTCCCAAATCCGTTGTTGATTTTCGAAGGCGGGTTCCCTGTGGTCGTCGTACATTGGGGATCAATACACTGATTCCCGCCTCCATCGACCTGAGGAAAGAGCCAGCCCGCCGAGGACATCGTCGGGAGAACGATATCCGCATCGTCAACCCGGAAGGGCTCATGAACACCCCGCGAACCCACGTAACCCACCATCACCGTCAAGTTGCCGACCAATTCACGCTGAACGTTCAGGTTCCACTGCATGATGTAGCTGCGATGGGGGTATTGCTCGGTGTTATTACTGCCTCCAGTCTTCGGAGTGATCAGTGAATACGCTCCCGCGTAGAATGATCCCTGAGGCAGGCTGTTAACGGCTCCCGACGTGACGAAGGGAAACTGCTTGGTGGCAGAGGCTAGATACTCGTAGGCCATAGGCAGGATATCGAACATCCCGAAGCTCCCTCGAACGGCGGTCTTGCCGTTATGGAACGGGTCCCAGGCAAATCCCAGGCGCGGTTCAAAGTTATGAAGCGTGTTATTCCCAAACAGGGGGCCGCCAGCCGCACATCCCGTGACAAATGTCCCGCAGAGAGGCGCTGGGTCAGACATATTGACCAGGTTCACGATCCCACCTCGGTAGTCTTGCATCGCTGTTGACATCTCCCAACGCAGTCCCAGGTTCAACGTCAGGTTTGGGCGGAAGCGCCAGTCGTCCTGAACGTACAGGCCGAAGATGGTTTGACGCAGACCTTGCCCTCTTACGGTGTCAAAAACTTCACCTGTAAACCTGTGCGGTTTATTGGTGAGAAAATCTTGCAGCGATTGGAAGGTGAAAACTCCGCTGGGATCGGTGTGTGTGAGACGGTTGACTTGCTGTCGCTCCACCCCGCCTCCGAATTTAATGGAGTGGGTCCCATGCGTCCAAAAGGCGTCGTCATATCCCTGGTAGGAGGTCCAGCCATAAAGAGCATTCGTGTTCCCGTTTACACCTCCGGTGAACTGGTCAATCGCTCCGAGCAGCACATGAGCCGCGAATTGCCCGGGTATGGCAGCAAGAGCGGGATCTTTAGCCAGGGGGTTGATGGCTGACACGCCCAAATCATTTATCTCATATTCACGATTAACCCCGCCGCGAACAGAATTTACGAGTGTGGGGCCGAAGGTGTGAGTCTCTTCCAGGCTAACGATGTTGCGTCTGGTCGTCGAGTTAAGCAGCACCGCGTCGAGGCCATCGGGCGAGCTATAAGGAGTGATGTCCCGTAGATAGGTAGCAGCGAGGCTGTCCTTGTCGGAAATCTTGTAATCACCGCGGATGGTGAAGAAGTTCTCCGTGACTCGCCGTTGAGCCGAAAAGCCAAATGTTCCGGTGTCCGACCCGGCTGGAGTAGTTGTGGCTCGGGGCCAGAAAGGCAGATATTGCGCGACCGAATTGTCGACACAAATATTAGCATTGGGATCCAGCAGTGATGAGTTCGCCGGGCACGGGCTCGGCGGGGTGCCACCGGCGGCGAGAATTCCCTTGCGAGCGTTATCGGATGGCACAGAAATTGTGGTGGGAATGCCCTTCGAGTAGCGGATCCCTTCGTAATCGCCGAAAATAAATACTTTGTCTTTCTTAATGGGACCGCCAGCGGAAACACCAAATTGATTTTGCCTGAAAGAAGCTTTCTTGAGACCGTTCGCGTTCTCAAAGAAATTCGCGGCGTCCAGCTTGTCGTTGCGGAGAAACTCGTAAGCACTTCCATGGAATTGATTCGTTCCAGACCGCGTAATAGCGTTAATCACACCGCCCGAGGTCCTGCCGTACTCTGCGGAAACGTTGCTCGTTATGACGGAAAATTCCTGGACGGCATCCACGCCCAAATCGCCGCCCAGGACGCTTCCCGGAGCTGCATTGTTGAAATCATTGATACTGACGCCATCCAGCCGGTAATTATTTTGTTCGGGTCGATCGCCCGCGACAGTGATTTGATTTCCAAAACCTCGGTTGCCCCGGTCACCTCCCACGGCGAAGTCCGCCTGTGTTTGGATGGCGCTGACACCCGGTTGCAGCGCCGCCAGATCTGTCCAGCTTCTGCCGTTGAGCGGTAATTCTCGCACTGTGGTGGCGTTCACGGTCGCACTGATACTCGAACTGGCCAATTCCACGTTGGGAGCTTCGGTGGAAACCTCGACCGTTTGCGAAATCTGTCCAACCTGCAGCGAAAAATCCAACACTTGCTGGGCGCCTACAGTCAGGATGACGCCGGTTGACAAGTGAGTAGAAAATCCCGGCGCCGAAGCTTTTACATCGTAGGTTCCAGGCAACAAATTGGGGACCGAGTAGAATCCGGCAGCGCTTGTGGTCGTGGTGCGAGTAATGTCAGTTGAGACGTTTCTGATCGAGATTGAAGCTTGAGGAAGTATCGCGCCGGATTGGTCAGTTACCGTGCCGGAGAGCGTTGCGCCGGCTACCTGGGCATGAGCGGGAGGCGTGAGCCAGAGGCTACATACAAGAGTTACAAAGGTCAAAAAATATGCGGAAGTGTTAATAGTACGGATTTTAGAAAACATTGTTCCTCCAGGAGTCGACTACTGGTATTTGTCTCCGGGGCCTAAGTTCTCAATCCGATAGGGCTAACCTCCCGAACCACAGAAATTTTCCCAAGTTCCTCGTTACAAATTCGTGCAAGCTTACGCAGTAATTGCGGGCTTAGCCTGGATTCGTTGCGGCTTCATGATCTCATCGACCAGGAATAAATCCGTGAGCAGTGCACGGAGATGAATCGAAGCATTCAGGTTATCAATCAGTTGCGAGCTGATCGTAGCCTGGGCGAGCACAAGCTGAATCGCAGCGAGAGAAGCCCGCGCATCCGCGTCGAGTACCGTCATGTATGCGTTGTACGGTTCCGCCGGTTGCAGATTTCTCTCTTTTACTGCAGCTGCATACGCCTCGGCCAAGCCTGAAAGCGCCTCCGCCGCGCGTCGCAAAAAATTACGGACTTCCCCGCTCGAGTGGCTGCCTTCGTCGCCGTTAAGCCCCTGCCCGGCATACGCCAGAAAAAATTCGTAACACTCTTCGATCGTGGCGCAGCGAGCGCTTATGTCGTCGGGTGTCATCTACGCGGGAACACTCTTGGATTTCGCTGGCGCAGTCTCTGAAACTTGTTCCGTGACGGGCCAGCGTTCAGGATCGTGATGTTCCAGATACTGCTCGCGAGTAATCCAGCCAACGATCATCGACTTGGTGATGAAAAGCTTTTCGGGCCGGATTGCAAAGTAGATGTGTACCGTGACCAACGCCACAAACCCGATGCCTGCCAGCCCGTGCAACACGTACATCCATCCCCACGTCATATCGCCGAAGAGATATGGATTGCGTGTGAAGAACGGCGTCTGCACGCGCTTCATCATGAAGAGCCCCGTACAGATCACCGCGAGCCCCGCCAACATAACGACCAGGTGATAGAGCTTGTTCTCCAGAGGATACTTTGCGAACTTTCTCGGTGGAGGCGCCGACTGCCCCATGGCGCGCTTTAATCTTCGCGAAGCGTCCTCAATATCCTCGTTGTCGGGCCAAATGGACCAAAAATCCAAAACGAAAGTGGCATGAATGATGTGATAAATCACGGAGATTGTAAGGACGATCCCCGCGATCCAGTGGTACGTAACCCACGGAAACTGAACACCCACTTTCGGGAGGAAGGCAGTCACCAGCAGCGCCAACATGGCGATAGCCATAATCAAATGGAAGAGTCGCGCGCCGAGCGAGTGCCTCGCGACGCGCTCGGGAACGTGTAGGCGTGCACCGGATGCAGTGAGAGAACCTTCGCTCGTGTGTGCGGTTTCTGGTTTCGCCCAGAATTTGACGTAGATGGCGTGAACGATCAGGAAAAGCACCCCGCCAATCGCGGACACCCACAAAAGGCTCCACGCAATGTGAATAGGAACCTGCTGTCCCCACGGACTTTGTGCCCACTGTATAAGGTTCAAGCTGCCTCCCCTCCGTTGACTCCACGGATCGAGCGCTTTACAAGATTTTTCATGAGCGGCACTTTGTAACCGTTGTATTGCAGCGGTTTGGCCCCTCGAACGGCGATTTGCCCGGCAAGCTCGGCGGTTTCTTCATTTCGAGGCTTCCCGACCACGGCAGCCTCTACTGCGGTCAACCGGACCGGATGCGCAGCTACGCCGTTGACGACCAGGCGGATTCGCTCAATCGCATTCCCCGACATCACCGTGGCGGAAGCCACATTGACCAGCGCGAAATCCCAAACGTTCCGGTCGCGGACTTTTTCGAAATAGAATTGCGATCCGGCCCAGGTGGACGGAATTCGAATGGCCGTCAGCAGGTCGCCGGGCCGCAGAATCGTCATGCGCGTGATATCGATACCAGGACCGATGAAGTAGTCCTCGGCGTTGACCACACGCTCGCCCTTTGGCCCGCGGATAACCATCTTCGCGTCGAGCGCGATCAATGCGGGAGCCGTGTCCGAAGGATTGACTGCGACGCAGCGATCGGCATCAAGGATGGCGTGCTCACGATTCAGACCCGTTGGCGTATCCGCGTAGCAAATGTTGCCGCCGGCGCGATAGCACGGCCAGCCGCCTCGGTAGTACCAGCAACGGGCATCCTGGGAAATGTTGCCTCCGATTGTTCCTTGATTGCGAATCTGTGGAGACGCCGCAGCCTCGGCAGCGTTCGGCAGGATTCCGTACTTCTCGCGCACAAGTGGGTGGCGCACGACTTCAGTAAGTGTGGTCATTGCGCCAATTTCTAGTCCGTCGCTGGTGGTTCGAATGCCGCGCAACTCTTTGACCTGGCTCAAGTCGATGACTACTTCGGGGCGCTTGATTCGATCCTTGAACCAGTCGAAGCTGTCCAGTCCGCCCGCGAGCACCCAGGCTTTCGCGCCGTGGCGGGACTGCAAAGCGAGCGCATCATCCACTGTTGTCGGCTGAAAGAGTTCGAACGCTGGTATTACGTCATGAATGACAGCCATTTTCCGTTCTCCTCATTTCCTACGGTCGCGCCGTTCCGGTCACCGACTCTGCATCTTTTCGTCTGTGAATTAAATATTCGTTCTCAGAGGATCCTGCATCGGCCTGCCTGCCTCCAAGGAAGTCAGGATGACGTCGGAAGTTACCGGCGCTCGCCGGAAAATCTCGTCACCAAGAGCATCCGAGAGCGCATTCAGGATTGCGGCACAACCGCCGCCAACGGGCGGTTCGCCAATGCCGCGGGCGCCGATGGGCGTTTCGGGATCTGGAATTTCGACAGCTCCCCACGCCATCTTGTCTGGAATGTCTAAAATCGTCGGCGGCTTGGTATGGTGGAAGCGCTTGGCTACCGGCAAGCCGTAGTGCTGGTCGTAAACCCACTTCTGTCCGATTGCATGACCTATGCCTAACACCGACCGCCCAAGAATCTGTCCGGCGAGGGCTTTTGGATGGAGCACGGTGCCCACGTCGGCGTAAGCCAGGAAATCCAAAATGCGGTACTGGCCGGTCTCCACATCAACCTCGACCTCGGCGAACGATGCAACGTAAGAGAATGTCTGGCCGTCGTGCGCATAGGTATCACGGGCAACCGCCAGAAGTCCTTGACCTGCAAGCGCCGTGGCCGACGACACCGTAAATTTGTTGATATCCTTGGGCAGTTCGTGGCCGTCATAGACCCCGCCCAGCTGAATAGCGCGCTGAGCAGCTTTTGCCAACGTCATTCCCGCGCCGCCACCCTTGCGGAAGACGCGTTCGCCAGCAACATCGTAATCCTCGGGCTTGCCGCCGAGGTCCTTGGCCGCAATCTCCTGCAGCTTCTTACGTGCGTCCATGGTCACTGCATGAGCCGCACGCGTCATCGCATGCGTCGTCTGGCTACCGCCTGACGGGCAGGTCCACGGCAAGTTTTTCGCTGTGTTGCCCCAGGCGATTTCGCATTTTTCCCAGGGTACGCCAAGCAATTCAGCAACCACGCGGTGCACGTCGGTCCAGGACTCCGTTCCCAGATTGCCGACCCCGGACTGAATATAGACTTTGCCGTCAGGCTTGATGACAAATAATCCGTCAAAGCCTGTGGTGCCACCGGAATAAGTGCTCATCGATACGCCGAGACCTCGCACTTTCGAGCCATTGCGTTTCCCGGTGTGTAATTTCCTTTCATTCCATTTGAATTGCTCGGAACCCTGGTCGAGCGCTTCCTTGATGAACGCGCTGGTCGCATACGCCTGCTTACCGGCTACCAGCGGTCCGAATGGTGCCTTGCCCTCAGGAGCGTTTATGCGCCTCAGAGCTACCTGGTCAACTCCAAGCTTGCGGGCGGCCTTTGCGAGGATCGGCTCCATGATGGCGATCCCCTGCATTCCACCGGGTGAGCTCTGTGCGCTCCGCGGGGGCGTGTTCGTCAGCACGGTAACCGAACGCCAGCGCATCGCTTGCGGTTGGTACAACACCGAGACGATGCGTCCTGAGGAGAAAGCATCGCCTACCATGTCGTACGGTCCGTTGTCGCAAATCACGAACATATCGAGGGCCGTAATCCGGCCTTCCTTCGAGAATCCAACTTTCATGCGGCCAAGCAGGCTGGGCCGGCCGCGACCTATGTAATTTTCCTCCTCGCGGCTGATGCGCATCATGACCGGGGTATTGGTTTTCTTCGACAGAAGCGCGGGAATTACCAGCGTGATGTCCCCGGTGATCTTGCTGCCGAATCCACCGCCAGTATATTCGCTGATGAAAACAACTTTGTCGGGCTCGATACCCAACCATCGTGCAATCGCAGGAACAGTTTGCGCAGTGCTCTGAGTACCCGTGTGAACATAAACCTTGCCATTTTGCCAGTAAGCCATCGTTGAGCGAGTCTCCAAACACTGGTGACTGGTGTTGGGAGTAACGAAAGTTTCGTCAAGGACCAGCGCGGCATTTTTCAACGCTGCATCGACGTCCCCAACCGTCCATTGTTCGGTCGGCTTGCCCATCGGTAGACGTCCCTGCTTGGCCTCCTCGAAATCGTCGGCCGTCCACTTGAGGGTCTGGAGTTCAGGGGGTGTTACAGCCGGTGGACGCCCTTGCTGTGGCGGAGGCGGTGGCAGACGAACCCAAACATTCCCATCAGTTCTGGCGTTTGGGCCGCCCGGCCGCAGGCTTACGAGCGGATCCACGACGAACGGCAGC
>Ga0209168_10000507_pt1 | contig 37099 bp, 46 predicted proteins | sample Coa_R1_FD_187156 | JGI IMG/M metagenome (GOLD analysis project Ga0209168, IMG submission 187156) | Surface soil microbial communities from Centralia Pennsylvania, which are recovering from an underground coalmine fire - Coalmine... | ecosystem: Environmental > Terrestrial > Soil > Unclassified ...
CCGATGTAGCGCAGGGCCGATTCAAAACTCGCATAGCGGAGGGGCTTGCCTTGACCCTTCCGCGAAGCGATCCAAACGGCGTGAACATCCGGCGCCGCGCGGCGCTCGGCCCGCAAGTACTCTTCGTAAATCGGCCAGAAGTCGTCGGTGACGGGCACGCGGTGCTGATCGCGCGCACCCTTCAGTTGCACTGTGATAAAGCGCCGCTTGCGATCAACATCCTCCAGTTCCATGCCCAAAATCCCATGCCGGCCAGCAACCGGACTCCAATCGCCGATGCGCTGACCTGCGCGAGACAGCAATATCAGAATCGCTTTATCGCGATAGGAACCGGCGCTGTCGATCAGCTTCTGAATCGCCGCGGGCTCCAGGACTTTCGGCAGCGTTCGCGGAATGCGACGACGGAATCCATCACGTTGTCGCTGACGAGCCGGCAAGTCGCGACCGATCATCCCATGACGCAGATCTTCGGTGAGAGGGTTGCCGGAGGCTGGGTTGATCCGACCCTTCCACGGACCTCGCCCGTCTTCGGTATCGCAGCGAATGCAGTACTCAAAATAGGATGCGAGCACGCTCAGCCGATGGTTGATCGTGCGCGGCTGGCGCGGCTTCTGCGCACCCCGTGCGCCAACAGCACCCTGCTTCGCGCCCCGCGCGAACTCGGTGATGTAGCTGCCGACAGTCTGCCGCGTGACATGGTCGGGATCGCCTCCCGAGGCGTGCAGCCAACTGAAAAAATGCGCGAGGCCCAGCGCGTAAGCCCGCTGCGTGTAGACGGAACAGTCGCGCAAGCTCAACTCCGTTAGAAACTGATTGCACGGTCCAACGCCGGCGTCCTTCGAGTCGCAAACACTAAATGAAACGCCGAATCGTTCGGCTTTTCTTAGGACCTTGTAAATCGACATAGCAGCCATCTTCGCTTGACTGCTGTCGAGAAGTACATCTACCGGCGGAATCCATCGAGTGCGCAGAGGCTCGGCCGGAAATCACGAGATAAGATGTCAGTCAGACAGAAGGCAAAGAACTCCCAACACTGACCGAAGTCAATGGCGACGTGAGCGGATACCGCGAACGCCTGTTCAAGTTCGTGCAAGCGCAAAGCGTCGAGCTTAGCTTCTCCGAGAGAATTGCTCCCGCAAAAGGTCTCTCGCATGGCGGGAAGATCACGCTGCTTTCAGGGATGCAGCCCGCCGAGGAGTTTTCCACGCTCGTGCATGAGATTGCTCACGAAATGCTCCATCGTGGCGCCCGCCGTACTCTCACCACCAAACAAGTCCGCGAGACCGAAGCCGAAGCTGTGGCCTTTGTGGTCTGCCAATCGGTCGGACTTCAGAACGGAACCGCGTCCCAGGACTACATCCAGCTTTGGCACGGAGACGCCAATCTCCTCCGCGAGAGTCTGGAAGCCGTCCAGCAAACCGCTGCCGTGATCCTCGGGGGCATTGCCCCCGAGCCCACGGCTCTCGCCGCAGCCGCCTGACCCATCACGTCTCGGAGTCGCGCCAGAAATCTGCGTAGTCCATCACGAACCGACAACCCACAAAATCAAAGGAGAAAAGAAAATGCCGAATACGCAAAGTGCAGTCAACCACCATGAATATCGCAGCGTCCCGGTCGCGGCGCTGGTCGAGTCCGCCACCAATCCCCGCAAGCGATTTGATGACAAGAGTCTTGAGGAACTGGCATCTTATGTTCCTGGGCACATAAGCCGCATTTTGTGTCGTTGGTGATTTTGTGGCCGAGCACGCCAAACTGCTCGTAATATCTGGCGGCGGCCGCTCCGAGCGGCACATAACGCTTAAAGCGAGTTGAGCCATTTCAGCAGCTCCTCATCCTTCCGCCATCCATCACTTCGGCGCGATGTTATCGAAGCTGCGACCGGAGGAAGGCAAGTTGCGACAGCCGCCATTTTTCCTCTCAGGGTGATTTCCGCGTAGCGGCTGGTAGTCTCCAGGCTGACGTGTCCCAGCCATGCGCGAATGACATTGACGTCGACACCCTGCTCCAGAAGCCCGACTGCGGTGGAATGGCGGAACACATGAGGGGAAACGCCGCGATATTTCTTCTCTGGAGTGGAGCGGCGCAGGCCAGCTGTGTGTCGTTTGACGATTTTGTAAATGCCGAATCTCGTCAGCGGTTTTCGCTGACGCGACATGAATAAAGGAGCAGGGCTTTCCTGACCGTCAGCTGTTAACCTCTTCAACACTTCGGCAGTTTCGGGCCAAAGTGGGCAACTTCGCCACTTGTCGCCCTTTCCATGGAGTCGGATACGCAACGGGCCGTCGAGATCGACGTCGGCAATGCGCAAGTCAGCGATCTCCTGCACCCGTGCCCCAGTGTTATAGAGGACCATGAAGATACCGCGATCACGAAGTGAAAGGCTTCCATGGCGCGGCAAAGTTTTGAACAGAGTTTGGATTTCGTCGGGCTCTAAGTAATCAGTTTGCGGGGACGCGGTGCGTTTCATCGGTATCGCCTCCACGCGTTGAGCTTCGGCCAGTATCTCGGGATATTGGAGGCCGAGATACCGGTAGAACGTATGAAGGGCGGCTAGTCTCTGATTGCGTGTGCTCACATGATTTCCGCGCGTGACTTCGATCATGTGCAGAAAGTCGAGTACTCGCTGTGCGGCCAGGTCTGACAAGATCAGCCGTGTGATCGGACGCCGACAGGTGCTTGCGACATAGGCAAGAAAGAGTTTCAGCGTGTCCCGATAACTTCGAATCGAACCGGGCCGGAGCCCTTCTTGCGTTTTCAAGTAGTCTTCGAAAAATGCAAATATCATCTGCCCCACGCTTTTCATTTGGTCCCTCCTTTTGGAGCCAAAACCTGGAAGCGCCGAGCAGCCTGATTAAGGAGTTCTTCTGTGATGGTCAGGTACACGGCCGTTGAGTTGGGATCGACGTGGCCCAAGAACGTAGCGAGGTGCATGAGGCGGCAGTTAGGATCAATGCCCTGGCGATACCAGCGCAGCAGAGTGGCGACCGCAAACGAATGCCTCAGATCATGAAGTCTGGGCGGTGATACGCCGGGTGGAATGTGCAGTTGAAGCCTGGGCAAAAGAGTATGGAAAGTCTGGCTGATCGTGCCTACGCAGATGCAACCACGCTTTGTGAACGAAAACAATGGTCGCTCAGATGCAAGACTGCAACCGTGTCGTTCTTCCACGTAGTGTTTTAGCCGCCGTGCAAGGTTGGGGCCGAGCGGCACGATACGAGTTTTTTGGAATTTTGTTTCCCGGATGAAGAGCAAGTCACGAGTAAAGTCGACATCGGCCAGAGTCAGGCGAACTACTTCGCCAACTCGTAATCCCAAGCCGTAAAGCAACGCGAAAATCGTCTCGTAAACCAAGCCTCGATATCGTGCCATCGGCCGCTCCGGGAAACTGCGTGCTACGGCGAGCAGTCGTTTTGCAGTGTCGAGATCGAACAGGTATGGAATGTGGGCTGCAGTTTCAGGACGAGGAGAGGCAGTAACAGGGTTCGGTTCTATCCATTGCTGCATGACGGCGAATTTGAAGAAACGATGAACGGTTCCAAGAAGATGATTGTAGCTGCGCGCACTCACGCGGCGTGGGTGAGATTTCAGAAAATCGTCGACCAGTAAGCTATTGATTGCTGACCAGCCACTGATGTTGCGACTCTGGATGTAACGGTCGAGCTGGCGCAACACTTCCGCGTCGGCGCAATACTTCCGATTCAACGCTCTTTTGTATTGCACGAACTGATTGAGGAACGGAGCCAGAGAACTCCGGAAGATGGGAGAGTTCATAGCTCCTCCCCGTCGCCCATGGCGACTTCCCGCAGGGATGCGATGGCGACCTTGCTATATACACGGGTAGACTCCGGCGAGCGGTGTCCAACGTAATCGCCGATTGTCTTTAATGGAAACTCAGCGTCGATCAGGCGTTGGACGCAGGTGTGGCGAAGCGTGTGCGATCCGGCCTTGGGTACTTGAATGCCCGCCTTGTAAAGATAGAGGGCAACACTGGATGACACAGCCGCGGGAGTGATTGGAGCTTGCGGCGCACGGGCGCGGAAAAACAGATGACGATCCTCGGTCTTAGGCCGACCATTCTTGAGATAGTCGATGATTGCTTCTGCCACAACACCCGCCAGAGGGTAGACTGTGGCGTGTCCTGCCTTGCGGGCAAGGACCTCAAGTCGTTCGCGCTTCCAATCAACATTATCCAGGGTCAGCTTCGCGACCTCATGTGCCCGCAAACCATAGGTCACCAGAAGAAGCAAAATGGCGTAGTCCCGCCGTCCCCGGATCGTCCGTCGCTCCACCGTTTCCAACATGCGGCGGACTTCATCCCATGTAATGGAACGTGGCACATCATTGAGTCGATATATTTGGGGAATCCCCACGGCTCCGCTGAGATCCCGTGCCGTGATCCCCTCGCGGTGACAGAATCGCAACAAAACTCGCAAATGACAGCAGAAACCGAGGCGTGTGCGGGGAGCCACCTTCGGCCTGTACTGCACAATGAAAGCCGCCAGAACTGCTGCGGACAACTGGCTGAAAGAAGCGATGCCAGTTCGGCTGAGGTACTGAGCAAACTCATCCAGGTGCCGACGGTAATTGCGAATGGTGCTTTCCGCGAATCCGCGTTCGCTGAGCAAATACTCGGCAAACCCCGGAACCTCTGATTCGAGTGGGAACGGGCGCCGCCGGCGATTACGTGTTACTGGCTCCTTGCAGGCGAGCTGCAGCATCTGCCGCACGCCACACTCTGCATCGATCGTATGCTTTCGCACTGCAACGGCAGACTTTGCCTTGGCCCCATGTTGCTCCAACCACTGCGATACGAACTCCTTTATATAGGGCTTGCAGGAAGCAACATCTTTGCAGCCTTTCTTCTGTGCGAACTCAGCAAAGTGAAAAAGCAGCGGTAACCGGCGATATACGACCAGGCGAGAGTAGCGGTGCGATTCCAGCCATTCCAGATAGCTCTCTATTTGTGGAGCCAGCCAGCTACCACGGACTCTGTCGATGGTTGAAGGCCAAACGTAATAATCTTCGAGCATAAAACCCCTCCATTCGGAAATCTCCGATGGAGGTCCATGATCCGCCTAACCACATCTGTTATGTGAGGTCTGCGCTCGCTGCCAGGGGTGACCGAGTTTCTGGCTTATCCCGCAGTTTCTTTCATGATAGATTGACTGCATTATACTATGTATTGCATAATATCGTGCAATGAAAGCCACTGCACATGACCAGGAGAGTAACGACAAGTGGGAAGTCCAGCTCCGAAAGGGCTGCCTGGAGCTGGCGATCCTTGCCGCCCTATGGGACGGGAGACTTTACGGGCTCGAGATTCTGCGGCGCTTGGAAAGCGATTCCGATCTGGTGATCTCCGAGGGGACGGTCTATCCGTTGCTCAGCCGGCTAAAGTCTCTTGGATTACTAGAGAGTGAGTGGGTGGAATCTGACGGTGGGCATCCCCGGAAGTATTACTGCCTCACGCCTGCCGGGAAGCGACGGACGCAGGAAATGGTTGGGATTTGGGGCCGGTTCTCGTCAAGCATGGGGCGGTTGCTGAGGCCCCTCACGAAGGGAAAGTAGATGGCATTAGAGCTAGAGAAGATCGAAGGCTACTTGGGCAAGCTACGCGCACATCTCCGCGGCGTAGGCACCGAGGAAGTCAACGACATCATTGAGGAGCTACGTAGCCATATTCTCGAAAAATCAACGGTGAATGGGAAACTCCGCGCTGGAGACGTCGACACGACGCTCGGAGGGCTCGGAAACCCTGAACACTTAGCAAGCGAGTACATGACCGACGCCGCACTAGCGCGGGCGGAAGTGAGCCGTTCGCCGATTCAAATCCTCGCGAGCTTGTTCCGGTGGGCAAGTCTCAGCGTGGCTGGATTCTTTGTGCTCATCAGTTCGCTAGTCGGATATTTCCTCGGAGCTGCGTTCATGCTGTGCGCAGTGTTGAAACCCATACATCCACAAAGCGCAGGACTATGGAGCTCACACAACAGCAGCGGCGATCTGGAACTGTCGCTAAGACTTGGATTTGGGAACATGCCGGCCTCTGGTCGTGACGTGCTCGGGTGGTGGATCGTGCCGATCGGACTGGTCGCCGGTTTCGGACTGGTGATGCTGACCACGCGCTTCGCGATCTGGTCTGTTCGGCTATACAGGAAATCACGGCCCCCAAGGATAACCGTTTAATCAGGACGGAATCGATATGAACGAATCAATCAAAGTGCTGGAAAACCGCGAATCGCGCCAGCGAAACTGGACCCGGAATCCGCTCCTGGCGTTCTGCGAGTTTGGCGCAGTCGCTCTAATTTTTTGGGCAGACATTCACCATCACATCTACCTCAGCAAAACTCTCTATCTCTTTCCACTCGCTTGGTTCTCACTTCGGTTGCGTGGCCTGCGGTGGACTGATGTTGGTCTGCTACGGTTCCAGAATTGGCGTAAAACAGTTTTGTGGGGAGTCGTTTGCGGTGTTGCCATGGAAGCGTTCGAGTTGTTTATCTCTCAACCTCTGCTGATGAGGTGGACAGGTAAAGGACCCGACCTGGAACTCTTCCGCGCACTGCACGGAAATATCACTTGGACTCTTGTCGCTCTGGCTGGCACATGGACACTTGCCGCGTTTGGAGAAGAGATGGTCTATCGAGGCTACCTCATGAATCGCGTTGTTGACCTCTTGAGACCGACCCGAGAAGCGTGGACCATCAGCCTGATTGTCGTGAGCTGCGCGTTTGGAGCCAGTCATATCGGTCAGGGAATCACAGGCCAGTTGGAAAATATGATTGACGGTCTTTTTCTGGGCGCTATTTATCTTGCATGTAGCCGAAGCCTCAGCGTTTCGATCGTGGCACATGGCATTACCGATACGCTGGATGTCTTGTTGCTGTTTTTGGGCCTCTACCCAACCTTCCGATAGAGGCCAGAGACAAACCGAAGTTGAGATTCGCCGCGTCTGACAGCCTCGATTCGTTCTTACACAGGCGTATGTTCCGTCGAGCCTCGGCTATTACGTTATGTGCCTTTCAGAGCGCGTCATCACCAGTTTCTAAGCGCCTTTTGGCATCCTCGGCCACAAAATGGTCAAGGACACAAAAGGCATCCAGTTTCAAAACGCAAGGAGTGCTTGCACCTCTCTTGGTACGGGAATTGGAGCCAAGCAAGTACGAGGTCGTCGCCGGAGCACGCCGTCTCCGGGCCGCGAGAATCGCGGAACTCGATTCCATTCCGGTGCGCGTCGTCAAACTCACGGATGCAGAAGCCATCGAAGCTCAAGTCGTTGAGAACCTGCAGCGCGAGGACATTCACCCCTTGGAAGAAGCCCTCGGCTTCAAGTCCCTGTTGGAACTCGGAGAACCCGCCTACACCATAGCCAATATCGCCACCCGAGCCGGAAAGAGCGAGGCGTATGTGTACGGCCGGATCAAACTGGCCGACCTGATTCCTCCTGTGGCCGAGGCCTTCCTGAAAGATCAGATCACCATCGGCCACGCTCTGCTGATTGCGAAGCTCCCGGCTGCGCAACAACAGGAGGCCTTCGCCGCTGCATTTCGCGGCATGTGGACGAGCGAGGGCAACAGCCAAGTCCTGATTCCGGTAAGGGAACTGGCCGTCTGGATCGAATCCAACATCCTGCTGCAACTGGCATCCGCGCCATTTGACAAGCAGGACGAAAAGCTCGTGGCGGCGGCAGGCTCCTGCGCCAACTGCCCCAAGCGAACCGGATTCAACAAGCTGCTTTTTGCCGATGTTCGTAAAGACTCATGCACCGATCCGCAGTGCTTCCGGTCGAAGATCGATGCTCACGTGGCGAAGACGCTCGAAAGCAAACCGACCCTCGTGCAGATTTCGTCCGCTTGGAACTCCCGCGAGGGCGCTCGCTTGGGACGAAATCAGTACGTCGAATTGGAAATCAAGAAGGCGAAGACCAACGGCACAGCCGCAAAGCTGCCAGCCGCACAGAAGCCTTGTGACAAGATGGTCGAGGCCATTGTCATGGATGGCGGCAAGCGCGGACAGACAGTGAAGGTCTGCGCCGATCCCAATTGTCGCGTGCATCATCCCAATACGCCCTCTCCGCAGCAAGTCGCGAAGGAGCGGACGGAGGAGCGCCGACGCATCGAGAAAGAAAAATTGGCCATCACGGTACGCCATCGCGTGCTGGCTACGATCCTTCAACGTGTGTCCGCTCCCCTGAAAAAGGCGGATTTGCTGACCGTCGCTCACCACCTGATTAGCCGTCTTTCCTACAACCAGATTCCGGCTGTGGCCAAGCGTCACAAAGTCGAAGTGAAGAAAGATTCGGATTCCGGGCAGGAACTGCTGGCGAAGCAGGTAGGGAATTACGATGAATCCGAACTGTGCCGGGTACTGCTCGAAATCAGTCTGCTCGATTCCGCCTATCGGCGAGCCGCCACCGACGGCGAAGACACTCTTCTGGGCGTTGCCAAGCGCTATCGCGTGGATGTCGAAAAGCTGCACAAGGCCGTGGCTGCCGAGTTCGCAGCCAAGCGGGATAAGAAGAAGGCCAAGCCGAAAGCCGACACTGCGGCCTAAGACCGACGGTCAATTCAGGGCGGAGTGCCTCGGGCACTCCGTCCTCTTTTTAATTTGGGAATGGCCCCACTCCAGCGGTGTCAATCGAGGGGTGGCACGACCACTCGATCGAGGCTTCTCCTTCAATCTGATCCCGCCAGGCATTTAGTCGGCACGAGCGAACCGACTATCAATCTTTTCGATAGATCGCATTCGCTTCTTGAATTCTCTCGGGCGCGAAATTGCCATCTCTAGCCCATTTTCGACCGCCGTCAGGGCCAAACGCTTACCAGAAGCGGGATTTGATCGAAAGAAATTTAGACCTTCTGTAATTTTTTGTGAAACTTTCCCGCATCGGCCGGGTTCCAATCTGGCAGCCACACGTCTAGCTGCATGCGTCAGGTGCAACTCACCATCTCTTTGTGTCAAACAATTCTTGAACGGGGCTCGGAGCAGTGTTTCCCCACGTCGAGGGCCGTTACTTACACGCGGTCGTTGTTCTCGCCGAAGAACTGAACTTCACGCGAGCGGCCCACATCCTGCGCATCAGCCAGCCCGCCGTGAGCAAACAAATTAACGAACTGGAAGACCAATATCAGGTACGCCTTTTTGTCCGTGAGAAAGGCCGGATCATCGACCTCACCGATGCGGGGCGCGCCTTCGTGGAAGAAGCGCGCTCCGCGCTCTTCCACACGGAACGCGCGATTCACTTAGCCCGAGCCGCCCATGAGGGCAGCGACACTGTATTGATGGTGGGGCACTCGCATCATGCGAGTCACGATTGGTTATCAACACTCCTCGCCATCCGGCTTCCGCTTTATCCGAAACTTCGTGTCTGCCTGGCTACTCGATTTCCCATGGAACTGGTGCGCGGCGTCCTGGCGGGAGAACTCAGCATGGCTCTGGTGACATCTCCCCCCGAGGACGCGCAAATCACCGCCGTCCCATTTGCCCGTGCCCCACTCTATGCCGCAATTTCGGAGAGTCATCCCGCCGCTGCGAAAGAACACTTAAAGCTCCGCGACCTTGCCGCGGATCAGTGGATCTTGTTCGCACGCCAGGTCCACCCGGTGATCCACGAGGCCATCCTGAACGCCGCGCAAATGGAGGGAATGGCGCCCAAGGCTGCTCACGACACCTTTACCGCCCAGCAAGCGGTCTACCTCGTTTCCCAACATGCCGGCATCGCGATCTTTGCCGAGCCGCCCTCTTTAACACGGCACGAGGGCGTAGTGATCAGACCCCTGACCGACAAATCTTTGTCCTTTGAAACCTGCCTCATCATGAGAACCGACCAGGACTCCAGGGCGATCAACGAATATGCGCGTCAATTTCTCAGGAAGTACGCCCCGCAGCTGGTCGCCGCCAAACAGATGGATTTGCCGTTACCAGCTTGAACGGCTGAGGATCTCCCCGGCGACTTCGGTTCAGTCCTTCACTCGAAAAGCTGCTTGATTCAATTCGAACAACCTGCGTTCCGAGCTAGGCGGTAGGTAGTTGTTGCGGGGGTAGTATCTATCGGGAAAAATTCGGCTACCCCCCTCCCCCTGGCCCACTCCCCGCTCCCGATTTTGGCCGCCCCCCGCCCGCGTGCGCGGACAACGACCCGTTCGACAACCGTCGCCACCTCTGGAGACCCATCCTGCCAATTCGTCAATTCGCGAAAGTGTGCAGTTTTGAACAGACAGCGGTTCGACGATCCAGCGAAAATCTCTGGGAATCTGATGGATGTGTGTAGCGTCTTGCTGCGTAAAAAATGCATGACGCCTAAAAGTGACAATGAATAGTATTCGAGAGCTCGCAGAACCCAAGCCGGAGGTTGTGGAATGCGCGATCGTTGAATTGTTGGAAATAGCCCAACGCCAAGGCATCACTCCGGCTGATTTCATTCAGTTGCTGGACTCGGGAATGCGTATATCAGATTTCTTAGCAGCGATGACTCCGCCTGCAAACGCCAACGATAGCATCGATTGCAATTCTTAGGCATTGACAGTCTCTTCCCAGGAGGCATCATGTCCTACGAACCACGCTGCGCTATTTGCGAACAACCTGTGAAACCTTGAGGAAAGCAAAACCGAGGAGCCCGGGTATGCGGTCCACGAAAATTGCTACGTCTGGACAGTCCAATTGAAGACGCCGGGAAGACGAAAAAAACAAATGTACGCTCGTCCACCATCGCCAATCACCCCTGCCTATGCACTGAGCTGCAAAGACGCTCAGCAGAAGGTCAACTAGCTCCCGCACTGATCGCCGACACTTCGACCCTACGCTCCAATTCAGACCCTAGCAAAGCACCCCAAGCCTCCGCCTCAAATAGGAGAGACCAGGTTACCTGGATATCGACCGATCTGCGATTTGTTGAGTAAGTCACAGACCAGCCAAGTTCTACCGTCGCCGGAATTGATTCTAGATTTTCCTATAGATTCAAGGAGCGACAAGGGAAGCGCCGCCAGCGTTTCGGTACAGTGAGTTTAGGGTCTGTCCGGCGCGGGCTTTGACCTGCGCGGGTGGCTAGAGCAAACGTGCGACGCAAACTCTTTGTCGCGCTGAGACTCAAAGTTCCGCATCATTGCATCGAAAGTCTCGCCGATAGGCGGATCATTTGGGTTGAAGATCCATGCACATTGGGAGCAGGCCCAACCGCGCTTTCGCGGTTGGGCTACCCACACAAGCTCGCGCGGCATGGCCGAATTATATGCAGCAAAACCTCAGTGATCAATATTGATCACCCGGGTCATCAATTAGAACAAGTTCCGAGAAGCCCATCTGGCCGGGTCTACGCCCTCCTGACAACGGACATCGGCCGATTTTGCAGAAAGGTGCTGATGAGTGCGCTGTTGATTTGCAAGCCGCCGTTGTAGCTGACGAAGCCTTTCTTCTTGAACGCATTCATAAATTTGCTTACCCTTGCGCGGGTTGTACCAACCATTTCCGCAAGGGTTGCTTGGCTCACCTTCAGGGGGGTCTCTGGCTTTGATTCCTTGGTTATTTGCCCAAACAACAACAGAACGCGTGCCAGTCGCTTTTCGCTGAAATTGAAGAATTGATCTGCCAAGTCTTCCTCGACTCGAATAACTCGGGAAAGCAGATACGCATTAAGCAACGCTGCAAACTGCGGGTCGCGCTTGAGCGTGCTTAGCGTGCTCTCCTTCTGCAACCGAATGATATTGGAGGGTCCGATTGATCGCGCCGTGTACATCCGCAGAGATTGCCCGCCCAGACAGCCTTCCCCAAAAAAGCTACCCCGCAGCAGGATGGCGATTATCGCTCTTTTGCGACGCGTAGCGGCTATCGTGAGCTTAACCGTGCCGCTCTGGATATAGAACACTGCATCGGCTTTGTCCCCTTGCGAAAAAATGATCTCGTTGTCTCGGCAGCTCCGCACAGTCATCGCAGAGCGGAACTTTTTGCGGAAAACTGCGGAACTGACCCCGAGAGCTTGCTCGATCGCCATCTGTCTCCTCGGTACAATCAATTCAATTGGGGAGTACCGTCCTCCGCATAAAAAAATAAATCATATGGCTCGGGAATATGACGTGCATGGTTAATAAAGCTCATACACAATTGCACACGGTATCTATCTGGTAATCTCGGGCAAAATCCTCTGACCCGAGGCTCCATTGGCGGGACTTGCACAAGGCTTGGTTTGCGAGATCAGGCCAGTACGATCCAAAACCCCCGCTCCGGGCATTTTGCTATCGAGATGTTCACCACTTGCCGAATGCCAACCCGGATGGTTTTATTGGACACCTGGATGGCGTAAAAGCCCCGGCTTGCGCCGGGGCAGAAGGTCAGACAATTTCAATTCCATCACTGGAAGATACAGGTACAGCTTCTTTGTTATCATCTCGCCTTGTTGCTGAGCCGGGCGAGTTGCGGTGCCCGCGCTCTCTCAGGAGGATGCTGATGCGCTGCCTACCCTGCGAGAGTCTCCAACGGATAGAGTTCTGAAAGCGAGTGGAACGGTTGCTCGCATGCTCGTCCCGCGACCATCGGATTCTATGTCCAGCCTCCCGTTCAGTTCGTGCAATCGCTCGCGCATCCCCGCCAAACCGACGCCTGTTTCTGCGGTGACTCCACCCACAAGCAATCGCAAGCGCTCCTCCGGTATCCCCTTGCCGAAATCGCGTATCTCTAGAATCACAGCGTCGCCCTTATGTTGAAAATGGATCCTCGCATCCGAAGCGCCGGAGTGGCGATGCACGTTGGTCAAGCTCTCCTGCAGGACACGGAAAAGAGCGATCTCCACGTTTCTCGGCAATCGCTCACGCGGTTTCGTGATCTCTGCCTGTACGTTAATCCCGCTGCGCTTGGCGAATCCCTCGATGTACCACTCGGCCGCGGATGCAAATCCTATCTCGTCCAATAGTGGCGGATGCAGCAGGTACGACATGGTTCGAATCTCTCCAATGGCCTGATCAGCCAACTGCTCAACATCGGAAACAATCGGCAGCGCGGCCGACATATCCTTGCAGGTCTCCTTCAGTTGCGATACAGCCATTTTCAGCGCGGCCAGCGTCTGGCCGAAGGTGTCGTGCAGGTCGCGCGCTAGCTTTCTTCTCTCCGCGTCCTGCACTTTAAGCAGACGGTGAGTAAGTATTTGCAGCTCTGCCGTGCGTTCCGCAGTGTGTGTTTCAAGTTCTGAGGAGGAGTGTGACAACCTCAGATGTTTGGCAATCCACATGTGGCCTCCACAGAGCGGTTGGGGAGAAGCGAAGAATCCGTTCCAGGTAGTGTGGATTGTGCATTATTCAGAATCATGAAGCTGTTCACAATTGCTCACCCCAAAATCGAGGCTTTCGCCAAGATAGCAAGGCCGCAAGAAAGTTGGAGCTTGGACGAAAGCAAACGTGCAGAACGGTACGAGGCTTATGAACAACTGGCGATGTATTACGAACGCAAAACAAGGAACCCGGAGCAAGCGCGACAGGTGGTTCTTCAGGCACTCCACGAGCTTCGTCGCGCAAATCAAGTGGGCGACATCACACCGGGCGCATATCGTGAATTCAAGCTGAAATTCGACCGGCGGCTGGAACGACTGGAACGTAAGAGCCGCAGGCCCTATTGGACACCCCCTATATGCAAACTGACTCATACACGGTGAACACGATGGAAGAAGGTCGAAAGCGGGTGTTGGGCATCATGGCCAGTGTTCTGGTCTCGCGTCATCTAAAGAGCACGGAAGATCTTCATGCCAGCCGTCCAAGTCCGCGAACCGAATCTTTGGTCGCGTCATCTGTGGAGTGGGCCCAGCGGATCATGAGAAGCATCGACGGCAGATTCTCGGGTTCGGACGACAAACGGTGGCCCAAAGCTTAGAAGAAATTCTATTTCCGTAGTTCATCAAAGAGAGTGTCGAGGGCTGGCTGAGGAGGCTCAAGGTCGCAGCGAGTCCGCGATCCAAGTTGCCCGTTTCCAAGCTAGAACACACTGGGTTTTGTTTGAATAAGCGAGAGAAACTCGTCCCGTGTCTCTTTCTCACGAAACGCACCCAGCATGGAAGACGTTGTTGTGGAAGAGTGCTGCTTTTCGACTCCACGCATCATCATGCACAGATGCCTCGCTTCAACCACGACACCCACGCCTAGCGGTTTGATCGCACTCTCAATCGTTGAGAGCTATCGAGGGCTGTGCAATGTTGACCAGTTTTTGCCGCAACATATCGTCGATCATCGTGTTCTAGGGTGTCCCCAACTTTCAGGCAGCCCTGTGCCGCCTCAGGGTTCAGGTTAAGTGGCTTGCACAGAGATGCGACCGAGAGGCACAGGAGGAAGGTGTTCATTATGGCCACGAATCTCACCACTTGCCACCCCGGTGATGGCATTGAAGCATTGAATCGATTGCCCGGATTAGCGGAGCCTCTGCTGCAAATCGACTTGGATCGTGAGTTGCAGCAACTCCGGCGAGAAGACTCCTGGCAGCGGGAAACCGGTCGGAGTTCCAAGACGCTCGCGAAATATCCTGATTTCCGGATCGTTCTGATTCTGATGAAGGGCGGTACACGAATGCGGCAGCACAGAGCAGAGGGAAGGATATCCCTTCAGCAGTTGAAGGGGCGAGTCCGTATACATCTGACTGATCGAAAGGTAGATGTGTCGGCGGGCCATTTGTTGGTGCTCGACTGCGGAGTATTACATGATGTCGAAGCGCTGGAAGAGAGTGCTTTGCTGTTGACCATCTCTTGGCGAAAAGAGAAAAGCGCCTCTGAATCCTTTTCATCCACTCAGCGGCTGCTAGACGAAGAGGCTGTGTCGCGGATGGATGGTGAAGGTGGCGCCCCTGACGTGGCCGCTCGGCCGGAACCGTCACTGTTGGAGCCAAACGCAAACTCGGGTTTGAGAGGCTAGCGATGAGGCGAGCCGTTTTCCTGGCCGCAATGAGCTTGATGTGCGTGCTGAGCGTGAGCGCCCAACAACATAAAATCGACACACAGAAATCCACGTTAACGATCCACGTCGGCAAGACGGGAGTATTCTCGGGGCTGGGACACGAGCACGAAATACACGCGCCGATTCACAGCGGCACGGCTGACACAGGTTCGCATCCTGCGGTTGAAATCCACGTGGATGCGCGCTCTCTGCGCGTGATTGACAAGGGCGAATCCGAGAAAGATCGCGCTGAAGTGCAGAAAACGATGCTGGGGCCCGAAGTGCTCGACAGCGAGCATCATCAGGAAATCGTGTTCAAGTCGATGGTCGCGGAGCCTGCTGGCCAGGGGCGGTGGACTCTCCGCGGGAAACTGACGCTGCGCGGACAGACGCGACCTGTCACCGTGACGGTGACCCTAAAGGATGGCCACTACGCTGGCGAGACCACTGTGAAGCAGACCGACTTCGAGATCAAGCCTCCTGGAAAAGCGGGCGTCAGAGCCAAAGACGAAGTGAGAATTGAATTCGACGTCCGGCTGGCGTCGTAAGACCTGGGGGTGGGTGGCCCTACTCTAACAATGGAGACAAAAGCATGGCTGCTAGAGAAATTCCGATCGTCGGTTACGAATCCAAGTTGTTGAGTCGAGTTGAGGTGGCGGAAGGTACGATGGCGTTTCACTTCGAGAGGCCATCCGGATTCAAGTTCAAAGCAGGGCAGTTCGCCGATGTGACGCTCACCGGTCCACCGGAAACTGACGCCGAGGGAAACACACGCACTTTTTCCATCGCGAGTCCGCCGTTCGAAGGCGAATTAGTCTTTACCACCCGGATGCGGGACACTGCTTTCAAGCGCTCTTTGAAGAAAGTGCCGCTGGCCACGGAAGTGAAAATAAGCTCAGCCGCAGGCTACTTCACCCTACACAAGAATCGTGCCAAGCCTGCCGTGTTCCTCGCGGGTGGAATTGGAATCACGCCTTTTCTCAGCATCGTGCAGCAAGCCCATCACGACCGCCTTCCGCACAAGTTGTATCTCTTTTATTCCAATCGGCGGCCCGAAGATGCACCTTTCCTGGACGCTCTGCAGAACTTGGAGAAGACAAATCCCAACTTCCACTTGTTCTGCACCATGACAGAAATGTCGAAATCCAAGACGGAGTGGAAAGGCGAGACAGTTCCGATAGACCAACAGATGCTGTCCAGACATTTGGCCATCATACAAGGTCCCATCTATTACAGTGCCGGACCGCCTGCCATGGTAGCCGGCATGAAAGAGATGCTTGTGAGCGTGGGCATTGACGAAGACGACATCCGAACGGAAGATTTTGCCGGATACTGAACGTGTCGTCTGAGACCAGGGGGATGCTGCTCCTGGCTATGATGGTGTTTGCCATCGGCCAGCGCGTGCTTCCGGCATTTTCCCGAATGCGCCTGCTGTTCAGTACCAAACTGATGTTCTGCTCTCTCTTGCTGCTTGCAGTCGGCTGTCTCTTGCGAGTCAGTTCAGAGGTGTTGGCTTATCAAGACATTGTTCGTTCTGCATGGTCCTTGCTTCCGAGGTCGGCAATTTGCGAGATGGCTGCCGTCACCGTTTTTGCATTCAATCTCCTCATTACGTTTGCCCGCGACGCTCCCGCTCCCGCAGCGCGCCCCCTCCGCGAACCAGCGTAATTACGCTACGAGAGCGAGTCGTTTCAGATGTTAGGGAGCAGATCAAAGTACTCGTCATCCTCGTTCTTTCCGCCTTCTCCCGCGCCCAACTGTTTCTCTGATTGGATAAATTCAATGCGTTCAATCCACTTGACCATCTTGTAGCCGAGTTGATTCTCGACACGCAGCCGTAGTGGCGCTCCATAAACGTCCGGAAGGCGTTGGTCATTCATCCGAAACGCAAGTAGGCACTCGGCCTTCAGCACATTGTCTAGGGTCTGTGTGTCGTAGTATGGGCCACCGTAGAGCGCTTCGCCGAAGGAGAAGAAAGCCACCACCCTTGCTTCCGGTTTCGGGCGCACGAGGTCAATCAGCCTCTGCATGGGAATGCCGCCCCATTTGGCAATACCACTCCAGCCCTGAATGCAGTGATGCATCGTGATGTGTTCGACGGGGCCCAGCTTCTCGATATCTGCCATCGAAAGCACAACTGGATTGTCAACCAATCCGCCTACCTGCAGCTTGAAATCCTGGAAGCCGCGCTCGGCGAGACGTTTCCAGTCCTCTCGCACCGGCATCTTGCCGTTAGGCCAAAAGTACGGCGAGATATCCTGCTCCGAATAGTTCTGGTGCGGAACGAGACGGTTCAACGTGAGCAGTTGCATAGGGTACGTCACGGACTTCAGTGCGTGTTGCAGACCACGCGGATGGTTCCATGAAATGTAGTGCGCTGCAATCCATGAGAAGACAACCACAGCAATTCCCGCGAATCCCAGATACATCCCCATATGTCCCTGATCATCCGTCCCCATCACGATGTGGTTCATATTCCTTACAAATCCTGTCATCACAACCAGCGTGACGTGAACCACGAGAAATGCAAGGAAACTAAGCATAGTCAGGAAGTGGATGGAGCGAGCGGATTGCCTGCCACCGAAAATCTTGGCGTACCAAGGGACGTGGTTCACCACAGCCGGTGACATAGCGATGCCGGTTGCAATGGCCAAGGGTCCGAAGACAAACACGACAGTGAAATAGGCAATCTGCTGCAGGGCGTTGTAGCCGTAAAACCCGTTTGGCTCCGGAGGCAGATGGAAGGTCGCGTAATGCACCCAGGTATTCCAGGCCTGCAGAAGAACTGTCGCCGAATTCGGAACGATCCTTCGCCACTGCTCTGTATCGAACAGCATGGCGATGAAGAAAATGCCGGTGAAGATGAAACCGTGAACGTCGATGAAGTGCCAGACTCTCGCGATGCCGATGGTGTGCCTGTAACCCGGCGTGCCGATGATCGGTGACAGGTAACGGGAATCATCCTTTGCCGTCCAGATGCGGTCGCGAGGCACCTTCAACGGCGTGAACCGGATCCATTCGGTCCCGGGCATACAGTCATCATTGAAGTAGAGACGAGGATGATCAAACAGGATCGAGAGGCCGCTTCGAATCAGGAGCATCACGAAAAAGAAATTGAGAAAGTGGCAGTAGCGTACCCAAACCGGAAACCCGTGCGGCCCGACGAAATTATTGGGATAGATCTGAGGAACCGGAGGAACGGTAGGCAGGCCGGCGACCGCAACTTCAACGCAGGCAGCGATGACGGCGGCCAGAACCACGGCTCCGATTCCGATGAGAATGGAGGGGCGAACCCAAATCCGGAAGCGGCGATCCTTCGGATAATGCACTGCGGCGTGTGCGGTATCGAAGGGAATCATGACTGAATCCCGAAGTTTGCTCCTGCTCCAGAACACATTAGACCCTCCAGTCAGCAGTATATCGTGACACGATATTCAGTGAAGCCTCGGGCACGTTCCGTGAGTCCTCCCCCCTCGAAGTATCGACGGCAGATACTCGAGTTCGGACGACAAACAATCGCCCAAAGCTTAGAAGAGACTCTGATTTCCGTTGAACCGTTACCTTCAGACCACTTCCATGTCACGGGACGGCCAGATGGAACAGGAGAGCCATAGAGGGAATCGGAGAGAATGAGACGGGGTGTGGTTCAGCTTGTAGAACGCCTGCCTGTCCCGCAGGTTCGAGTCCCGTCGCTCACGCCATTTGCAAAAAACTATCATCTCGGGTGGTGTCGTGATTTTGGGTATCGCGGATACTTTCGATATCACGTTCGCTTGTGTTCAGACACCGTTTTTCGCAATATTGGAATCAACTCGGTGCTGGCGTTGCTCTTCACAACGTATCCGCTCGCACCAGCCGCGATTGCCTCTCTCGCAAATGGGGCAGAGTCGGACTGGCTCACGACGAGAATAAGAGTCGAAGGGAATTCATGCTTGATGCGTCGAGCTGCCTCGAAGCCGTTCATCACGGGCATCGTGATATCCAGTAGCACGACATCCGGTTTGTGCTCACGGACCCTACGGACAGCATCGGCTCCGTCCGAAGCTTCGCAGACGATCTCAATGTCAACTTGTGATTGAAGGATTCGGCAGATGCCGCGCCGAACGATCTCGCTGTCGTCCACCACGAGCACCCGAAGAATGAGCGCCTGCATGCCCGCCTCCTAGCAGCACTTCTTCTACGTGACGGGAGCACACTTGGCTGCGGGCGGCAGGAAGAGAAGTTGCCTAACACTACCACTTCGCGTGATAAAGGGATGTACAGGGTTCACTGGACCCGTCGCTCCCGCCATCCCAATTCGCACATTACTCATTGCTTAGCGGGCGGCAATGCGAGCAATGCGTGGTGCCCGACCCACTCCTTTAATGACTTCTTGCGCATATACTCGGTGTTGACGCTTACCGATTCGGACACTCTATGCCGTATATGATCCCCTATTATCAATCTGGGATTTTGGTCACATTTCGTTGCACCGACTGCGATTGGACTTACACTATCGGAAATCCTTCGACAACTTCTGTCCCTCGCGACGAAGAGGAGAAAGCGAAGGAACAGTACGTGGCCCATCGGTGCTCCGAGTTCTCGAGCAAGACGGCGAAGAAGTAGCTCGCACAGGAACACTAGCTCAAAGCGACTACAGTAGCCTCCTTGAGTTTTTGAGTGTTGATTTCTCCGAAGAATGCTCACGCGGTATCGGATTCGACGATGCGATAAAGTCCGGACAGTCGGCTTCCTCGGTCAGGCAAATTCGTTGGTTCAGGCCCGTGCAGAAGTCCGGTGCAAAGTAGTTTCGTTCGCCTGGTCAGCCTCCGCGGATAATTCCGCCTGAATCAAAATCCCTCCCTACCAGAAGGCGTCAATCACTCGAGCCAAGTGGACCAATCTGAGTGACCCCGATATAAAGGTGAGCAGTTTAGACCAGCTATTCCTTTCTATGGGGGCCATCATGGTGCTTGAGACGAGCAGGTCCTCTCTCTCGTAATTGGTGTGGTCTACGTCAGGAAGGAGACCCTATGCGCTGCTTTTGGGAGCAAACGGGTGTCCTTGGTCCGATCTATCAGTCGCTGGGCCAAGGGTTGAATGATAGCCAGATAGCAAAGAGGCTAGGTCTCACCGAAATGAACGTACAGAACTGCATTGCCTGGGTCCTTCATTTCTTGAAGCTGAAGGATCGGCAAGAGCTGGTTCTATACGCCTCAGCCGGAGTGTAGCTCTCTAGTGCTCGTCAATGCCGTCTTTGGCTCTGGATCGGCAGCAACGAGACGCCGATACTTGTGGCAGTCTCTGTCCTGATGGCTCTGGTCGGACTGAGCAATTTTCGATCTGGTTAAGACTCGACGGCCCTGGCTCGACCATCCGTCTTCATACCTTCCCGTTAGTAGAACGGGATTCAAAGGAAAGGAATCTGCAAATATGCCTACAAAGTTTACCCCACTGCACGACCGCATTCTGGTGCGACGAGTAGAAGAAGTTGGCACAACTCGGGGCGGAATCATCATCCCGGACTCTGCCAAAGACAAACCACAAGAGGGCGAGGTCATCTCGGTTGGCAAGGGCAAGACCAACGACGAAGGCAAAGTGTTCCCTCTCGCGCTGAAAGAAGGCGACCGCATTCTCTTCGGCAAATATTCTGGGACCGAGATCAAAATTGACGGGGAGGATTTCCTCATCATGAAAGAGGAAGAAGCCCTTGGCGTTGTCACCGGTGCTGCGAGGAAAGAGACCGTAGGGGCCAAGAGATAGCTTGCTCCCTTGAGCGGCCGTTGTGGTTGTATCTGACCCAAGGTGCCGGCAGGCAATCCTGCTCCTGGACTGCGGTGACGCGGGAGGAGCACGCACACTTAAAGTTTCAGCATTCCTAGGAGAGTACAGTCATGGCAAAGCAAATAGTGCACGGCGAAGAGTCGCGGCAGGCGATCCTGCGCGGCGTCAACCTAATGGCAGATGCGGTAAAGGTGACTCTCGGGCCCAGAGGCCGCAACGTTGTTATTGAAAAGAAATTTGGTTCACCGACGATCACCAAAGATGGCGTCACGGTAGCCAAAGAGATTGAACTGCAGGATGGTCTCGAGAACCTGGGCGCACAGATGGTGCGTGAGGTTGCTTCCAAGACCAGCGACGTCGCCGGCGACGGGACTACTACGGCCACGGTTCTGGCGCAGGCGATTTATCGCGAAGGTGTGAGAACGGTCGCGGCCGGAGCCAATCCAATGGCAATGAAACGCGGAATTGAGAAGGCCGTCACCGCCATTTGCGGCGCAGTCGACCCCAAGACGGGCGAGCGCGCCAAGGGAGAACTCGACAAACTCTCCAAGCCCGTTACGGGGGACATGATCGCGCAGGTTGGCAGCATTTCCGCCAACAATGACGACACGATCGGCCAAATCATCGCCGATGCGATGAAGAAGGTCGGCAAGGATGGCGTCATTACCGTCGAGGAGTCGAAGACGCTGGAGACCCAGCTCGAAGTCGTAGAAGGCATGCAGTTCGATCGCGGGTACCTTTCGCCCTACTTCGTTACGGACCCCGAACGCATGGAAGTTGCCTTCGAGAATGCCTACATCCTGATTAATGAGAAGAAGATCAGCTCTATGAAGGACATCCTTCCTTTGCTTGAGCAGATCTCCAAGAGCGGCAAGCCGCTGCTTATTGTTGCTGAGGACATCGAGGGAGAGGCTCTGGCGACACTTGTCGTAAACAAGCTGCGCGGGACGCTGCAGGTTGCGGCCGTAAAAGCACCCGGGTTCGGCGATCGCCGCAAGGCGATGTTGCAGGACATTGCAACGCTCACAGGAGGGAAGGCCATTACCGAAGATCTCGGCATCAAGCTGGAAAATGTGACGATGGAGGATCTGGGACAGGCCAAAAAGATCACCATCGACAAGGACAATACGACCATTATCGAAGGCAAAGGCAAGCATGATGATGTCGAGGGCCGGGTAAAGGAAATTCGGGGCCAAATTGAGAAGACGACCAGCGACTATGATCGCGAGAAACTGCAGGAGCGTCTGGCGAAACTAGTCGGCGGCGTGGCCATTATTAAAGTTGGCGCGGCAACCGAGACGGAAATGAAGGAGAAGAAGGCCCGTGTTGAAGACGCCATGCACGCGACTCGCGCAGCGGTCGAAGAAGGCATCGTACCCGGCGGTGGCGTGGCTCTGGCTCGTTGTATCCCTGCTCTTGACAGGCTGAAACTCGAAGGCGATGAGCAGATTGGGGTGAACATAGTGAAGCGTGCTCTGCAGGAACCGCTCCGCCAAATCGCTCAGAATGCTGGTGAAGAGGGCGCAATTGTGTTTCGTAAGGTGGTCGATTCGAAGGATCCGCACTTCGGTTTCAATGCTTTGACTGGTGAATATGGAGACCTGGTCAAGGCTGGCGTGCTCGATCCGACCAAGGTCGTACGCACTGCTCTGACCAATGCGGGCTCGATCGCTGCACTGATGCTAACCACCGAGGCCTTAGTTGCGGATCTACAGAAAGAGGATGACGGGGCACAGGTACTGGGCGGGCAACGCAGCATGCACTAAAAAACTGGTCACGCTAGGATGTCATCGATCATGGTCTATGCGAGTTGTCTCTGCCTCCTGCGGATGAGCAATCCTGCTCAGACGAGAGTCCCTCGGAGTGCTAACGTCAAATTGTGCCTTGGTTGAATAGCCGAGGGGCCGGAAAGTCGCTAGCCGCCTTGCCGGAGCGCTCTATTGTGAATCGAATCGTACCAATATGGGTCATTTCCTTTGTTCTGCTACGCGCTTGCGCAGCGCTGTGCCAGAACGAGCGTGCTTCAGCAGGTTTGCTACAGGGAGACAGATCAAACTCGCCCGAAGTGCAAGGCCAGGAGATGCGCACTGGGAGGCCACTTCCTGATGCTCCGTCTTCGGTACAGGCTCCAACACTAGCAGAGAAGTTTCGAGTATTTGCATATGAATCGCCCTTACCTCCAGTAATGCGGGTGGCTACCGCCACCTCAGACATACGGCGCGGACCAGAACTTAGACATTTCAGTCCAGAGCCACGATCCAGGTTGATCCCTTCCGATGAATTGCTACTTCCTCAAAACAACTCCACCAACTTTGTGGTTAGGTACCTGTGCCCGCCGCTGGTCAAGAGGAGCATGCTCTATCACCCTTCGACCAGCACCACACTCATAGGCCGGACCATCGACGCAGCTTCGCATATCTTTGTCACGCGTGACGAGTCGGGAAAGAAGAGGCTAAACGCTTCGTATTTCCTCGGGATCCTGAGTTTAGTTGCCGCCCACAGTGCTCGCCGCCCTTATTGGGCGCGCTCCACTTCGGCGCCGTTTAACGATTTTGGTTCGATGATTGGCAACGACGCGGGGCTCAACCTATTCCACGAGTTTGAGCCGGGCATCCGGCAGATGGTAAAGGGTCACACACCGAGGTTCGCGTTTAGAGTCGGAGAGCGCCTAAGCCGCGACCAGAATCTAAAGGAAGTTGTCTCCAGCCCGGCTCGATAATGTTCCAGATTGGACATGAGTAACAGTTCGGCGTAGGCTTAAATAGAGTGAGCAGTTCCTCTCCTCTTTTCAGGTCCTCTGAACTAAGTCAGTTCATCTGAAGCACCTCCCTTCTTAGTCGCAGCCACCAGAGGTGTCTCCCAAATGATCGTTTCCAAGATGCGCAAACAAGGAAGCCCAATGTTGCTCTCGCCCCGCAAGCTTCCCTCAACACACTGGTAATGATGCCAGATACTCTTCCATCGCAAGAGACAGCTCGGATAAAAGAGCGAGCCTATGAGCTGTATGAAGTCGGTGGTCGCGAACACGGCCACGACGAACAGGATTGGCTCCGCGCCGAGCAGGAGATCCTCAAACAGAGGGTGTGAAGAATCACATCGGCACCCAAAGGGCCTGCAGGAGCTATAAGCCATGGATTGCTTAACCTGCAAGAATCTCGAACAATCGCTTGAATCAAGGTGTAGAGAGTATGTCGAGGCCCGTTCCTCTGCGTATTATGAGGTCACCACGGAGTTCGCAGCCCATAAGAACGTCGATAAGGAGCGCGCCAAAAGCGATTTGGAAGAGCACCAACTGGTATGCGCTTCCGCCCAAAATGAGACAGTCCGTTCTTCTCGGCAGCCTGGATAGTGGAACGCCGAGCGGGGAGGTGGGACGCGACTAGCGCGTAAGGTCGCCCTTGGGCCCCGGGCACAGACGGAAACGGCGGCTAGACCGTCCGGCAGGTTTCCTCGGTCACCGCACTGAAGTGGTAACCCAAGATCGCCAAGGTCACTGCCGTGCCGAAGGCATGGCGGTACCGGGTGGCGGCATCCATGAGGAACTTCCAGTAGCTTGCGCGGGCGTTGCCGAAAATGCCTTGCTTCACGACGGAACGGCACAATGCGAGGTACTCCGATAGGGAACGGCGCGTACGGGTAGGCCGATAGTGCTCTAGAAAATGCCGGACCCGGTCGTAGTAGGCATCCGGGGCGTAGATCCGTTTCAAAATTGACCGATACCCGTCGAGCAAGCGTTGCGCGGACATTGTCGGAATGAAACTCAGATTGCAGTCGATGTTGTTTCCATTTGCTTCGCCGAGAAGGCGCCCCTCTTGCTCTAGTCGCCGGTAGAGCCGCGTACCGGGAAGTGCCTGGAGAAGACCTACCATTGCGATCGGGATGGCGCTCTTCTGGATGAACTCGACCTGGCGGTCGAACACATCTTCCGGGTCACTATCGAATCCCACGATGAATCCGGCCATTACCTCGATACCGTATTGCTGAATGCAGCGTATGCTATCGAGCAAACTGCGCTGCGTGTTCTGTAGTTTGTTAGCTTCTTTGAGGCTGGCCTCCACCGGCGTCTCGATACCCAAGAACACACGGATGAAACCTGCAGTTTTCATCAGCGCCAGAAGCTCGGGGTCATCCGCCAAATTCATGGACGCCTCTGTGAAGAAGGTAAACGGCCGGCGATGTCGATTGTTCCATTCGGCCAGAACTGGCAGTAGTTGCTTGACGTTTTTCTTGTTTCCGATGAAGTTGTCGTCCACGAGAAACACCGCCCCTCGCCACCTGCGTTGATACAGTTGCTCCAGCTCGGCAATGACTTGAGCGACGGACTTCGTCCTAGGCTTGCGCCCGTAGATCTCAATGATGTCGCAGAACTCGCAGTTGAACGGGCACCCACGTGAGTATTGGATTGCCATCGAGCAGTAGTGGCGGGTGTTGATCAAGCTCAGGTCGGGCAACGGGCTGCGTTGCAGAGACGGCATCTCGCTAGCTTTGTACTGCGGCTTTGCCTCACCCCGTTCAAGGTCTTCGGCAAGTGCCGCGATCAGTTCCTCGGCCTCCCCAATGACGACGTGATCGGCGTAACGATGCAGATCCGGGAACCCGCTAGCGATCGGTCCACCCACAACTGTACGTATTCCGCAAGCACGGCATCGAGCCAGGATGGCGAGTAGGCTGTCCTTCTGCACCAGCATTCCGCTGATCAGTGCGACGTCAGCCCACGCCAAGTCTGAATCCGTCAGCGCACGCACATTCGTGTCAACCAGACGTTTTGACCAGTGGAGAGGCAACAGGGCAGCAATCGTGAGCAATCCCAAAGGTGGATACGCAGAACGCTTGCCCTGAAATGGCAAAGCGTGCCTGAAGCTCCAGTACGTATCAGGCCACTCCGGATATACGAGTAGAGCATTCATGTTTGTTTGCGAATCGGCCGAGATCCAAGCAGACTCTGTGCACACGTCGGCGGGGATTGGCTAGAACGATCGGCCCCTGGACCGCGTTGTCACGAATTTTCCCCTTTGGGGAGTCAGCAAATCACTTCGGCCGGATCCGCAGCAGCCTCAGGATTGGGTCAAAGAATAACTCGCGCAGTAGGGTCCTAAATGGATGATTCATGCCAACACGTTTCTAGCCCAAGAACAGCTACGCCGGGTGTGAACACCAGAATGAGCCTCTCCTAAGCCGCACTCTTCTTCTTGGGTGCTTGCTCGGAAGCGGTCGCCGTCAGGTTGTCGCACTGCTCGGCGTGCAGTTTCGCGGCCTCGGCGTCGTGATGAATTGCATGTTGACTGTGTCCGTGGGCAAGGTACGCGTGGTGCGCAGCCTTTTCGCGTTCCTCCGCCTCGTCGTATTTCGCTGCCTCTTTGTAGTGGTAGGCCGCCCGCTCATGGTGACGGGCAGCGTGATGGTAGTGCTCCCAAGTCTTTGACATACCGGCTCCCCTTCGAGAGATCCTGTTGAATTCGCTACATCTTCCTTCCCTAGCGAAGGGACTGACTAATGGGACTGTGCCGCCACTCGAACGCCCCAGGTCGACTGAATCGAGTGGCGGCAGCACAAAGTCTGAAGGTTTATTTCTGATCTTTCTCTTTGGCTTCCGCTTTCGCTTCAGCTTTGCCTTCAGCTACTGCTTGAGCTTTTGCTCCACGAACTTCCGCAAGGAACGGCTGGGCTGCGGCTGGAGCTGTGACCTTGCCCAACAACAAAGCCCGAGTTGTGACATTGCGTCCATAAATCGCGTGCCGGGAATCGTTGTCCTGGCGGACTGACGCACCTTCCAGCGTTAGGCCTGCGAAAACACCCTTAGCACGGGAGTAGGTCAAAATCTCCGTATCCATCTTCCAATCGGTGCCAGCCTCGGCATGCCGTCCGACCGGACCCGCTGCCGCGGAAGCGTCGGCTCCAACATGGAAATTACTCTCGAGCAGCTTTTGCATCCCTTTTTCATTCTGAATGATCAGGACCACGTCCACAGCTTCTACCCCGATCTGCAGGCCCCAGCTTCCGCCCGAAATCGTGATGAAGGCTGGTGCACTCCAGCCATTCGCGGTGCGGCAGGTGGCAACGCCTTTGCCTCCCTTGCCTCCGAACACAAAGCCGCCTTTAACCATGTGCGGTATGACGGCCACGCACTTTGCGTGCTCCAATACCTCTTCCGGAATTCCCTTATCAGGCATTCCCATGATTTCGTGTAACACATTGGTGGCGTTTTCCAGTCGCTCGGTGGCGTCTTCTCGCGCCGACCCTGCCCAGCACAGCGTGCCGAGAGCAAACATCGCAAGTACGAACATGACCTTCTTCATTGAGTAGCCTCTTTCTATTACAGGTGCGCCAGCTTCCAGGTTCGTGCTGTGTTTGCACTCGCACGCAAATCCGCGTAGATAGCTTGGCGCACCAAGACAGTTTCGACCTTAGCAAATCAGGCCTGAGGAGGTCTGAGCAAATATGCTCACAGCCTGCCGACAATCACCTCTGGTGAGAATTTGGAGTGTTTCGCCCTGCGGGAAATCAAGCGCGTACTCGCGGCCAGATGTGAGTGCTTTTGAACAGATTCGAGAGGCACGCTCTGATACGGTTACACAGGCAAACTGCCGCTAGGAGTAGAAAAACCAAATGACCGGTCGAAAGGCAGCATAATGCGCACACTCAAGACCATGTTGTATTGCGCTGCAGGTGCGACGATCCTCTTTTGCACATCGGTTGCGAACGCAGCCAAACGCCATGCTCCGTCAGTTCGGGCAATAGAGCTCACTGAGCTTGAAATGCAGGTGCTTCTTGATCGAGCCGGCTTTTCGCCGGGCGAGATTGACGATGAAAGAGGAAAGAACAGCCGTGAGGCCCTGGCGGCGTTTGAGACTGCGAGTGGGCTTGCTCCAGGTGAGCCGACTCACAAGGAGTTGCTCAAGGCGCTGCACGCCGGTGCTGCTAAACCGATCGTGTTGTACGAAATCACGGCCGAGGACGCGGCGGGCCCATTCATCCAGACGATTCCGGGGGACATGACTGAAAAATCGAAACTTCCGGGTCTTTACTACACATCCCTATTAGAAAAACTCGGCGAGAAATTCCACTCGGCACCAGCGCTGCTCAGTCGTCTGAGCCCGCGCGCGCATTTCGCGGCGGGAGAGCACGTCCGTGTCCCCAACGTGTTGGGCGCCCCACAACAGTTGCCGACCGCAACGCGTATCACCCGTGACTATCTCCAGCGTGAGCCAGAGGAAAGTGGGATCGTCAAGGTAGTTGTGTCGAAGAAGACATCGATCCTTACGGTGTTCAATCGGAGAGGCGAGGTTATCTTTCACGCCCCGGTGACGAGTGGCAGCGAGCACAATCCACTCCCCCTCGGGAACTGGGTAGTTACACTGGTGCAGCGCAATCCAACCTACAACTACAACCCCGAACTATTTTGGGATGCCGATCCAGCAAACGCCAAGGAGAAGATCGCGGCGGGCCCCAACAATCCGGTCGGCGTTGTGTGGATTGAGATCAACAAGGCGCACTACGGGATACACGGTACGCCGGAACCGGGGCGAATCGGTTACTCCGAGTCTCACGGCTGCGTGCGGCTGACAAATTGGGACGCCACCAGGCTCGCCGAACTGGTGACAAGAGGGACATTGGTTGTGTTCGAGGAATAGATACTAGGAACCTGCAAACGGGTTCGTCGTGCCGAAATGTCTCGCATCCGGCGTCCGATGGATTTCATGGGAGTTCTTGCAAGATCCTATCCTGCTAGGTCGGTGGGACTGATCGTGTCCTCTCGACTGGCGTCTGTGGTGACTTGCGGACACGCCCCGAACCTTTGGCCCACTTTATGCCAGCCGGAGGCTTATCTTGCGTGGAATCGAAGTCCTTCTCCTCACGAACCTCAGGTCTTACTCCGAGTCTACCGGCCGTCTCTTGATCAAGCTGGCCCGTGACCGGAAGATTCTCAGCCTTCTGATACGCGCGAATACCAGCTCGGGTACGAAGACCCAATACACCGTCCACCTTCCCGCGGTAGTGTCCTTTGTCCAGCAGAGTTTGCTGCATCCCATTGACATCGTTCGGATGCGGGACCGCTAGCATTTCTTTGCTGGACTCCGCTCCGGGAGTGAGCAGCGTCGGGCGTGGTCCCGAGATCCCTGTTGCCAGCAACAGGAAAACGATCCCAGCCCTCGCGACCTTGGGCGCTAAGAACATCCCATCCCCAATTTGTTCTCCGGTAATAGATTCACTCACCAGCTCTGGAAATACTGTGCCGAATGGCTCAGGTGGTCGATTTCAGAACCGAATCTCTCCATTCCGGGACCTTGGAAACTTGGAAGCCATTCAAGAAAACGCCGAGTGGGTAGTCGTTTTTTGGGATTTACGCGAGTCGGCCGAGTGATAAAATTTGAAAGGAGTTGTATGCGCAGACGGGTGCATCAAGGAGGTACCCATGTCTCCTGCTCTCCAACCCAAGACCTCTCCAGGCGGAAGGAAAATTAGCCGCCCGTCCTCAATCGACCGCATCTCCCAAACAACTCGCAATGCTGCGAGTCGACCTCTGGAAGCCAAGAGGCAGCGTGACTTCGATCCCCATGCATTCCTCGCGACCATCGGCAAGGGTAGAAAAGTTCTAACGGTTCCAAAGAAACAATCAATCTTCGCGCAAGGGGACGCGGCTGACGCTGTGTTCTATATCCAGGAGGGCAAGATTCGACTCACGGTTGTATCTAAGGCTGGAAAGGAAGCGACGATCGGGATACTAAAGGATGGCGACTTCTTCGGCGAAGGTTCTCTCGCAGGCCAGCCGCTCCGCATGGGCTCCGCAACCGCGATGACGGATTGCGCGATTCTGCGAATCGACAAGAAAGCCATGATGGAAGCGCTTCACCGGGAACACGAATTCTCCGACCTGTTCGTCGCCTATTTGTTGGCGCGAAATATCCGTTACGAAGAAGATTTGGTTGATCAGCTTTTCAATTCGAGTGAAAAGAGGCTGGCACGGATCCTTTTGCTGCTTGCTCATTTCGGGAAGGAAGGGACGCCCGAGACTGTAGTGCCCAAGATCAGTCAGGAAACGCTGGCGGAAATGATCGGCACAACCCGCTCCCGGGTCAGCTTCTTCATGAACCGGTTCAGAAAGCTCGGTTTTATTCACTACAACGGCGGGCTGCAAGTCCACAGCTCGCTGCTCAATGTCGTTCTCCACGACTAGCCTCCGAAGACTAGTTTCCTCCGTCACGTCGTGCTCCAGGGCAAATTCCCCGATCAGATCACCAGGGAGATCCCATATGAGACCACCGTCAAAAGTGAGCAATTCTGAACAGTCGCAAATCGGCGCGAAAAATATACTGACCGTTCCAATTCGGCAGACCCTCGGGGGAGGGGACTTAGCCGTTGGGACGGTCGATGACCTCTGGGAGGAGGCCACCGACTGTCCCTTCTTTCGGAACCTCTAGCAATCTGGGCCTGAACATCGTTTTCGGTCATTGCGAGCCGCTTTTCATCCGGCAGAACTGCGCACTGCAATTTGTCAAGAAACGAAGACAATTGTATTCGGGCCGAGGTGGGCGTCGGCCAATCCATCGGCGGGTGCGGTTAGTGTGATTCGCCAGCGTCGCATAAAAGACAATGCTTTGAGCAATTTTGAACAGTTTCTTCAACCTGGGTATTGAGAATTGGTTCGTGAAGGTGAAACCCATGCCCATATCCACTTATGCGGAACTGCTGGGCGGCGTACTTCTTTGCATCGACGATAACGAAGATGTGCTGGAGTGCGAGAAATTGTTTTTGGAGAGTTTCGGGTACACCGTTCTGACCGCTCCAAGCGGAGGCAAGGGATTGGAGCTGGCAGGCGTGTACCCAGTTGACGTGGTAATCGTTGACTACCTCATGCCCGAGATGAGCGGGAAGGAGTTCGTACTCGAAATGAGACGGCTCAGGCCCGAAACGCCGATCATCATGTTGTCGGGAGAGGTGGATGTTCCTGAGCAGGTCTTGAAGTGGGTCGATGCGTTTGTGGCTAAAGATCGGTTGAGCAGCCATCGACTGCCCGCGATTGCGCAATTACAAGAACGTGGCCCGGTGCCTCCGCACCTGTTTGACGCGTGACGTGGAGACGCGGTCGTGTCGGAGCCCTTACCATTTGGCGGGCCAGGCAGGCACGCCCACGCGGAAGCAATCTTGGCTTCCGCGTGTGTTGCGCTATCTTCGTTTGATAATCCAGCCGACCAACGCTCCCGCAGTGAAGCCAACGGCAAATGTGACCGCCACAGTTAGTGCAGGATGTCGCTGAATGCGTTGACCTGTGTCGTTCAGAAATTCTTCAGCAGCATCGCCGCCCTGTTTTGCGGCACGCCGCACGACTCCGACACCATCTTCCATGATTGCATCGGCCACGCCGCTGGTTGCGCGGGAAGCTTGGCGAGCTGTTTCAGCGATGTGTTCAGCGGTTCTGTCCAAGACTGTTTGGGGCATGACTCCCTCCTTGTGGCTGAGAGCAAATGTGCAACAGGCCCAGTCTGAGCTCCTGCCATTATTGCGGCTTCTCATCTCGCTTCGGTTGTTCGTTCTGCTGTTTTTTCTCTTCCGCCTTCGCGGGAGCAGGCTGTGTCCGTTGTTGTGGGGCAGACCGCGGTTCCGCAGCAGGAGGAGAAGTGTGTTGGGACTGAGAACGCTCGTTCGGCGGAGCAGTTTGCGACTGCTGAGGCTCACTGCGGGCGGGCTCAGGCCGGCTGGTCGGCTGCACTATGGGAGGACGATTCGATTCCGGCCGGCTCGGTTCCGCACGATTGGGCTCAGGACGGTTATTCGGTTGTGCCGTGGGTGGACGGTTGGGCTCGGGCCGATCGTTCGGCTGTGCTGTTGGTGGACGATTCGATTCGGGCCGTCCCGGCTCCGCCCGATTGGGGTCAGGCCGGCTGGTCGGTTGGGCTGACGGCGGACGGTTCGGCTCAGGCCGATCGTTGGGCTGTGCCGTGGGCGCACGATTCGGTTCCGCTCGGTTCGGGTCCGGCCGATTATTCGGCGATGGCTGGTCGGGGCGCGTAGCTCCGTCCTCTGGATGCACAGCCGGTCCACTGGCCGGTGGTTGAACTGCGGCGCGTTTCACCGGAGCGCTGTAAGGTGTCCCTGTTGGTTTCGCATGCACAACGGCGCGGTCACTGAAAGCTCCTGGCCTGGGAGTAGCCGCGACCGTGGGCGTGCCATGGTTCACCGAAGCGCGAAGCTCTGGTTGTGCGCGGGCAGCCTGCTCGTGTTGCGTTTGAGCAGCCACGGGCGGGGTATGTCTCTCACGAGCGGCGGCCTCCTCTTCGGGCCTCGGACGCGCGGTGATCCCACCATTGCCACCGTTGTAGCTGACCCGGTTCACCGTGGTGGTGTTGTTGATGATGGTTGTGTTGTACACGTTGTGAATGTTGGTGACGTTCACATTGTTCACCGAACGGTTGTAATAAAACTGCCCGTTTTGCCAACGTCCACCTTGGTAGCCTTCTCCAAAGTATCCGTAGCCATAACTGACTCCGCCATAGAAACCGACCTGCTGACCCCAGTAGCCTTGATAGAAGATGTAGCTATTGCCACCCCAACCCCAATAGGCTGGAGTCCAGAGCAGTCCAGGTTCCGGAGCCATCACCCACGTACCTGGCACCCAGTAGTAATCGTCGTAATCGTTGGCGTAAGCCCAGTAGCCGGGGGTCCAGAGATAACCTTCTCCCGGACAAAGAGGTTGCTCATAGACGGGGAGCTCTGGCGGGGCGAATGAGACCGATATGCTGATTTGCGCGTAAGCCGCCGCCGACATGGCGAGCAGTACGAGTGCAAACAGCGGCGAACGAATGGAGGACATGATGCGCATTGTTCTTCCTCTTGCCCGATGATCCTTCGCGTGCCCGATGATGCTCTGCTGCTGCGGGTTGCGTGGATTGAACGGGCACGACTCTTGGACAATACAGGCTGAAAACTCTGTCTTGTCCGAAAATGGTCCTGGTGAAACTGTCTCATTTCCAGAGTGTTGAAGTCTGAGCAAGAAAGCTCAGTTCGGGATTGGTAGGGCTCGAACAGGCCTCGCGTGTCGTCCTGACACCCATGCGAAAAAAAAGGCCGACTCGCGTGAGTCCGGCCTAAAAATTACTGAATGCGAATGGTGATGCGCGGTCGTGAGGGTCTGAATGGTCGGTGTTCCGCCGCTAACCCATGACCGCGCGGTGAAGCTTTTCTGACTTACGGTATAGTGCCGGTTATCGGATCCGATAACTGCTCACTTTTATACATTTTCCAGAATAAACCTAATTCACACTGTCATTGCATCCCGACGAGGATCTACGCCGTATGATTCTGGCTGAGCCTTCTATCTGCCATAAAGTATTGCTGGTGGATGACGATGCTGCCGTTCGCGACATGATGACTGCGACCCTTGAGCACAAAGGGTTTAGGGTGGTCTCTGCGGCCAATGTGACAGAAGCTCTGAAACACATCACTACAGAAAGCTTCGACGTGCTGTTGACGGATTTGCATATGCCGAATCCCGGCGACGGCTTCACCGTAGTCACCGCAATGCGCCACTCCCAGCCGGATGCACTTACGCTGCTAGTCAGCGGGTACCCCGACGTGCAGAGCGCTATGGACGCGATTCTTTTGGAAGCGGATGAAATCATCGTAAAACCGTTCGATGTTGGAAGGCTCGCCGATCTCATCCGGGAGAAGATGGTTGACCGCCGGCCTGCCGCGAGGCGTGAAAAGGAAAGAGTAGGAGCATTATTGCAACGCTGCATTGCCGGCGTCATTCAAGATTGGTTGGCGCGGGCAAAACAGAGCAGCGAACTCAAAGAAGTCGCGCTCAGCGATCAGGAGCGTACCGGACATCTTCCCAAGCTAGTTGAAGATCTGGTGGACCGCCTGAGCAGGCCCAGCGTCATCACTGAGGCTAGTGATGCTGTCTCTTCCGACGCAGCCATAGCCCATGGCAAGCTGCGATACCTACAAGGCTACACGCCTGCAATGCTTGTCCATGAATCACGAATACTGCAGGTAACATTGTTCGGGACGTTACAGAGCAATCTGAGCTCTTTGGATTTCAGCGTCCTCTTACCCGATGTCATGACAATCGCGGACGAAGTGGATGCGCAGTTGGCCCAATCGATGAACAGCTACATGAACGCCATGAGGACGTCAGTGGCAGCGTAGCTGCCACGATCCTTCCCAATGATATAGCCAGACAGTACCGATATCGATTGATCGGCAGGCGCCCTCGTGCAAGACGAACGCAGGAATGTGTTCGGCGTCAAGTGAAGGAACGCGACCGAGGAAAGCCTTTGCGATGCTCTAGCGATTGTCCGCTACGACGGTCTGCAGCCCGAGGATGTCCGCGGCTTCCTGAAGTGTTAGGTCATCTGGCACCCGATGGAAGTCGCTGTGGTTCTCGGCCACTTGTACTTCGATTGTCTTGAAGAGCAGAGCTTTGCCCTTCATGTCCACATGCAGGGTAGTCATTTCCCACTGTCCCGGGATCACTTCCGTTTGCCCAACCTCAAATGTGCTCCCCCTGTTGACATGCCCTAGCAGTCCGCCTCCGAACTTCACATCCTCCATGAGATGGCCTTTGAGTACTACCAACCTCTCTTGCCTAGCATCGACCGTCATCTCACCTTCCATGCCGTGGAAAACCCGGGCTTCAAGGGAGGGCGGCTGAAAAGTCGGGTTGGGCCTGAAGTTGAGTGTCACGAGATCGCCGTGACGACTCGCATAGCGGAACACAAATACGTCAGGCAGTATCCTGAACAAACGCGCACCTTGCTCTGCTTTCTTGTTGCTCGCCTGCTGCAATTTCCGCTGCTCATCCGGATGGTTGACGAGCCTCTGTATGCGCTGGTGCTCTTTCTGCCGTTGTTTAGCGTCAAGTGGGTGGCCATCAATCGAGAGCAGTTGACCGAGAGAACCATTCTTCGTCTCGAGGATTTTCTGAATCTGTTTCCTCCCGTCCTCCGCCTTTTCGAGCTGATACATCCAGTGGCTTTGCTCCTCATTCTGGACTCTCAATTCGTTGGTGACAACGTTTCGTGCCAGGTCGAGGGCCTGCATCTCGACCTCTGGGGAGCCAGATTGGGAGAGTGCATTAGGGGCTAACAGAATAACGGCAGCGAGGCCGCTTGCCATTCTCACGGCCAAAGGCGATGCCACTGTGCGGCACGTTTTGAACCACGTGTGCATCTCGTTATTCCTCCCTTGAGGCGCACGCTACGAAAGTCCCGGAACTTTATGGCTCCGCAGCGCTCGGTCGCTGCAATTTCCATCATGGAACGAAGACACCCAATAAAGATGGTCAAAATCGCGCACTCTGGCTGTGCTGATTGCCGCCGTTCCGCAGTATTCGTGTGCCCGCAGCCTGATCTTAAGGCGCGCTATGCGCAGCTCTCCTCTTGATTTTAGAGAGTGTTTAGTCGCGAACAGCCAGACCGTCGCGAAACCATTGCTTCAGGCTGGATCAATACGGCCGTTTAACCGAGAATGCGGACAGCCCCCTAAGGGAAGGGATGGGTTGCTGTCGGTCGGGTTGACGACATTCGACGCTCCCGCTGGTCCCCAGTTCCTCAGTCCTTGGGTGTTCCGTTGTTTCGACCAGGGAGGCTGGTTAACCTGGCCACATAGTTTGACAACGGTTGCGTAGAGGCCTAACATTGTAATTGAGCGAGCTACCTCTTCTTACTCTTTCAGGTCCTCTGAACTAAGTCAGCTCATCTGAAGTTTTTCCTCTTAGCTTCCCCCCGAAGGAGGACTGCGTTATGACACTATTGACCCGTTGGGACCCTCTCCGTGACTTGGCCACCATGCAAAACCGCATCAACCGCTTTGTCCGGGAGTCGTATAGCCCGGAAGGCCCGGAAGAGGCGTTAACCACCACCACCAACTTCGCGCCGCCGGTGGACATCTATGAAGACGAGCACAACATTACTCTGAAGATGGAAGTCCCGGGCATCGACGAAAAAGACATTGATGTTCGCATCGAGAACACCACCCTGACCGTCCACGGTGAGCGCGAGTTTGAGAAGGAAGAGAAAGAGGAGAACTTCCGTCGCGTCGAGCGGCAGTACGGAAGCTTCACGCGCTCGTTCACGCTGCCCAGTTCCGTGGATACGGGGCAAGTGAGCGCTAACTATGACAAGGGCGTCCTGAAGATCAGCCTTGCCAAGAAGGCCGAAGCCAAGCCGAAGCAGATTAAGGTGAATGTCGGCACCGAAAAAGTGCTCGAAGCCAAAGTTCACGCCAAGGCGGCGTAAGGCCAGTAGTCATTGAATGAAGTGGGAGGCGGTTTATCTCGCCTCCCGTTTGTTTCTCGCCGCGAACGGACAAATTATGAAGAACACGAAGTTTGTTGTAAAAGTAAACCGTGGCGTTACTCGGGCTCTCGAGTACGTGAAGCGGATTGATCCGACTCCAATCCAGATGACAACCAACCGTAAACTGGCACTTATGATGGGAAGGCTCACGGCTGAAGACGCTGTAAAATCCATTCAGAATTCTCGGTGCTGCCCTGAACTAGTGCCTGTGCAGATCTAATGCCTTCACCTCTCTCACGGTCACAATGGACTCGCTATCGAACTGCAGTATTCGGGGACTCCTCGCGTGATATGATGGAGCTGAGGTGGTTACCACCTTCTCCTCTTTCAGGTTCCCTGAGCTAAGTCAGCCCATCTGAAGTTCTCTCTTCTTAGGCTCGCCAGAAAGCTGCGTACCCATGCCTTCGAATGCGATCCTGCACGAAGCCCAGCAACTCCACAACGTGAGTGACCATCTTGACGTGCTGGCAGAAGAACATCCCGTTGTGTCAGAAGCGCTCATCACGATCTCGGGCAGCGTTCGTAACACGGCAACTCTGTTGGAGGTGCTGGTAGCAACTAGAATGGAGCCTCTCACCGGACTCGATCCGGCAGATGCCTGATATGCTCATTGGTGTCTGAGTCTGTTTGTGGGAGACGCACTAATCGTGTAGAACAATGTTCAGAAGTGAACTATGAACTTGCAGTCCGTTCTCCCCATAATCGAGGAAGCCTAGCTCTCGGAACCTATTCATGAAGAAGCTGACCCGCGAGCGGGTCGTGCCTACCATTTCGGCAAGAGTCTCTTGACTGATCTTAGGAATCACCGTCTCTGGGACTCCGTTCTTGCCGAAGCGAGCTAGCAACAACAGAAGCCGCGCCAGCCTCTTTTCACTAGAATTGAAAAGCTGATCAACCAGGTCTTCTTCGTAACGGATGTTTCGTGACAGCAGATAGGCCATGAATAGGTCTGAGAACTCATGCTCGCGGCGAAGCGCAAGCATCATGGCTTTCTTGTCGATGCGCAGAAGTTCGCAATCAATCATCGCGGTTGCGGAGCCCATGCGCATCGACTGTCCGGCGAGGCTACCTTCTCCGAAAAACTGCTCCTCGCTGAGGATGCCTAGAGTTGCTTCCTTGCCAATCTTGGATACGACGCTGAGTCGA
>Ga0209168_10000508_pt1 | contig 37093 bp, 24 predicted proteins | sample Coa_R1_FD_187156 | JGI IMG/M metagenome (GOLD analysis project Ga0209168, IMG submission 187156) | Surface soil microbial communities from Centralia Pennsylvania, which are recovering from an underground coalmine fire - Coalmine... | ecosystem: Environmental > Terrestrial > Soil > Unclassified ...
GTTCGACAAATACGTCACAGCGCATCCGGAACAAAAGGCGACACTCTACGATTCGTTCACCATCGTGCGCCGCAAGGGCAGCGCGCTGGAAGCGATTCCCTACCATACCGCTTACAAGCAGTGGGTCGACCCGGCAGCGAAAGCGCTGCGCGACGCCGCCGATCTTTCCGACGACGCAGCCTTCGCAAAATTTCTGCGCATGCGCGCCGACGCGCTGCAGTCCGATCAATATTTTGACAGCGACATCGCCTGGGTCAGCCTGGTCAATCCGAAATTCGACGTGATCTTCGCCCCGTACGAAACTTATCTTGATGATTTCCTGGGAGTGAAGACCTCCTACGGCGCCGCCATCCTGATTCGCAACGAAGCGGAGAGCCGCAAGCTCGATGTGTTTCAGAAATATGTTCCGGACATTCAGGACAGCCTGCCGCTGGCGGCCGAGGACCGGCCCTCCAAGCGCGGGCTGTTCTCTCCGATGGAAGTGATGGACACGCCGTACCGCGCCGGAGACTTGCGCCACGGCTACCAGGCGGTGGCTGACAATCTGCCCAACGATCCGCGCATTCACGAGCAAAAAGGCTCCAAGAAAATTTTCTTCAAGAATTTCATGGACGCGCGGGTGAACGAAGTGATCCTGCCGATCTCGCAGCGCCTGCTGCGCGCGGACCAGGCGGCGATGGTCTCCGCCGACGGCTATCTCACTTATACGATGATGCATGAAATCTCTCACGGACTGGGCCCGGCCTACGCGCGAATGCCAGGCGGACGAAAAGACGTTCGCGAAGCGATTGGCCCCACCTATTCGGCCCTGGAAGAAGCGAAAGCCGATGTCGTGGGACTCTACGGATTGAAATGGCTCGCCGATCGCGGCGGCGTGCCGAAAGAAAAATTGAACGGTTACTACGCGTCGCATGTGGGGGGAATTTTCCGCACCGTGCGATTCGGCGTAGCCGAGGCCCACGGGCGCGGCGAAATCATGGAATTCAATTTCTACGTGGAACGCGGCGCGGTTGCGCGCGACGCCGCTTCAGGACGCTACGTGATCGATTTCAGCCGCATGCCGGAGACCATCGCGGCGCTCTCCCGGGAACTGCTCGAGCAGGAAGCTACCGGCGACCGCGCGCGAGTGGAAGCCTGGTTCGCAAAATACGATAAACTTCCCGTGGATCTTGCCAAGGCGCTCGAAGCCGCTTCGGATGTCCCCGTGGATATTGATCCGATTTCCTCGTTTCCTGAACCGATGCGCTGAAATTTTAAAATCCGAACGCGAGAGGATGGTGATCCGTATGGCCAGCCAAAAACCGCAGAATTTACAGAATCACACACGCCTGGTGGCGCCGTTTCACATGTTCGTGCTGCCGGTCTTCCTGCTGAACGCAGGATGGTCGATCTATCACGTGTTCAAGGCGGGAATTTCGTTTGAGTCCCTGCTGAACGTGCTGGTGGCTTTTGCGCTGCTCACCCTGGCTCTCTTCGCTCGGGTCTTCGCGTTGACCGTGCAGGATCGCGTGATCCGCCTCGAGATGCGGCAGCGGCTCGCGGAAATCCTCCCTCCCGACCTGCGCTCGCGTATTCCGGACTTCACCGTCGCGCAGCTGGTTTCCCTGCGCTTTGCCAGCGACGCGGAATTGCCGGCCCTATCCCGCAAGGTGCTGGATGAAAAGATGAACAATCGCAAGGCCATCAAGCAGCTGATCAAGGACTGGCAGGGGGATTATCTGAGGGCGTAGGTGGCACAGCCGCTCCCGGCTGTGCGGTTCTGTGGGCGCAGCGAAAAAACTCAAAACATTGTCATTCTGAGCGAAGCGAAGAATCTCTCTTCGATTTGCGTACACGCAAAAACCAAAGAGAGATTCTTCGCTTCGCTCAGAATGACAACACCCACCAGAACACTCTACTGGCTCACGTCCGAGTTTTCAGCGAAGCACCAGTGCACGAAATCTTTCCCGTAGCGGGCGGCAACCGCATCAGGAATGTCTTTCTCTTCTACTCTCTGAAATTCAAAATTAATTTCGCCGTTGGGCTGCACGGTTCCCAGGAGAGAGCCGTACACGTTCACCAGCGCCGTCGGTGGAGAATTCGGCGGCAGCGCGTAGCGGTGCGCACCAGCCGTGCCCACGATCCATCCCGGCAGCACGCCGCCATGCTGCTTCCAGTAGTCGGTATCGAATATTCCGTCCATGAAGTAATGCGAGTGGCTGGCCAACACGTACACGCGCTTGTGCCCCTCGTCCCGCGCGCGCAGGAGATCGGCGTAGACTTGCCGGCCGCTCTCGGTGCCGGTGGGAGATTCATTCATGCTATGGCCGGCGGAAATGCTTTCGGGCAGCGCCTTGTGCATGCCAGTGACGATTGTGGTAACCGCCGGATCGGCAAGATCCTTGGCCAGGGTGCGCTCGAACCAGCGCAACTGCGCCGCGTCAAACTGGTCGGCGGTGGCGCTGTCGAGGTAATAGAACGACACGCCGCGATCGATCCAGTGAAAATACGTCTTCATGCGGAAATCGGTTGGGTCGTCCTTGAGGCGCTGCGCGCGCAGCACCGGCGCATCCAGCCAATCCGCGAATTGCAGCAGGAAATCCTCCCGCGTCTTCAGCGGAGGAACGGTTTCATGATTTCCGATGCCCAGAAAAAACGGAATGGAGCCGAACGGCTTGATCTGACTTTCGATGTAATCGGGCCATTCGATCTGTTCGTACTGCGCGACGCTGAGCGGCTTGGCGATGTGTTCGGACTGGTGCGCGATGTCTTCATCGAAACCGGTGGTCAGGCGCAGGTCGCCGAGGTGCCAATAAAATGCGACTTGATTCTTCTTCGCGGTTTCGGCGATGGCAGGCATCACTACATCGCCGCAATTCCGGGAATCGCCGGAGGCCAGGAACCGCCACGGGGCGCCCGAAGTTTGCTGGGCTGCGGCGGGTCGCTCGGCGAGACCGGCGCCGGAAATGATTGCGAACAGAACGAATATGCTGCTGCGGATCCTCATGGCTCTCCAGTGCAGGCACAACGCAACAATGCTAACAGCAGGCTGCGGAAAATCTCAAGGCGTTGTCATTCTGAGCGGAGCGAAGAATCTCTCTTTGCCTTTTCTCTACACTTAGATCGAAGAGAGATTCTTCGCTTCGCTCAGAATGACAGGTTTTCTATGTTGGCGCAGTGACGTCGTCGAACCGGCGGCTACTGCGATTTCCTGACGCGGTAAACTTCCAGCGGGCCGGAGGAATAAATCCGCTCGCCAATGGCCGCGAGCTCCGCGGAAAATTTCGGCACATCGTAGGCCCATACGTAGTCGTAATCGTTCCGCACCTGCTGCCAGTCGGGCGGCTCGTCGTAGACGAGGTTCCAGAATCCGTCCGGCGTGTACGAGTCGTAGATGATGCGCATCGGCGTCTCGCCCGGCGCATCCTTCAAGTACGGCGAAAACCAGCCCCGGCGGATCACTCCGTAGGCCCAGAAATGGGTAAACGGCCGCTCGATGGGATCTTCGTCCCCTTCGACGATTGGCAGGACCAGCGCGCCGCGCGGCACGGCATCGAATGAGCGGGCGAGTCCTGCGAGCTCCGGCTGAACTTCCCGGAAATGTCCCGCCACACTCGCCGTGCGCGCCGCAAAGAGCAACAGTGGAATCGCCGCGAGCGCAATACTGCGCCGCCCCACGCGAGCCGTCGCCAGAAGAGTGACAAACAGGAACGGCAACACGCGGATATCGAGATCGGAAGATTCCTGGCCCCACATCCAGGGGATCACCCAGAAGAGCGCAAAAAACAGGACGGCGACGGCCGTCCATTTTTTGTCCCACCTAAATTCCGAATTACGCCACCACGCCGCGACGAACCAGGCTGCGAGCGCGGCGAGCGAGATCCAATCCAGCCACGGTGAGTATCCGTGCAGAAACATGCCCAGCGAGTCCAACTTGTCATCGAATCCGTGAAAAACGATTTTGTTCGCAGTGAGACCGACGCGGGAAGAATGCAGATAGAATGCCACGCCCGGCACGGCCAGCGCCGCGCTCCACAGCCAGTCACGAACGGGACGCCGCGATAGCGCGAGGTAAGCAATCACAATAACGCCGGCCAGAGCGAAACCCAGCAGGTGCGTGAAGTAGGACGCCGTGAATGCGATGAGCGCCGCGATCCAACGGCCGGAATTCGGTTCCCTCAGCCAGCGCAGCCAAAACGCCAGCGCCGCGAGGCCCACGGCAATGCTGAGATCGAAATTCAGGAATCCTTCCAGGAAAAACACGTTGTACGCGATCAGCAGCGACCACAAAAATGCAGCTTCCGATTCCGGCTGCGCCTGGCGCAGAAAAAACCACGCCGCGGCCGGAAGCGCCAGCACCCACAGGCTGAGAAACACGCGCCCAGCCGTCTCAATTGGAAAAATCCGCGCCAGGACCGCCATCGACGCATCCATGCCCAGATAGGGATACGCGCCCCAGTCCGGCCTGAAATATTGCTGAAAAGAATATTGCGGATCGTGAAGGTGCGTGAGGATGAACGCGCGTGCCAGGTGATTCGGATAGTCGAGCAAAGGGGGAAACGCGACGATCCAGATCGGCAAAACCAGCATCGCTGCGAGAATCACCGCGGCGGCCAGGCGCACAACGCGGTGCGAAAAAATCGTTTGCGCCGTGGTCGCCGGCGCTCGGTCCGAATCTCGCATCTATCTAGCGATCCACAGCAGCGGCACGAGGCCCAACAGCGTAAACCCAATCATGAGCAATAAGCTCTGCCGTCCGGTGCTGCGGTCGGCGACTCCGAACGCGATGAACGCCTTGGCCAGGTTGTTGCTCGCCGCCGCCACGATCACGCCGCCGACTGCCAGCCCCATCGCCGTCATGTTCCCCGCGGTCTGCGTTAGTCCCATGATGAACGGGTCCACCGGCGCGAGTCCGGAAAGGACGGCCATCGCGTAGATTCCTCCGCTGCCCAGGTGGATCAGCGCAAAGTTCGTGGCCACCAGTACCACGACGAAAACCAGTCCCAGCAAAAATGCGGGGCCCAGTTCCAGCGGGTTGCGGGTCGAGGACGCGGGCTTGGCCGCCGCTTCGTGCGCTTCAGAAAATCTGGACCACATCCATCCGCCGGCGATGCCCACTGCCCCGAGTGCCACAAACGGAACGACCAGGCGGTGCATGAGTTCGCGATTAAAAATGCCGATCAGAGCAAGAAAACGGAAGTACATCACACCGGAAGCAATCACGATGGCGCCCGAGTACGTGTGCGGAGCGCCAGCCGATTTCGCTTCTTTGGCCATCACCGCGGTGGTCACCGTCGACGAATACAATCCTCCCAGCACCGCGGAAAGCCTGATCCCGCCGTTGCCCTTGGACAGTTTTTCCAAGAGGTAACTGCCATAGGACACGCCGCTGATGGCCACGACAATCAGCCAGGACTTGAATGGATTTATCGCAAATGGGCCGTAATTTTTGTCCGGAACTACCGGCAGGATCACAAACGTCAGCAACATGAATTTCGTGAACGTCAGAATTTCCGTCGCCGGAATTCGGACGGTCAGGCTTTCCAGGAATTCCTTCAGTTCCAGCAGAAGCATGCTGACGACGGCAATCGTCGTGGCGATCCACAATTGATCACGGGACACCAGCGCGCCGATCACGTAGGTAACCAGTCCGGAAACCTCGGTGGTTACTCCAGCCTCGTTGTACGTTTGCAGCTTGTGCCAGTAGGACAGCCAGAGAAACGCGCCGATCACGCCGAAGCCGAACGTCAAGGGAAGAAGCTGCGTGCCCGATAAGAGCGCCAGCGCGTATCCGGTCAGCCCAATCAGCGGAAAGGTGCGCACGCCGCCGAAGGTGTAGCGCGGCCCTGCGGCGCGATGTTCTTCCCGCTCCAGACCGATGAGAAAGCACAAAAACAGCGTGAGCAGAATTTTCACGCCTTCGGGAGGCAGGATTTGTAGCAGCTTGTCGGTCACGTTTAGGTGGCGCAGGCTTCAGCCTGCGGGGGGGCAGTGGTTGCAAGACAAAATTCCGCAGGCTGAAGCCTGCGCCACTAAAACCGCGGCCGTTTCGCCACCGCGAGACTATCGGGAATCCCGGCCAAACTCAATGCCGGACTGATTCAGGCCGGCTTATCCGTGAGCGGCAGCCAAACCTGGAAGAGCGTGTCGCCCGGCTTCGACGTCACTTCAACCGTGCCGTGATGCTTTTTCACGATGCGCTGGACGGTGTCCAGGCCTAGGCCGGTTCCCTCGCCCACGCCTTTGGTGGTGAAGAAGGGTTCAAAAATGTGCGGCTGAATTTCCGGCGGAATTCCCGGGCCGTTGTCGCCGATTTCCACGACGGCGCACGTAGCGTCGCGGTGAGTGCTCACGCGCAGCACGCCCTGGCCCTTCATGGCGTCGATGGCGTTGTCGATCAGGTTGGTCCAAACCTGATTCAATTCGCTGCCGAATGAGTTCACGAGCAGCGGCATGCGTTCGTAATCGCGCTGCACGGTCACACCGCGCTTCAGCTTGTGATTCAGGATGGTGAGCGTATTTTCCAGGCTCTTCACGATGTCCACGTTTTGCACCGGCGACTGGTCCATGTAGGTGTATTCCTTAATGGCCAGCACCAGGTCGGAGATCCGCGAGGCGCTGCTCTCAATTTCGTCGAGCAGGCCATAAACTTCGGCCACCGCCGCAATTCTCACCAGGGCCGCGCGGGCCGTGCCGGGATCGAGTTCCGCGAAGAGCGACTCCAGCATGGCGGGCTGAATGCTGCGCTGCGCCAGGCCGGCCGCCAGTTGCCACAAATCATTCTGCCCGTGGCTGCGCAGCAAGGAGTCGAGCTGGTCTTCAAGGTCCGAGATCGCCAGCGTATCCATCGGCATTTCTTTCTGCGCTCCGATGGTGGCTTCCAGCTTCTCGATTTCGGCTTTTTGAGTGGGAGTGAGGTCGCGGCGGCCGAGTTCGTGCGCGGCATCGCGGATTTTTTGCAGAATATCCCGCAACTGGCTGGAGGCGCGCTTGGCGGCGGAAGCGGGATTGTTGAGTTCGTGGGCGAGGCCCGCGGAAAGTTTTCCGAGCGCGGCCAGGCGGTCGCGCTGCTGCTCGCGCCGCGTGGTTTCGCGGACGCGGTCGGTCATCATGCCGACGAGGCGCTCAGTAAGCTCGGGCATTTTTTGCACGAGCTCGTGAAATTTGGATTCTGGAAAGCGGAGAATGTGGCAGTCGGTGAGCGCGCGGGCGCCGAAGGTGAACGTCTTCATCCGGGAAAACGGCAGCCGTCCGGTCACCTGGCCGGTGTTGACCGTGATGGTCATGGTCTCGCCGGCGAATTCGCCGCGCGCCTGAAGCTGGCCATCTAGAAGCACGAACATCGCATCCGCAGGATCGCCCCCGTTCATGAGGGTCTCGCCCGCATGGAAGCGAAATTCCTGCGCCTGGCTCATGAACCATGCGATCTGGTCATCCGGCAAGCCTTTGAAGGCTGGAACGTTCAACAATTCTTCGGTGGCGGTCATTGGACTTTGCTCAAATATTGATGAATGAACTGCACCGCGACGGAACCTTCTCCCACTCCTGAGGCCACGCGCTTCACGGACCCATGCCGCACATCGCCCACGGCAAAAATTCCCGGCACATTCGTCTCCAGCAAGTAGGGATCGCGCTCCAGGTTCCAGCCCTTGGGACGCTCTCCGTTCACGATCAGGTCCGGGCCGGTGAGAAGAAAGCCGCGATCGTCGCGCTCCACCATGCCCGCGAGCCAGTCCGTTCGCGGCAGCGCGCCGATAAAAATAAACACGGCGTTGGCCGGAACGCGCTCAATCTTTCCGGTATCCGAACACAGCACAGAAATTTCCTCGAGATGCGTATCGCCGTGCACTTCCGAGACGCTGGCGTGCGCCCAGACCTGAATCTTGGGCGTCTCCTTGATCTGATCGATCAGGTATTGCGACATGGTGCTGGAAAGAGAACTGCCGCGCACCAGGATGACCACTTTTTCCGCGTGCTTGGCAAAATTCATCGCCGCCTGGCCGGCGGAATTCGCGCCGCCAATCACGTAAACTGTTTCTCCCGCGCAGGAAATCGCTTCGGTCGCTCCGCCGCCGTAGTAAACGCCGGCGCCCTGCAAGCGATCGATGCCCGGAGCCTCGAGGCGCCGCCACTGCACGCCCGTGGCAATCATCAGCGCGTGGCAGGAAAATTCACTGCCGTCGGCCAGCTTGATGATGCGATACGGGCCCTCCATACGAACTTCCGCCGCTTCCGCAGCGAGAATTTCCACGCCGAATCGCTGCGCCTGCACCACGGCGCGCCGCGCCAGGTCGCCGCCGCTCAATCCCGCCGGAAAGCCCAGATAATTTTCGATGCGCGAACTCATGCCGGCCTGCCCGCCGGGCGCTTCCCTTTCCACCATCACGGTGTGCAAGCCTTCCGACGCGCCGTAAACCGCCGCGGCAAGGCCCGCCGGGCCGCCGCCGATAATCGCCAGGTCGTAGAAACTCGTTTGCGCTCGCGTGCGCAGGCCAACTTTCTGCGCCACTTGCGCCGGAGTGCATTCAAGCAACTTGGTGCCGTCGGGAAAAAGCGCCACCGGCTGGCTGGTGGCTTCCGGGCCCAGGGTATCCAGCAGAATCTTGGTCTCCGGATCGCTCGCGGAAATTTCCGCGTCGATCCACTGGTAGGGAACGTGATTGCGGGCCAGGAAATCGCGCAGCTCGTAGGAGCGCGGCGACCATCGCGTGCCCAGCACGCGAATTCCGGAGTACGAGGGATGATAAGAGGCCTGCCAGTCGCCGAGTAAATCGTCGAGCTGCGGGTAAAGATGCTCGGTCGGCGGGTCCCACGGCTTCATGAAAAAATAATGGATGCCGGCCTGATTGATGGCGCCGATCGCGGCGTTGGTGTCCGCGTAAGCGGTAAGCAGGGCGCGCTTGGCGTCCGGAAAAATACCCATGGCCTCCTGCAAAAAATGAACGCCGTCCATGCGCGGCATGCGCTGGTCGGCCAGCAGCAGGGCCACGCTATCGCTGCGCAGTTTTAATTGCTTCAGAAGGTCGAGAGCGCCTTCCGGAGATCCGCTGCCGAGGACGCGGTAATCCGCGCCGTACTGCGACCGCAGGTCACGCTCGATTGCGCGTAAAACGTCCGCGTCATCATCCACGCTGAGTAAAATTGGTTTCGCCATAGTCGGTCCCAGATCAATGCACGTGCTTGAATTTTCCTCATGCGGGCCGGAGAAGCCAAAGATGCCAAAACAGATTGATTGGATGCTGGCGGAATCCTTTGGTCGCAGCATTATACCAGCGGCCCAGGCTCCGGCCTGTGGCACGGGCACTCTTGCCTGTGCGGGGTTTGCGGCCGAAAGTGAATGGGTGGTGTACTGGCGGATGACAAAACCGCACAGGCAAGAGTGCCTGTGCTACTTTAGGCGCGGAATTGCGGGAGGATTCGCCATGCACACGCGCTGGAGCCGTTTTCTACTCACGATCACAGCATTCTGTTTGCCGCTCGCTGGGATTGCGCCAGCTCAAACGAATCACGAGAGCCAGCCGCCTGACAAAACTTCGCAATCGGGGAAGGTAGTTCTGTATGCAGCCGTCGGTCCTGAACTCACGCGTTATGAAGTCGACGTGAACGGCGCGGCGCTCACCAAGCGTGAAACGATCGCGCTTCCCGCCAACGTGCAGGAAGTCGCCGTGCATCCCACCCGGCGATTCCTTTACATCGCATGGAGCAATGGCGGGCCAAGCAACATCTCGCCCAGCCAGCCAATCCCCAGCGGCAGCCTGCACGGCTTGAGCGCCTTTCGAGTCGACCCAGCCTCCGGCGCACTGCTTCCCCACGGCCAGCCTGCGTCGCTTCCTTCGCGCCCGATTCATGTCACCACGGACATTCCCGGCACACACGTCCTGGCCGCCTACAACGATCCCAGCGGCATTACGGTGCACCAGATCAACGCGGATGGGACACTGGCCTTGTTGCAGGTCCATCAACCACAAAAGCTCGACGTCGGAGTTTACGGCCACCAGGTGCGCGTCGACCCTTCGAATGAAATGGTGATTCTCGTGACGCGCGGCAACGGACCGACCGCCACTAAAGCGGAAGATCCCGGCGCGCTGAAGTTATTCAGCTACAAAGATGGAGTACTGACTAACTGGCTTTCCATTGCTCCCGGGGGCGGATTCAACTTTCAAGTCCGGCATCTGGATTTTCATCCTTCGCGGCGCTGGGTTTACGTCTCGTTAGAACGGCAGGACAAGCTGGAAGTCTACGGGAAGCAGAAGGACGGAACGCTCGGCAGGACTCCACTCTTCACCAAGGACACCCTGAACGATCCCGGAAACGTGCGGCCCGGACAGGCGCTGGGCACCATCCACATGCATCCGAGCGGAAAGTTCGTCTATCTCGCGAATCGGGCCAGCGGCACGGTTGATTTTCAGGGCAAGCCGGTCTTCGGCGGAGGGGAAAACAGCATCGCAGTGTTTGCCATCAACCAGCAGACCGGCGAGCCAACGCGGATTCAGAACATGGACACCCACGGAATTCACGTGCGCACTTTTGCCCTCGACCCCAGCGGCAAAATTCTGGTGGCCGGCAACATGATGGAGCTACCCGTACGCGACAAGGACGGTGTGCGCACCGTGCCCGCCAGCCTGGCCGTATTTCGCATCGGAAATGACGGCAAACTGGAATTCGTGCGCAAGTACGACCTGAGCGTCGGTGGCCGGAATCTCTTCTGGATGGGTATGTTGGGGTTACCGTAGGGGCCAGGCCGACCGGCAGTTCACCAGCAGGTCGGATTCCCGTTCGTTCTTTAGCGCTTTTTTTGCATTGGCACGATACCAAACCACACAGCCACGGCGGCAGTGCTATTGGAGCGTGGAATTCCCCATGAGGTACCGATCTACGGAGGCGGCGGCTTTTCTTCCTTCTGAAATGGCCCAGACCACCAGCGATTGACCGCGGCGCATATCGCCGGCGGCAAACACGCCGGGAACCGAACTCATGTAATCCGCTCCGGCGGCTACGTTGCCGCGCGGGTCGAGATTCACACCGAGTTGTTCGATCATCCCTTGCTTGACCGGCCCCAGGAATCCGAGAGCCAGCAGAACCAAATCGGTTTCCATTACAAACTCCGTGCCGGGCAGCGCCTCAAATTTCGGAGGTGGGCCGACGCGCAAGGCGTGCAGTTCCTTCACGTTGCCGTTTTCATCGCCCGTGAATTTGGCGGTGTTCAGCGCCCAGTCGCGCTTGCCGCCTTCCTCGTGAGCGCTCTCGGTGCGCAGTTGCAGCGGCCACAGCGGCCATGGGGTGCTCGGATGGCGCTCCGCGGGAGGCATGGGCATGATTTCAAACTGGTGAATCGATTTTGCCTGATGGCGGTGGCAGGTGCCCAGGCAATCCGCTCCGGTATCGCCGCCGCCGATGATGACCACGCGCTTGCCGGTAGCGAGAATCTGATCGGGAATACTGTCACCGGCCACGACCTTATTCTGCTGCGGCAGAAATTGCATCGCGAAATAAATGCCTTTCAAATTCCGGCCGGGAACATTCAAGTCGCGCGGCTGCTCGGCGCCGCCGGTCAGCAGCAGTGCGTCAAATTCCTTGCGCAAATCCTTCGCCGGAATGCTTCCGCCGACGTGCGCATTGGTCTCAAAGCGTACGCCTTCGGCCATCATCTGCTCGAGGCGCCGGTCGAGGACGCGCTTCTCCAATTTGAAATCCGGAATGCCGTAGCGCAGCAGGCCGCCAATGCGGTCGGCTTTTTCGTAGACGGTGACTTCGTGCCCAGCGCGATTCAGTTGCTGCGCGGCGGCCAGGCCCGACGGCCCGGAACCGACCACGGCAACCCGCTTCCCGGTGCGCGTCTCCGGCGGCTCCGGCTGGATCCAGCCTTCTTCCCAGGCGCGGTCGACAATCGATTTTTCAATCAGCTTGATGGTGACCGGCGGCTCGTTGATTCCCAGCACGCACGCCGCTTCGCATGGCGCGGGACAGATGCGCCCGGTAAATTCCGGAAAATTATTGGTGGAGTGCAGCACGCGCATGGCGTCCTGCCAGCGGTCACGATACACCAGGTCATTCCAGTCGGGAATGATGTTGTTGACCGGGCAGCCGGTGTGGCAAAACGGAATGCCGCAATCCATGCAGCGCGCGCCCTGCACGCGCACTTTTTCCTCGGGGAACGGCTGGTACACCTCGAAGTAGTCGTGAACGCGCTCCGCGACCGGACGCCGCGCCGGTGTTTCGCGCGTGTATTCCTTGAACCCGGTGACCTTACCCACGAATCACCTGGCCTTGCGTGTGCGTTCCGGCATGAACGGGTCCGGCCTGCGCCGCCAGCACGCTCGCCGGGATGCGCGGAATTCCCAGCACGCGCTTGTATTCGTGGGGAAACACTTTGATGAATTTCGGCAGTGTCACATCCCAGTGCTTCAAAATCCATTTGGCCTGCGGGCTTTCGGTCAACTCCGCGTGGCGCGCAATCAGGGAGTGCACCAGCTCGATGTCCTTGGCCTCCGCCAGCGGCTCCAGGTCCACATCCGCGCGGTTGCAGCACTCGGCGGCGAATTCTCCGCTCTGGTCCAGCACGTAAGCCACGCCGCCGGTCATGCCGGCCGCGAAATTGCGTCCGGTCCTGCCCAGCACCACCACCAGGCCGCGGGTCATGTATTCGCAACCGTGGTCGCCGACGCCTTCGACCACCGCGGTGGCTCCGGAATTGCGCACGGCAAACCGCTCGCCGGCCATTCCGTTGAAGAATGCCTCGCCGCTCGTCGCGCCGTACAGGCAGACGTTGCCGATCAGGATATTTTCCTCAGCCTTGAAATGCGAATTGCGCGGCGGATAGATGACGATCCTGCCGCCAGAAAGCCCCTTGCCCACGTAGTCGTTGGCCTCGCCCTCGAGTGTCAGCGTCACGCCGGTGGCGAGGAACGCGCCGAAGCTTTGCCCGGCGCAGCCGTGAAACTGAATGCGAATCGTGTCGTCCGGCAATCCCACCGAGCCGTGGCGGCGCGCGATCTGCCCGCTGAGCATCGCGCCCACGGTGCGGTGCACGTTGCGAATGGGCAGGTTGAGCGACAACGGAGTGAGATGCTCGATGGCGTCGCTGGCTTGCTCGATCAGCTTTCCGTCGAGCGCGTCGTACAGGCCATGGTCCTGCGCCTGCGTGCAGCGCCGCCCCACGTGGCTGGGCATCGGCGGATTGTAGAGCACCGACGAAAGATTGATGTTCTTGGCCTTCCAGTGCGTCACATCGGTGCGCTGGGTGAGGCAATCCACGCGGCCGATCATTTCATCGACTTTGCGGAAACCGAGTTGCGCCATGATCAGGCGCAAATCTTCGGCCACGTAGAACAGGAAATTGATGACGTGCTCAGGCTGGCCCGCGAATTTCTTGCGCAGCTCCGGATCCTGCGTGGCCACGCCCACCGGGCAGGTGTTGAGGTGGCACTTGCGCATCATGATGCAGCCCATCGCTACAAGCGGTGTGGTGGCAAATCCAAATTCCTCGGCGCCCAGCAAAGCGGCAATCGCCACGTCGCGCCCGGTCTGCAGCTTGCCGTCCACCTGCACGCGCACACGGCTGCGCAGATCGTTCATCACCAGGACTTGTTGAGTTTCGGATAGCCCAAGTTCCCAGGGAATGCCAGCATGGCGAATGGAGCTGATCGGCGAAGCGCCGGTGCCGCCGTCATAGCCGCTGATGAGAATCACGTCGGCATGAGCCTTGGCCACGCCTGCCGCGACCGTACCGACACCCACTTCCGCCACCAGCTTCACGGAAATTCGCGCCTGCGGATTTACATTTTTCAAATCGAAGATCAGCTGCGCCAGATCCTCGATGGAATAAATATCGTGGTGCGGCGGCGGAGAAATCAGGCCCACGCCGGGAATCGAGTGGCGCACGCGGGCGATCACGTCGTCCACTTTGTGGCCGGGCAACTGGCCGCCTTCGCCGGGCTTGGCGCCCTGGGCGATCTTGATCTGCAGATCGTCGGCGTTGATCAGGTAATTAGTGGTGACGCCGAAGCGCGCCGAGGCCACCTGCTTGATGGCGCTGCGGCGCAGATCGCCGTTCGCGTCGGGCGTGAAACGCGCCTCATCTTCGCCGCCTTCGCCAGTGTTCGATTTGCCGCCAATGCGATTCATGGCGATGGCCAGCGTTTCGTGCGCTTCCTTGCTGATGGAGCCGAAGGACATGGCGCCGGTGGCGAAGCGCTTGACGATGTCCGCGGCGGGCTCGACTTCGTCGAGCGGCACGGCCGGGCCGTTAGGCTTGAAATCGAACATGCCGCGCAGCATCTGAAGGTCGCGGTTCTGTTGGTTCACGATGTCCGCGAATTCGCGGAAGCTCTCAAATTTTTCCTGGCGCACGGCGTGCTGCAGCTTGCTGACGGTGGTGGGATTCAGCAGGTGGCGCTCGCCGCGCACGCGGTACTGGTATTCTCCGCCGACGCGCAGCTCGGTCTCCGACAGGTGCGGCGGCTGCATCGCGAATTCGTGCTTCATCAGCGCTTCGCGCGCCAGCACTTCGATGCCGACTCCTTCGATGCGCGAAGATGTGCCGGTAAAATATTTTTCGACCAGCGACTGGTTGAGGCCCACGGTCTCAAAAATCTGCGCGCCCTGGTAGCTCTGCAGCGTAGAAATCCCCATCTTCGAGAAAGTCTTCAGAAGCCCCTTGTCGATGGACTTCATGTAGCTTTTGAAAACTTTGTCCCAGGTGTATTCCGCCGGAAAAGCTCCCGCGCGATGCAGATCCTCGAGCGTCTCGATGGCCAGGTAAGGATTCACGGCGCTCGCGCCGTAGCCCAGCAGCAGGCAGAAGTGCATCACTTCGCGCGGCTCGCCGGACTCCACGATCAGGGCCACCTGGTTGCGCATGCCTTCGCGAATCAGGTGATTGTGAACCGCCGAAAGCGCCAGCAGCGACGGGATCGGAGCGTATTCGTGATCCACGCCGCGATCGGTAAGAATGAGCAGCGTGTAGCCGGACTTGATGGCCAGCGAAGCGCGGCGGCACAGCGTCTCGATGGCCTCTTCGAGCGGCTTGTTGCCGCTATTCACCCGGAACAGCATCGGCAAACTGGTGGCCAGGAAATTGCCCCAGCTCACGCGACGCAGTTTTTCCAGGCGCCAGTTGGAAATCACCGGATGGCGCAGCTTCAGGGTGTGGCAATTCTTCGGCGTCTCTTCGAGAATGTTGCCTTCGCTGCCGATGTAGGAATTCAGCGACATCACCAACCCCTCGCGGATCGAATCGATCGCCGGGTTGGTGACCTGCGCGAAGGTCTGCTTGAAATAGCTGAAGAGCATCTGCGGCTTGTCGGACAAACACGCCAGCGGCGTGTCCACGCCCATCGAACCGACGGGCTCTTCGCCGCCGACCGCCGACGGGAAGAGAATAGTTTTCAAATCTTCATCCGTGTAGCCGAAGGCACGCTGCCGCATGCGAATGGTTTCGTGATTGGTCGGCAAAACGTGCGTCGGGCTCGGCAGGTGATCGAGCGTGATCTGATTTTCTTTCAGCCACTGCGCGTACGGCTGCCGCGCGGCCAGCTGCTTTTTTACTTCCTCGTCGGTGATCAGCCGCTTCTGCTCGGTGTCCACCAGGAAAATTCGGCCGGGCGCGAGCCTTCCCTTCATGCGCACATCTTCCGGGCGGATGGAGAGCACTCCGGCCTCGGAAGCCAGCACGACCAGCCCGTCGTTAGTGACCAGGAAACGTCCCGGGCGCAGCCCGTTGCGATCCAGCTTCGCGCCAATCACGCGGCCATCGGTGAAAGCTACCGCCGCGGGGCCATCCCACGGCTCCATCAACGACGCGTGGTATTCGTAAAACGCCTTAATGTCCTCCGGCATGGTCGCGTCGTGATCCCAGGCTTCGGGAATCAGCATGGACATCACATGCGGAAGCGTGCGTCCGGAAAGCGTGAGCAACTCGACCGCGTTGTCCAGCATGGCCGAATCGCTGCCGCCGGCGGTGATGATCGGCAAGAGCTTCTTGATGTCGTCCCCAAACAGCGGTGACGCCAGCACGGATTGCCGCGCGTACATCCAGTTCATATTGCCGCGCAGCGTATTGATTTCGCCGTTGTGGCAGATGTAGCGGTACGGGTGAGCCAGCTTCCAACTGGGAAATGTGTTGGTGGAAAAACGCTGGTGCACCAGGCACAGCGCGCTGGTCAGCTCCGGGTCCAGCAGTTCCTTATAGAAATCAGTGATCTGTGGCGCGAGCAGCAACCCTTTGTAAATAATCGTGCGCGAGGAAAGAGACGGAATGTAGAAAAAATCCTTCTCCTTCAGGTCGGTCGCGGCGATGGCCGTTTCGGCGCGCTTGCGCACCACGTACAGTTTGCGTTCCAGCGCATCCTGATCCATGCCCGCGCCGGTGCGCACAAAAATCTGTTCGATGTAGGGCTGCGAGGCGCGCGCCAGCCTTCCGATGGTGTTGCCGTTAATTGGAGTGTCGCGCCAGCCGAGAACCGACAAACCTTCCTCGCGCACAATCCGTTCGATGATTCCTTCGCAGATCAGGCGATCCTGGGTATCGACCGGCAGAAACACCATGCCCACACCGTACTCGCCCGGACCGGGCAGCGAAAAACCCAGGCTGGCCGTTTCGCGCGCGAAAAACGAGTGCGGAATCTGAATCAGAATTCCCGCGCCGTCGCCCGTTTGCGGATCGCACCCGCAGGCGCCGCGATGCGCCAGGTTGATCAGGATCTGAATGCCCTTCAGAACGATGTCATGCGATTTGCGGCCTTCGATGCTGGCCACAAATCCGATGCCGCAAGCATCATGCTCATGCTCGGGACGATACAGTCCCTGAGCGGGCGGCAATCCCCGAAATGGGTATAGTTCACTCATATAAGCCGAAATTAACGATCTGGGAACTTCGCCGCCGGCCGGTGTAATGCGTGAGATTTAGAACGGCCGAGCCGACCCACCACGTCCCCCGAAACGCCACTGCCTCCTGGGCCTGAACATCAGATTCAAAATTGAAAATATCGATTCCGAGGCATCGCTGCAAGCACAGCAGCGTCCCGAAAAGCGGCGCCCTATACACCTCTACGCGGTCTTCTGAGCGGCCTACTGGAATGTCTATCCTATCATTCTCCGGCCCGGTTGTCCCCCGGGCTTTGGGCATCTTGATTTGCTATCGGTGGCATTATTTTTTTGGATTGATTGCGGGCCGTCGGGGCCATTCTGCTATAATTTCCGCCTCAACCATGGATTTCGATCAGCTCACCACTTTTATTGAAATCGCCAAACTCGGCAGTTTTTCGCGCGCCGGGCAGAAATTGTTCCGCTCGCAGCCGGCGGTCAGCGCCCAGGTGCGCCAGCTTGAGCAGGAGTACGGCGAGAAGCTGTTCGACCGCGGGCGCAAGTCCGTGCGCCTGACCTCGGCGGGCGAAACACTGTTTGAATATGCCGTCCGAATGGTGAACATGCGCGCCGAATCCCTGCGCGCGGTAGCTGACAAGGCCACGACGCCGCGCGGCGTGCTGGCCCTCGGCGCGAACGAAGCGACCTGCCTGTACGTTTTGCCCGAAATTTTCGCGGAATATCACCGGCTGTACCCGTCGGTGCAGATCAGCATCTATCGCAATTTCAGCCACAAGGTGCTGCAAAAGGTGGAGGACGGTTCGATTGACGTGGGCATCGTAACGCTGCCGGCGAAATCGCCCAGCCTGAAATTTCATCCGATCTTCCGCGATCGCGTGATGCTGATGGTGAATCCGCGCAACCCGCTGGCGAAGTTAAAGAGCGTGCGGATGAAGGATATCGCCGAGCAGCCGCTGATTTTTCCGCGCACCGGCTACACGCGGCAACTGCTGGACAAACATTTCCGGCCGTATAAACCGCAGTTGCAGATCACCATGGAGCTGACCAGTGTGGGCATGATCAAGTGCTTCGTGGCGGCGGGACTGGGTGTGTCGCTGATCAGCGCCAGCTTCGCGCGCAACGAAGTGCGCGCCGGTGAAGTGAAACTGATCCCCATCGCGGACGTGGAATTGTGGCGCGAATTGGGCATTGTCTACCGGCGGGACCGCACCCTCCCGCGTTCGTCCGCCGCGTTTATCACCCTCGTCCGGCAGCGCGCCGCGGAAAATCCGGATTTGGAAATCGTGCAACCCCGCAAGGCAGCGCGCGGCAGCGAACCCGCGACGATCGCGTAGTCCCGCCTAAAACGCTGTCATTCTGAGCGAAGCGAAGAATCTCTCTCCTTGTGTCCTCGCCCATACTTAGATCGAAGAGAGGTTCTTCGCCTCGCTCAGAATGACAGGAAGAAGCGCGTTTTTCGCAGGCGGGCGGGTCGGTACAGCCGAATCCTACCGCACGGCAATCGGATCGATCGTCGATCCCGTGGCGCCGTCGATCTTCAGCGGCGTCATGATATACGCGGCTTCGTAGGCGTGTTCGGCCGCGAGCTGTTCAAGCCTCAAGTTCTCCACCAGGTAAACCCCGTAGTCGATCAGGAACATGGCGTGAATCGGCAGATTCATTTTCTGCTCGGGGTACGGCCGCACCTCGACGCAACAGGTATCGGTTCCCACCAGCATCGGATTCTGCTTGATCAGCCACTCGCCCGCCTCGATGCCAATCCCCGGCGAGTTCTTCAAATATTTGTCCTTGTCCTTCACCGTGTACAGCTTGCCCCAGCCGGTGTTGATCATCACGGCGTCGCCCGGCTCCAGCTTTAGCTTTTCCTTGGCCAGCGCCTGCTGCAAATCGTCGGCGGTGATCACGTAACCGCCCTGCAGCATGTCCACGTTTTTCAGCCCCGCCACGTCAATCAGCACGCCGCGCGTCATGATGTCCGGAATTTTCTCCACGCCCAGCTTGGGAAAACCCTGGCGGGCGCCGGCGCTCAATTCGGTGCTGCTGGTGTCTGGAAAACTCATCTCATGATTGGTGATGCAGTTGTAGTATTCGCCGCCATAAATCTGGTGCGCGAAGGCGTCCAGTTGCGTGCCCACCTGTCCCAATTCAGTGATTACGATTTCTTCATTCTCGCCGCGCGTTCCGGGATCAGTCGCGGTGCTGCGCTTGGTGTGCAAATCGAAACGCCGCGAGCCGATCAGCGGCAGCGCCGCGGAAAGATGGAATCCCAGCGTGAAGACTTCGCCAGTGTGAATCAGCTTGGCCGCCTTCAAGGCCATTTCCGGCTTCATTAAATTTCCGGAGCCGATTTCGTCTTTCGCGCCCCACTTCGACGGGCAGCGCTGCGCGTCGCTGGGCATTTCCCAGGACTGCGCGTGCAGCGCAGTGCCCGCAAATGCGCATAGGAAACTCAGAACAATCAGCCGAACCAGAACCAACATCCGCATTGTTTCCTCCACATTGATTTTGGAATGGCCAAAGTCTCTCACAAGCCGTTCGAGTTGAGCAGATTTTTGTGGCGCATGCTTTAGCTTGCGGAGTTTCATTTGGCAAAATCGGCGGGAACGAAACGAAATTCCGCAAGCTAAAGCGTGCGCCACGTTTGCTGTCTAAACAGGACGGTCGCGCAGCAGGCCCAGCATATCGGGGTCGGAATTCTTGGAAGGAACGCCATTCGCTTCGGCCGGGTCGGGAATTTCCCCCTCGCCGGTGGCCAGAAACAGATTGGCTTCAAGGCCATGCTGCTTGTCGTAGAGTTCGCGGTACCGGCCGCCCAGCGCGTAGAGCACGGCGTGAGTGCCGCGCTCCACAATCTTTCCGCTTTCGACCACCAGAATCTGGTCGGCGCGGCGAATGGTGGAGAGGCGGTGAGCGATGACGAATGTGGTGCGCCCGCGCATCAACTGCGCCAGGCCTTGCTGAATCAGCATCTCCGATTCGGAATCGAGGCTCGAAGTGGCTTCGTCCAGGATCAGGATGCGCGGATCGGCCAGGATGGCGCGCGCGATCGAAACGCGCTGGCGCTGCCCTCCGGATAGTTTTACGCCGCGTTCGCCGATGATGGTGTCGTAGGTTTCCGGAAAGCGTTCGGCAAATTCGTCGACGCGCGCGATGCGGCACGCCGCCAGAATTTCCTCCTCGGTCGCGTAGGGCCGCGAAAACGCCACGTTCTCACGAATCGTTCCGTCAAACAGGAAGGACTCCTGCAGCACCACCCCAAGGCGCGTGCGGTACGAATCGAGCTTCACGGTGGCGAGATCCACGCCATCCACCAGCACCTGCCCGGAAAGCGGAACATGGAAAGCTGCCACCAGCCCGATGATGGTGGATTTTCCCGAGCCGGACGATCCCACCAGCGCGGTGACGGTTCCCGGCTGCGAAAGGAAAGAGACGTCCTGCAACACCGTTTTTCCCGGCTCGTAGGCGAAGCTGACGTCGTCAAATGCGAGCTCGCCGACGATGTCCGGCAGAGTCACCGTGCGCCGCGGGTCTTCATCCTCGGGCCGCTCGTCCAACACTTCGCGCGTGCGCTCGAGCCCGGCGACGGCCTCCGTCAACTGCGTGCCGATGCCCACGACTTGAAACACCGGAGCAATCATGAACGCCAGGAACGCGGTGTAACTCATGAATTGCCCGACGGTGATTCGTCCCTGCAGCACCTGGTGTGAACCAACGAGCATCACCAGCGCGCCAACGACGCCGCCGAGGGCCGTGGTCGAAAAGCTCATCATGGACATGGTCGTCAGAGACTTGATGACATTGTCCAGCAATCGCTGCACACCCTGGGTGAAGACGTCGGCCTCGCGCTCCTCCGCGTGATAGCCCTTCACCACGCGTACGCCCGACAGCGATTCCGTCAGCCGTCCGCTGACCTCCGCGCTGATTTTCGCGCGCTCGCGAAAGATTGGCCGCAGGACGCTGAACGCTTTTCGCAGCCCGAACATGCTCACCAGCAGGAGTCCGGCCGCCAGCCCGGTCATCACCGGACTGATGCGCAGCAGCATGAACAGCGCAATGGCCGCGGTCAGAAGGCCGCCGAGAAATTCCACGAGGCCGGTTCCGATCAGGTTGCGCACGCCTTCCACGTCGCTCATGATGCGCGAAACGAGCGCGCCCGTTTTGTTCGCGTCGTAGTACGCGACGGGCAGGCGCCCGACGTGCTCCTGCACTTTTCTGCGCAGCTCGGTGATCATCCGCTGCGCCGCCTTGGATAGGGTTTGCGTCAGCGTGTAGGACGTCACGCCCTGCAGGATGGTCGCCAGCAGCACGCCTCCCACCAGCGGCATCAGCAGCCGCGTCTGGTGGTGGATCATCACGTTGTCGACCAGGTATTTCGTGGTAAACGGAAGTGCCAGGCCAGACACGCGGTTGATGGCCATCAGCACCAGGCCCAGACCCAGCAAGCCGCGCCGCGGCCGCATCAGCGCCCAGATCGCCGGCAACTGATCCATGACGTTGAGCTTTTTCTTCTGCCCGGCGTCGGGCGCGTTTTCGCGGGACTGCCGGGTGGTGTGCCCGCGCTCGGCGCGCGAGGACATGCCCCGCTGCGACCCCATTCCCCCGAATCCGCCCGCCATTCTCATGGAACATCCATCTTAGAGTATCTGTCCGAGGGATGCCAATCGCGGCGAGGCGCGCGTGTCAGGCGTTGGAACAAACGGCGCGCGCCGAGATTCCGCCGGCAAAATTTAGGAGATTCCTCGAAAAGCCGCCGCCGACTCGATTCCAAACCCTGTTCGCAACCGCGTTGGGAACTTGACCGCTTGACAAGGGCAACTCGCGTTTGATCTGATCGCTCCTCGCATCCTGGCCTTCTTCATTCATTCTCAGCTCAGCGGGAAGGCGCAAGCGCGGCAACGATCGCCCTGGAACGCTCACGCCGGAGAGATTGAAAATGTCCAAGCTTCGCTTAGCCATGGCCTGCTGGAACTATGACCGCACCCGCGGGCTGCTCGAGGAGCGCGTCCCCATCGACGGCATCGACCTGACCTACATCAACATTCCGGTCGAAGAAACTTTTTTCCGGATGATTCGCCACCGCGAATTCGACGTGGCGGAAATGTCTCTGTCTTCTTACACGCTTTCGTTGTTTCGCGATCCCCAGCCGTTCGTCGCTATTCCGGTCTTCCCTTCCCGCTATTTCCGGCATTCCTGCATCTTCATCCACCGCAACAGCGGCATTCGCGAGCCCAAGGATTTAATTGGCAAGCGCGTCGGCAATCCGGAATACCAATTGACGGCCTGCGTGTGGATTCGCGGCATCTTGAGCGATGAATACCAGGTGCCTGTATCGAGCGTCACCTATTTTCGCGGCGGCGAAGAAACTCCCGGGCGCACCGAGAAGCAGAGCGTCTCGCTGCCTTCGGAAATTCGCCTGGAAAACATTCCGGCGGACAAAACGCTCTCGAAGATGCTGGACGCCGGAGAGATCGACGCGATCTACTCGCCGCGCACGCCTTCCTGCATCGCGCAGGGCTCGAAAAATGTGCGGCTGCTGTTCGAGGACTACGAGTCCGTGGAGCGCGAGTATTACCGCCGCACCAAAATTTTTCCGATCATGCATACCGTGGTGATTCGCCGCGAAATTTACGAAAAGCATCCGTGGATCGCGCAATCCCTCTATAAGGCTTTCGTGCTGGCGCAACGCGAAGTGTATGAGGACTTGTACGAAACCGCGGCGCTGAAGTTCATGCTGCCGTGGCTGGTCCGCCACGCGGAAGACACCCGCGCCCTGATGGGCAAGGATTTCTGGCCCTACGGCGTTGAGCCCAACCTGCACGGGCTGAGCACGTTCTTACGCTACGCGCACGAACAGGGCCTGGCCAAGCGGCTGCTGACCCCACAGGAGCTGTTCGTGCCGGAAACGCTCGAGTCATTCAAGATTTGACCGCGGAGATTTTCGGTTGGAGACCGAAGTGGAAATTGGAATTTCAAATTTGAGATTTGAAATTTCAGATCTGAAAGCCGGGCGCCCGAATTCGATGATTTGAAATGAAGCCATCTCACAAATAATCTTTGTGGGTCGCGGCTTCAGCCGCGACATTCAGGTGTCCGTCAAACGATGGCTTTAGCCCCTGAAGCGCAATTTGGTTCTGGGTTTGAACATTTATGAGAGGGCTATATCTTAACTATCAGATTCACATCCAGGTTCCCGAATCGCAGCAGGCAATGGACTTTTTCCAATTTCAGAAGTGAATCGCGACCCTGACATACGCCGGTTGCGATTTGCATTGTGAAATTTTAGATCGCACTTCGTGAAGGGCGGCTCGAGGAGATTCCCCGAATGGCGGAAACCGGACAGACGCTTGCGCCGCGCTGGTGGGCGCTCGAGCGCGGAGACATCGACGCCACGATTGCGCAGGTGGGCTTCAACGTGGCGCAAATGATCATCCCCGCGTTTCTGCTGGTGCCCGTCGGCATCTCGATGGGCTTCAGCGTCGCGCACCTGTTGCCCGGCTACGCCCTTGGGCTCTTCGCCGGCTCCATGGGCCTGACGGCGCTGGCCGTGGGACTGGCGAAGCGCGAGGGGCGCACCAACGTGACCGCGCACGTTTATGTGAACAACGTGCCGGGCATCATCGCCTACACGCTCTCCATCATGCTGCCGGTGTATTTGCAGACGCGCGATCAGGAACTGGCCTGGAGAGTGGGCGCCGCGGCCGTCGTTTGGACCGGAATCATCAAGCTGGTGGCCGCGCCGCTGGCTGGCACGATCCGCCGTTTCATTCCCAAACCCGCGATGATGACCGTGTTTGGAGCGGCAATGTACACGTATCTTGCGCTGGTTCTGCTGCAGCGCATTTTCGATCAGCCGCTGGTGGGGATCGTGGCCCTGGCGATTGTTGCGGTGGCGGTGATGGCCAACGTTCCGATTACCAAGTGGCGCATCCCGCCGTTTCTGGTGGCCTGGCTCATTCCTCTGGCGATCGGATTAGCCGTCGGCTACATCCGGCCGGTGTGGCACGGTTTCTCCTGGCAGCTTCCGTTCGTGCGAACTCCGGGCTTGCTGCAGGCAATGAGCCTGGCCATTCCCTACCTTTCGGTGATTGCCCCGATGTCCATTTACCAGGTACTTCAGGACATCGCTTCCGTGGAAGGAGCCAACTCGGCGGGCGACAATTATGACGCGCGCCTCGTAGTCGCCTGCGACGGCGTCGGCACTTTGCTGTGCGGCGTCGGAGGAAGCATCATCACGCCGGTGATTGCCGCGCTGCACCCGCCGTACAAAATGCTCGGCGCGCGCATCGGATTTTGTTTCTGGGCTGGGGTAATTTTCCTCGGCGTGTTCATGACCGGAATTTCCCTGTTCATGGCGCAGCTTTTTCCGTGGGCGATTCTCGCGGCGATGATTGCATACGTGGCGATCGGAGTGGGCCGCGCGACGCTCCATCATGTCGATCACAAATACATCAACGCCGTGTTGCTGGGCCTCGTGCTGCCCACGGGAGCGGTAGTGGGCTCGGCGATCAGCTCCGCGCTTCCGGCGCTGCGGCTCTCGGCGGCCAGTCCCGAAGTGCAGGCGGCGCTGAACCGCTCGATTTACTGGTCCTCGATTCAGGGGCTCGGCAACGGATTTCTTTTCCTGGTGCTGGTAGTCTCGGCGCTGATCACTGAAATGATCGACCGCAATTTCGGGCGCGCCGCCGCCTGGTGCCTGATCGCCGCCCTTTTTTCATGGTTCGGCCTGATGCATTCCCCGACGCTTCACTGGGGCGCGCAGCCCATGTATGCCGCGGGGTGGCTGGCTGCCGCAATAATTGTCTTTTCGGCCCGCTGGTGGCGCGGGGATCTGGCACCCGCTGGCTAGCTTCCGGCCACTACATTGGGGAAGAACCACCGCTTGTCAGCGCTGGTCCACAGTGCTACAAAAAGATGATGGACAAGGCCGCCACTGCTCTTTCGCCTTCTGAATTTCGCCGCCACCTTTTCTACGAGACTTCGCACTCGCCTTCGCTCGCCGAGCTCGTGGGCTACGAAAAGGCCAAGGAAATTATCGATTTCTGTTTTATCGCCAATCCGTACTATCCGACCCCGGCGATGCTGCGCGACTTGCAGGACAATTTCCCCAACCTGATCAAGTCCTATCCGTCGAGCAATCCCGCCAGCAGCCAGAAGCATCTGGCGGCGGTGCTGCACGTAAATCCCGCGCATTTGATCATTGGCAACGGCGCGACCGAGTTGATCGTTCTCATCAACACCACGCTCATCGATCGCATCGCCGTTCCGGTGCCAACGTTCGGCGAATACATTGAAAAACTGAAGGACCAGCGCGACGCCGAGCTTTTCCCGCTGAATCTGGCCGACCGCTACATGCTGCACCTCCCGGACTATCTGGACTGGGTGCGCAAGCGCGGCCTGAAATCGCTGCTGATCATCAATCCGGGAAATCCGACCGGGCAGGTTTTTTCGCGAGAGGAAATGATCGAATTCCTGGATCACGCCAAGGACATGGAACTGGTGATCGTCGACGAATCGTTCATCGACTTTGCGGGTGACGTCGTTCCCAGTCTGCTGCACGATGCCGGACGTTTTTCCAACCTGCTCCTCGTTCGTAGCATGAGCAAGCACTGCGGCGTTCCCGGCCTGCGGCTCGGCTACTGCTACAGCGAAAATTTGTACATCCTGAATCACATGCGCCAGTTCATTCCCACCTGGAATGTGAACACCCTGGCTCAGTATTTTCTGTCCCTGCTGCCCGCAACGGATGCCGATTACCATGTGGCGCGGAAGCGGCTGATCGGGGATGTCCGCTGGCTGTACGACTCGCTGAAAGCAATTCGCGGGATCGATGTGTATCCCACCGGCGCGAATTTCGTGCTGTTCCGGATCGAAGGTGGAATGACCGCCGCCGAGATGCAGGGAATTTTGCTGAACGACTACAAACTTTACGTCCGCGACTGCTCCAACAAAATCGGCATCGATCAGTATCACATCCGCGTCGCTTCGCAGGGCCGGGAAAAAGACGCCAAGCTGGTCAGCGCGCTTCAGACGCTGCTCAGATGAAGCGCCCCGCGGTTCTCGTCGTCACCCGCCGAACCATTCGCAATCATAAATACATCGACTATGTCGGCGAGTATCATCTTTCGCTGCTGGTGCGCCTGAAAACGCTGCCGGTCATGGTGCCCGTCGTCGACGGCGCCGAAGAGTGCCTGCCCGGCTACCTGCCCGGCATGCGAGGCCTGGTGCTGGTCGAGGGCGAAGACATCGAACCGAAACATTTCAAGGCCACGCCGGAAAATATCAAGTACCTGCAAAAGACGCACGCGCTGAAGGACAAAATTGAAATGGCGCTGATCCGTTACGCCCTGAAGAGGAATCTTCCGATTCTGGGCATTTGCCGCGGATCGCAACTGCTAAACGTCGTCTGCGGAGGAACGCTCTACGGAGACGTGCAGAAGGAAAAAAAGTCGCGCCTGAAGCACATCGACTTCGATCACTACGATTCCTACCGCCACCCAATCGACATCGTTCCAGGAAGCCCCTTGCAGAAGTGGTACGCGCGGAAATCGCTGGCCGTAAACAGCTACCATCACCAGGGAATCCGCGACCTCGCGCCGCGCTTTCGCCCGATGGCGCACACAGCGGATGGATTAATTGAAGGCTATTACGATCCCAAGAAGAAATTCGTGGTCGGACTGCAGTTCCATCCCGAGCGCCTGCTGGAGGAACCGGATGGAAACTGGCGCATCTGGAAATCATTCGGCGAGGCAGTCCATCGCACGCGCCCGAAAAACAATTAGGCCACCTGCGCCCCGGGCCCCATGGATTCTGTCATTCTGAGCGAAGCGAAGAATCTCTCTTCGATTTAAGTGCGAGCAAAAAACAAGGAGGGATTCTTCGCTTCGCTCAGAATGACAACGTTCTCAGTTTTTAGCGGCCTTTCAAGCCTGCGCCGCACTGCCGAACTGCGACGGCTGACTCCGATTCAGTCCGCCGCCCTCGGCGCATTCCCGGCCAGATAAAAATATCCCACCTTATTATTTGCCGGCGTCCCGAACCACATCCGCCCCTGCGCATCCAGATAAAATTCCCGCATGGTGTTTTCCGCCTGCGGGAAGGGATACTCGGTGACTCGCCCGCTCTTCGGATCGAGGCTGCCGATCACGTCAAGATGTTCGGACGAGTACCAGACTGTCCCGTTCGTAGCGATTTCCAGCGCGTACGGAGTCGCTTCGGGCCCGGGAATCGAATATTCCTTGAATGTCTCCGTCTTGGGATCGAAGTGCCCGATCTTGCCGGCCTGAAATTCGTTGAACCAGATCGTGCCGTCCGCGGCCACCTGAATTCGCCGGGGACGCGCATCGGGCGTAGGCGGCTGCCACTTGGTCACCTTGAGAGTCTTGCCATCCACTTTGCCGATTTTCCCGTTGGGCACATATTCCGCGAACCAGCAATTTCCGTCCTTGTCGAGCGCCAGTCCATATGCCGACGGAATTTCCTTGATCTGCGTGAACTCCTTGGTCCTGGGATCGAAAACCGTCAGCGGCCCGCCGGTCGCCCACACTCTTCCCTGCGCGTCAATCCGCAGGGTGTGCTTCGATCCGCCCGCCACCGTTCCTTCCTTACCCGGAATGTACGCGTCCTGATATTCGGTGATCGTGCGCGTCGCGGGATCCCAGTGGCCCAGCTTGTTGGAGCCCTGCTCGGTGAGCCAGACGCTGCCGTCGGGCGCGGGCACCGCGGAGTGAATCGCGGCCGTGCCCTGATTCGGCACCGGATACTCCTGCACTTCTCCCGTCTTCGGATCGAGCCGGCCGATCTTGTTCGCGTTTCCGTAGTACGGCATCCAGTAATTGCCGTTTTTATCGGGGAACGCGCTCCACGGCATGCGGCTAGGTCCCGGCAATTCGTACTCGACGTAAACGATCTTCATCGCATCGTCGCTGAAAGGCCGCACGAGTTCCTTGTACTGCGGCATTTCGGCCGGAGACTTCGGCAGCACCGGCGATTCGCCAAACAGCGAATTAATGTAGGAAGCCACGTCTTCCGCGTTCTGGTCATTGAACGGCCCGCCCACACCGCCCAGGAAAAAATGCATCGACTCCTTCATGTAAGCCACGCGGTCGCGCCATCCCTCTTCGTCGCGGCGCGCCGAGGCCATGCGCGACTGAAACCCGTGGCAAGCGAAGCAGCGATTCACGAGCAGATCTTTGCCCTTGGCATCCGGGAACAGAACTTCGCCCTGGTATTGCGAAAGATCGCTCCAGCGCACCATTCCCTTTTGCAGCGCAAAATCGAAAGAGGCGTTTTGATCCGCGGTCACACTCACATCGGTGCGCGGGTCGCTGCGAAACCCCACCGCCCTGACCTGCACCTGATATTTTCCGGCCGGCAGATTTTCGATCCGGTAGCGCCCGTCCTTGTCCGTCAGCACGCTCACCAGCACCCGCGTACCGGAATTCTGCGCCTGCACGAACGCCCCGCGGAACGGAGTGCCGTCCGGACTTTTTACCGAGCCGGTTAGAGTCGCCGCATGGCTGGCGGAAAGCGCAAACAGAACGGCAATCAGAAGGCCGAGTAAACGGAAAGCAGGTTTCATTGGCTCCTCCCGTAAAGCGTCGCGAAGGAAAGTAAGCCGATTCTACAGCAATCGACGGGGATAGTAGAAAAGTTAATCCAGCAGGATCGGCATGCACAGCACGGGCTCCACATGGAAATCGAGCCGGTTAATTTCCTGCAGGGCGCAGCCCAGCATGGCGCTGCGCGCAGTCTCCAGAGTGATGATGAAGGGCAGCGCATTGTGCGGATAGCCCGGCCGCTGCAGCACGGCGTCGATGCCGATCCCGTAGCGCGATAGCACGGTGGCCACGGCCGCGATAATTCCGGGGCGGTCCTTGACCACGAACCGCAAATAATACGGCGCGGTGAATTCTCCGCTCACATCTTTCGGCGTTTCAATTTCATGAAGGCTTCCGGCTGGACCAGTGCCGCTGCGCGCGATCGAATACAAATCCGAAACCACGGCCACCGCCGTGGGATCTCCGCCCGCCCCGAATCCGGAAAACACCATCTGTCCCGCGTACTGTCCTGTAGCCATCACCAGATTCTTGCTGCCCTCGACGTGCGCCACCAGGCTCCCCGCCGGAACCACCGCCGGCCGCACGAACGCGCGCACACTTAGCCCGTCGTCCGTTTCTTTCTTGGCCAGCGAAATTTGCCGGATGGTGCAATTCAGTTCGCGCGCGTAGGCGAAATCCACGGCTTCCACCGCCGAGATCGGCCAGCACGGAATCTGTTCGCTGAGCAGCCGCACCCGCAGTCCGGCCTGCGCCAGAATCACCAGCTTGGCGCGCGCGTCATACCCTTCGACGTCGTTCGTAGGGTCGGCTTCCGCGTATCCCAATTCCTGCGCTTCGCGCAGCGCGGACTCGAAGCTCGCGCCCGTCGCTTCCATTTTTGTCAAAATGAAATTGCAGGTGCCGTTGAGCACGCCGGCAATCTTGAAAAGCCGGTCGCCGGCCAGGCCGTCCTGAATCCCCATGATCGCCGGAATTCCTCCGGCCACCGACGCTCCGAACTCCAGGCGCCGGCCCGCCTCGCGAGCCGCTTCGATCAGTTCCGGCCCGTGTTCCGCGATCAGTTGCTTGTTCGCGGTCACCACCGATTTCCCCGCGCGCAGCGCCTTGCGGATCCAGTCGCCCGCCGGCTTCACGCCCCCCGCAAGCTCCACGAAAATGTCGATGTCCGAGGAAAGAACCTCGTTGATGCTCTCTGTCCAGCGCACGCCGGCGGGAACCCAATCCACTTTTTTGCGCGCAATCCCGCGATTGAAAATGTGGGTCAGCTCAAACGTGTCGCTGGCTTCCTGGCACAGCAATTTCACCACCGAGCGGCCCACGGTGCCAAAGCCGGCCACCGCAACTTTCAATTTCTTCCGGCGCGCCGCCGGTTTCTTCGCCGGGGCGCTTTTGCCGGAAGGCTTGGATTTCGTACGACTGGTTTTTGCCGCCAAGGCTTCACCTCGTTGTCAAAGCCCAAGGATTATAAGGTATTTTCAAGCAGGACAGGCGGTTTACCCCGAATCGAGCGAAAGGCAGTCTGCCTCTTTTGATTTTCGGGAGACGGGGCCTAAAATGAATTGAACGCCGGAACTTTCCCGAGGGATCCAACCCGCAATGGCGCAGATCGAAGAGCGGCTGCCACAGAACGTAGCGGGAGAATTCTATGTCGACGGCAGTTGCATCGACTGCGACGCCTGCCGCCAGATCGCTCCCGCCAGCTTCCGCGATCACGGCGGAAAATCCAGCGTCTATCACCAGCCGAAAAATCCGGGTGAGCTGCACCGCGCGTTCATGGCCCTGGTGGCGTGCCCCACCGCATCGATCGGAACCGTCTCCCGCCGCAACGCGCGCTCCGGAGTGGCTGCGTTTCCCACTCATGTTGTGAACGACGTCTATTTTTGCGGCTTCACTTCGGAGGCGAGTTTCGGCGCGTGGTCCTATCTGATCGTGCGTCCGAAGGAGCACGGCGGAAACGTGCTGGTCGACTCACCGCGATTCAACAATCCCCTGGCAAATCGCATCGAAGAAATGGGCGGAGTCGAGCTCATGATCTTGTCGCACCGTGACGACATCGCCGACCACGCCAAGTTCGCCCAGCGCTTTCATTGCCCGCGCGTGATGCATGAGGCGGACGGCGCCGCCGCTCGCGGCATCGAGCGCGTCATCACCGGAACGGCGCCGGTTCGCATCGATGAAGAGTTACAGTTGATTCCCACGCCTGGGCACACTCGCGGCCACCAGGTTTTTCTCTATCGTGACAAAGTGCTGTTCACGGGCGACCATCTCGCCTGGTCGCCGGAGCGTGAAACACTGACAGCGTTCCGCGACGTCTGCTGGTATTCCTGGGTGGAACAGACGCGTTCAATGGAAAAGCTGCTGGACTACCGGTTTGAGTGGGTGCTACCCGGCCACGGACGCATCGGCCACGGCACAGCAAAAGAAATGCGCGAACACTTGCAGGAATGCGTTGCAAGAATGAAGCGCCAGTGACTTGAGTGGCACAGACTTCAGTCTGTGGGGTTCCATGCGTACTTGGCGAGGTTGGCTACCACGCGCAGCCTGGATACAGTGGCAAAAAAGCCACAGACTAAAGTCTGTGCCACTGAAAGCTCACACCCGCTCCAGCAGCAGCGCGATTCCCTGCCCCACGCCGATGCACATGGAAGCCAAGGCATATCGTCCCTTGATGCGCTGCAGTTGCCGCGCCGCGGTCAGGACCAGCCGCGCCCCGCTCATTCCCAGTGGATGGCCCAGCGCGATCGCGCCGCCATTCGGATTCACAATCTCGCTGTTGTCCGCCAGTCCCAGTTCGCGCGTCACGGCCAGCGCCTGCGCAGCGAACGCTTCGTTCAATTCGAACACGCTGACATCGCCCATTGAAATTTTCCAGCGTTCCAGCAGCTTTCGAACCGCGTAGATCGGCCCGATTCCCATGTAGTCCGGCTCGACACCCGCAGTGGCCGCTCCGACAATCCGCGCCACTGGTGAGAGGCCGAATTTCACCGCCGCTTCCTCCGAAGCCACGAACATGGCGCAGGCCCCATCATTGATGCCCGAAGCGTTTCCGGCAGTCACCGTGCCGTTATTGCGAAAGGGAGTCGGCAATTTAGAAAGCGCCTCGATCGTCGTGTCCGGACGCAGGTGTTCGTCGGCGGAAACCGTCTTCACCGTCCCCTTGGGGCCGGGGATCTGAACCGGAACGATTTCCTCGGCCAGGATTCCGGCCTTCTGCGCGGCGGCGGCTTTCAGCTGCGAGCGCAGCGCAAAGCAATCCTGCGCGGCGCGGTCTACCTTGTATTTTTCGGCGACGTTTTCCGCGGTTTCCGGCATGGATGCATTTCCGTAAATCTTGATCATGCGCGGATTTGGAAAGCGCCAGCCGATGGTGGTGTCATAAATCTCGGCGGTTCGCGAGAACGCCGTTTCGGCTTTGGGCATCACAAAGGGCGCGCGGCTCATGCTTTCTACTCCGCCCGCGATGGCCAGCGAAATTTCGCCGGCATGGATCGCGCGCGCCGCCACGGTCACCGCTTCCATTCCGGAACCGCACAGGCGATTCACGGTCATCCCCGGAACCGCATACGGAATTCCGCTGAGCAGCAGCGCCATGCGCGCAACATTGCGATTGTCTTCCCCGGATTGATTTGCGCAGCCGAAAATCACTTCATCCACTGAGGCCCAATCGCTCCCGGAAAATCGCTCCCGCAACGCCGCCAGCGGAATCGCCGCCAAATCGTCGGTGCGCACCGGTGCAAGCGCCCCGCCAAAGCGCCCGATCGGCGTTCGGATTCCTTCACAAATGAATGCGGATACCAAGATGAGCGATTGCCTTCCTGGAAGCGCGAAACGTGCAATTCTCGAACAAATAGATCAAAACAAATCGATCATCCGAGAGTAGCGCCCGCCTTCAGGCGGGCATTGTTCCGTCAGGCAGCGCCCGCCAAAAGACGAAGCGACACCAACGCGCCTGACCGAACCGAAGCGGCGAAGCCGCGCGAACCTACTCCGCTTTCGGAGCCGCCCCGGCGGTCTGAATGCTGACCAGCTCAATTTCAAAAATGAGCGTAGAGTTCGGCCCAATCACGCCGCCCGCGCCGCGTTCGCCGTAAGCCAAATTCGACGGCACGAAAACCTGCCACTTGGAGCCCACCGGCATCATTTGCAGAACTTCCTTAAACCCGGGTATCACGTTCTTCACTTCAAAAGGAACGGGCTTCCCGGCCTGCGCGGAACTGTCGAACTCCTGGCCATCCACGAACGTTCCCTTGTAGTTGCACATCACCGTGTCGGTTTCCGCCGGCTTCTTGCCCTGGCCCGTCGTCAGAATCTTGTATTGCAAGCCGTCGGGCAGCGTCACCACGCCATCCTTCTTGCCATTTTCCGCAAGGAAGGCGTCGCCTTTTGTCTTGTTTTCGGCCGCGGCCGCTTCCTGCATCTGCATTTGCTTCTGGCGCATGTCCGCCTGCAGACCGGTAATCACCTGCTTCAGCTCATCCTCGCTCATTTGTGGCTTGGCACCTGACATCGCGTCTCGCAAGCCCTGCGCCAGAATGGCCGGGTCCACGTCAATGCCCTGGGCCTTCACGCCCTTACCCATCTCCATGCCAATCGCGTAGCTTACTTTGTCCTTCTGCGTCTTCAGGCCGGGCGCTGTCGCCGCGGATTGTCCGGAAGCCGCCGGGGCTTTTGCAGGAGCCGGAGATTTCGCGGGCGGCGTCGCAGGAGCCTTCGCCGGCGCTTGCTGTGCACCCACGCCGCAGGCCAACAGCCCGAGCGCCAAAATTGCCATCCCTATCCGCTTCATCCATCCTCCTCCAGTGATTCACGCCGGTTCTTCCTGCGCCAATCCTCAATCACAAACGGTAACCGATTGCCTATCTCCCTGCAAGTTTTCGCCAGCGGGCTGTAGTTGCGTAGACAAGAGCGGCCGGACTTTGGCAAAGAACGCCTTCGGTAACGCGTCTCTCAGAGAGCTTTAGGATGCCTCAATCCAGATCGAGAGCCTTCTTGAGCGCCTCATCGAGCTCCGTCAACTTCGCGCTGGAAAGCAATCCCACATAATCGGTGAGCTCGGACTTGCGAACACTGACCAGATTGTCGCACATGATCCAACTCGAATGCTTCATGCCCTCGTCGGGGCCGATAGCGACCTGGGTCGATAAACCCTCGCCATTGCTGAAGACGGGCGCGCAAATCACGGTTGAGAAACGCGATTCGATGAGCGCCGGGCGGCTCACAATTACAAAGAAGCGATATTGCTTGGGATCTCGTTCCGGTTTGAAGACGCGGTAGAGTTCTCCGCGCCTCACGCCTCTTCTCCATGCGAACGTCCGTGAGCACGGCCCTGAACTCGGCTAATCTTCCGGTGCCTGATAGCTGAGAACATCTTCAGCCTCCGAATTCAAACGGTTGGCAGCGGCGTTGATGCGTTCCAAATCACGGGCATGCGTCTTCCGGCGAGCCCGTTCCCGGAAATAGTCTCTGAGAACGGATTCAATAAAAGCGGAGCGCGAAACTTTCGCCCCCGCCAAATGATCAATCTTGGCCAGGACGTCGGAGGATAGTGTGATAGATGTCTTCTCTTTCATACTACCAGTATACTACCATTTCAGAATTGAAGTCGACGGGCAGGTTCCCCCCTCGTGAAAATCCCGGATTTGTGGCACAGTAGCATCTACTGATGGCCGAAACCGAAAACTCCTCAAACGCGGGACGCATCGCCTTTACCTATCCTGACTTTACCCTCTACCAGTTGGCGCGATTCCTGATCGTGGCCGGTCTGGAGATGCAGTCGGTCGCGGTCGGCTGGCAAATCTACGAAATCACCAAGCGGCCCCTGGATCTGGGCCTCGTGGGCTTGGCGCAATTTACTCCCGGGATCCTGCTGTTCCTGGTCACCGGCCACGCCGCAGACGCCTTCAACCGGCGGAAACTGCTGATGGCCTGCTACGCCGGCTTTGGCCTGTGTTCCGCGCTGCTTCTGTTTTACGCGCTCAGCGGATCGCGAACGGTGCTGATCATGTACGGCATCGTCGTGGTGCTCGGAGTGGTGCGCGCCTTCAATAATCCCGCCAGCCGGTCGTTCCTGCCGCAAATCATCCCTGAGGAACACCTGCAGAACGCCATCGCCTGGAACAGTTCGGTGAACCAGGGAGGCACGATTCTTGGACCGTCGCTCGGCGGCCTGATTTACGCCGTCGCCAGGGGTCCTGCGGCAGTGTACGCATCCGCAATGCTGGCCGCCGCGGGCGCTGCGTTCCTGATGGGCCAGGTGAAGCTGCGCGCCAAAGCCCGGCCGAGAGAACCGCTGAGCATGAAGTCCGTGCTTGCCGGACTTCACTACATTCTTGAGAAGAAAATTATTCTGGGTTCGATTTCGTTGGACCTGTTTGCCGTGCTGCTGGGAGGAGCCGTGGCTCTGCTGCCGGTATTCGCGGCGGAAGTATTGCGGACCGGCCCCTGGGGACTCGGCCTGCTGCGCGCATCGCCGGCGATCGGCGCGGGCAGCATGGCGCTGCTCCTGGCGCACCGGCCATTTCGCAGCCGCGCCGGGCTGACCATGCTGTGCTGCGTTGGCGGATTCGGGGCGTTCACCATTCTTTTCGGCATCTCGCGAAATCTGGTGCTGTCGATGGTCGCGCTGGTCCTGGTCGGGTGCATGGACATGGTCAGCGTGGTGGTGCGCTCCACGCTGGTGCAACTGGCCACGCCGGATGAGATGCGCGGGCGCGTGAGCGCGGTAGAAATGATTTTTATCGGCGCGTCCAACGAAATCGGCCAGTTTGAATCGGGCATCACGGCGCAATGGTTTGGCGCAGTCCCAGCCGTAATTCTGGGCGGGATCGGAACGCTGGTAATCACAGCATTATGGGCGTGGAATTTCCCGGAGTTGCGCAGGGTGGAAAAGCTAAGCTCTCTGCAGACGTAGGTTGAAGTAGCACAAGCTTCAGCCTGTGGGGTATTCCGGGTGCCGCACCCTTGCGATTTTCAAGGGTGCGGGTTTAGATTTGAGTACTTCTGTAGCTCAGAAAGGCGGTCCAGGGACGGTTCGGATATGGCCTCGAGTCTAAACCCGCACCCTTATGAATCTTAAGGGTGCGGCACCCGACGGTGACCCGGCAGGCTGAAGTTTGCGCTACTTTTTTTCCAGCGCTTCTGTAAGCGCCGGCACGATTTCGAACAAGTCTCCCACAATTCCGTAGTCGGCGATTTCGAAGATCGGCGCGTTCTGATCCTTGTTGATCGCCACAATGGTTCGCGAGCCCTTCATTCCCACCACGTGCTGGATGGCTCCGCTGATTCCCACAGCGAGATAAAGTTTGGGCGCGACCGTCTGTCCCGAACTGCCAATCTGGCGATCCATCGGCAGCCAGCCTTCATCGCAAATCGGCCGCGACGCAGCGAGTTCCCCGCCAAGCAGTTTCGCCAATTTTTCCGCCATCGGAATATTTTCCGGCGCCTTGATTCCGCGCCCAACCGCCACGAGGATGGGCGCCTGCGTGAGGTCCACTGCCTGCTTCGCTTCGCGGAACAATTCCAGCGGCTTGGTGCGAATCTGTTCCGGCTTCAAATCGACGGCAACGGAATTCACAGGAGCTTTGGAAGCCCCCTGCTCGACGAGGTCGGCGCGGAACGCGCCCGCCTGAAACGTCGCGAACCACGGCGCGGCGCCTTCAAACACCACATCCGCGACGGTCTTGCCCTGAAACATCTGCCGCACAAAAATCAGTTTCCCATTTTCGTGCCGGTAGCCGACGCAATCGCCGATCATGCCCTTGCCGAGCGATGCCGCCAACTGAGGCGCGAAATCGCGAACCTGATAGGTGTGTGGCAGAAGCACGAGATCGGGTTTGGCCTGCGCGATGGCCTGCTTCAGCGCTGCCGTATAGCCGTCCGGCGTGTAGGAGGCCAGCAGGTCATGCTCGACTCGCAACACTTCATTCACTCTGGTTGCCGCAATTTCATCGGCCAGCGCGCTTACGCCTTTGCCAATGACCGCCGCGATGAGGCGGCTGCTGGTCGCCGCAGCGATTTGCTGGGCCGCGGCCAGCGTTTCAAAGCTGGTCTTGTTCCATTGCGCGTCGCGCTGTTCGGTGATCAGCAGAATATTCATGAATGCGGTCCCCTTTCCGTTCCGCGAAAGATGGTTCGGGATTCGTTTCCGGTTTTGCGTTTCGCGCCGGGGGCCTCAGCCGGTTGGCCTTGTGCGAACAAATCCCCACAGGCTGAAGCCTGTGCCACTCAAATCACCCGTGCTTCGTGCTTCAATTTTTCCACCAGCTTGGCGGCGGCTTCCTTCGGCGTGCCGGTCAGGAATTCGGTCTTCTTGGTTTTTGAGGGCACGTAGATGCGTTCGATGCGCTGCGTCGACTCGTGGACCACGCCCAGCGATTCGCGGGTGATCGTGGCAATTTCTTTTTTCTTTGCGGCCATGATGCCCTTGAGCGTCGCGTAGCGCACCTTGTTGATGCCGGATTGAATGGTCAGCACCGCGGGCAGCGGCAATTCGACATGCTGAAACCAGCCGGCTTCCAGTTCACGCTTCACGCGCAGGCCGCCGCCCTGCGCTTCGATCTGCATGATGATCGTGGCGTGCGGCAGGCCCAGGCATTCCGCGAGCAGCACGCCGGTTTGTCCGAAGCCCTGGTCTTCACTTTGCAAACCGGTGAGAACCAGGTCCGGCTTTTCTCGCGCGATCGCCGCGGCCAGGGATTTTGCGGCACCGAGAGGATCGAGGGTGTGCGCCTTGT
>Ga0209168_10000509_pt1 | contig 37083 bp, 36 predicted proteins | sample Coa_R1_FD_187156 | JGI IMG/M metagenome (GOLD analysis project Ga0209168, IMG submission 187156) | Surface soil microbial communities from Centralia Pennsylvania, which are recovering from an underground coalmine fire - Coalmine... | ecosystem: Environmental > Terrestrial > Soil > Unclassified ...
CTACTTCTTCCCGCAACGCGCCTCGAGTCGCGCCATCTGCGAAATCTACCGCGAAGCCTGGTGCCAGATGTCATGCCCGCGCGACGGTCCGACTTGCATCCATCTCGCGCGTCGGTGCCAAACCGAATCCGGTGCAGGCTCGTGCAAACTGCGTGAACCATCAACCTGCTCAATCAGTTCTTAACGTTTGATCCGGGTTAATCCGTGTAAATCCGTGGCGAGAACTTTATCTGCGTTGATCCGTGCAAATCCGCGGCGAAAAGCTTTTTAATCGTATTTCTCGAACAAGATCGACTTCCGATCCCAGCCGATCGACTTCAGTAGCTCACGGTTGGACTTAACCATCTTGTCGAGCCCGCAGATGTAAGCATGCATATCCTTGCGGCCCTTAGCGATAGCGGCAACATGATCCTGAACGTATCCGCGCAATCCGTTCCACGACGCCTCGCCTCGGCTCAGCGTCGGTAGATAGTGGAAGTTGGATTGTTCAGCAGCGAAGCGCTTGAACTCATCGTCGTAATAGAGAGTCGTTTCGGTTCGGTTCCCGAAAATCAGCCAGAGTTGATGCCCTTCATGCCGCGCCGTCGGAGCACCGGCTTCGTCCGATTCAAACAACCAATGCAGCATCGATCGAATCGGCGCGATTCCGGTTCCCGTGGCAATAAAGAGGGTGTCCCGCATCGGCGGCCGCAGAATAAAATCGCCGAACGGACCTTGGCACGAAATTTCTTGGCCTTGTTTCATGTCGCAAAGATGGTTACTCATCCAACCATCTTGCACCCGGTTGAGACACAGGGCGAATCGGTTGCCCTCCAGGGGCGGCGAAGCGATCGAATAAGCGCGCGTGATCTCTTCGCCGTCGGGCATCTGGGCTTTCATCGAAAGCCATTGACCGGCCACGAAACGGAAATGCGGCATCTCGAACTCAAGATGCCTGGTCAGTTCGGAGAGCGGTTTGGATTGAACTAGCTTGGCTGTGAAGCTCTGGAATGGCGCCATCAGTTATCTAGATGACAGAATGGTCGCTGCAGACTCGACCACGAGTATTCGGCCTGTCGGCTTGAAAATCGACAATCTGAAATCTGAAACAGTCTCTCTTATTCCACCGTCACCGACTTTGCCAGATTCCTTGGCTGATCGACGTCGCAACCACGTCGAACGGCGATGTGATAAGCGAGCAACTGCAACGGAACAATTTCGAGAATAGGCGATAGCTCCTCGGGAGCCGACGGCACATAGAGCACATGATCGGCGGCTTCCTTGATTTCTTCATCGCCCTCCGTAGCGATGGCGATGACCTGGCCCGAACGGGCTTTGACTTCCTTCAGGTTCGACATCGTCTTTTCGTAGCGCAAACTGGAAAGCTCGTCGTTCGCATCGCGGGTGGCCAGTATGACCACGGGCAAATCTTCGTCGATCAGTGCGTTTGGCCCATGCTTCATTTCGCCGGCCGGATAACCCTCGGCGTGAATGTAGGAAATTTCCTTCAGTTTGAGGGCGCCTTCGAGCGCAATCGGATAGTGAATGCCGCGCCCGAGAAAAAGAAAATCCTGGGCTCGCATGTATTCCTTCGCCAGGTCTTCGGTTCTTTCTTCATGAGTCAGCAGATGCTCAAGCTTGGCAGGAATGCGAGTCAACTCATGCACTGCGTTCCTGGCTTGCTCCTCGCTCAGGGTTCCGCGCACTTGCGCCAGATACAGCGCGAACAAATAAAGTGCCGTAAGTTGACCGGTGAACGCCTTCGTCGACGCGACACCAATCTCCGGTCCGGCGTGCGTGTATATCGTCCCCGCGGCCTCACGCGTGATCATCGAACCGACGACGTTGCAGATCGCCAGCGTTTTCGACCCTTTGGATTTCGCCTCGCGTTGCGCAGCAATCGTATCGGCCGTCTCGCCGGATTGCGAAATCAACATCGTGAGCGTATTCGGAGAAATAATCGGATCGCGATACCGCCACTCGCTGGCGTAATCGACCTCCACCGGGACACGGGCCAGTCGCTCGATCATGAACTTGCCCGCCAGCGCCGCGTGCCAACTGGTACCGCAGGCGGCGAGGTTGACCTTGCTCAACGCTTTGAATTCAGCATCGGTGACTTCCATCTCGTCCAGGAAAATATGTCCGGTCTCCTGCGAGATGCGTCCCAGCGTCGTATCACGCACCGCTCGCGGCTGCTCATAAATTTCTTTGAGCATGAAGTGCTTGAACCCGCCCTTCTCCGCCATGATCGGGTCCCAGGTAACGTGCTGGACCTCGCGAGTGATGGGCTGGCCTTGAAAGTCGGTGAGCTGGACGCCATTGGGAGTGATGACCGCGAGGTCGCCGTCGCCGAGAAAGAACAGATCGCGAGTGTGATAGAGAATTGCGGGAACATCGGAGGCGACGAAGTATTCGTCTTTGCCCAGTCCTATCACCGCCGGGGGGCCATTGCGTGCTGCCACAATTTTGTTGGGATCGTCGACCGCGATCACGCTCAACGCGAACACTCCGGTGAGCTGCGTTACAGTTTTGCGCACAGCTTCTTCAAGCGGCGGACGGCGTCCGTTTCCCGCCTGCACAAAATATTTTTCGACCAGATGCGCGATGACTTCGGTGTCGGTCTCGGTCGTGAAACGATGTCCCTCTTCGATCAACTTCTTTTTCAAGGGGACGTAGTTTTCGATGATGCCGTTGTGAACTACGACAATCTTTCCCGTGCAGTCGCGATGCGGATGTGCGTTTTCTTCCGTGGGCCGGCCGTGAGTCGCCCAACGCGTGTGCCCGATCCCGTAAGTCCCCTCGAGCGGCTTAAGCCGAATGACTTCTTCGAGATTGCGAAGCTTGCCTTCCGCTCGCCGCACTTGCAAGCCTTCGCCATTTCCGCACACCGCAATTCCCGCAGAGTCGTACCCGCGGTACTCCAGGCGCCGCAATCCGTCGATGATGACCGGTACGACGCTCTTTTTCCCCACATACCCAACAATTCCGCACATGGTGAGATTACTCCTCCAAAGAGAAGCGAAACTCCTCGATGACTGGATTCGTTAAAACCTCGCGGCCAATCCGCTCAACTTCGGCTTCGGCTTGTGGCCGGGTAAGACCGCCATCGAGTGTCAGTTCAAAATACTTGCCCTGACGGACTTCCTCGAGGCCCTTGTATCCCATCTTCTTAAGGGCGCCGTGGATGGTCTTGCCTTGGGGATCCAAAACGCTCTTCTTGAGCGAAACGTACACGTAGGCTTTCATGGGGGAAAAAACAATTATACGTCAGAATGGCGGGAGATAACTGCACTGAGGAACTAGCCCAGCCGGGCAAGACGCGCCTCCAAATCGGCCAAGGCCGTGGTCAGCATTTGGCGATGATGAGGATTGCGAGCCTGCTCCAATTGCTGAATCACGCGTTGACGCGAAAGGGCCAAAGCTTCTTTTTGACGCTGAAGTTTCACTTCTTCGGGCGATGTGGGGATCTTCCGATGCGGCTGTGAAATTGCCTCAGCCTGCTGCTCCTCTACGGATTTGCTCTCCCATCCCCTTGCCATTACTAGGATTATATTGATGAATTCGGGTGCGAGTACTACTTTCCCGCCTTCTTCAGTCGTTCAATCTGCGCGAGATGATTTGGCCCATGGCCGGCCATCATCTCGACTAACTTCGCTACCGTGACCGGACCTTTCAACTCCGGATGAAACGCAGATTTCTTCAGATCATCGGCCTTCAGTCGACGCAGCAGCCTTAGATTGGCATGTCGGTTCAGACCATACAAAGCGACCAACTCCGCGGGCGGCGACTCCAGGTAACCGAGATTCCTGGCCCAGGCGTCCTGATCGATCGGCGCAATCACGGGATCTTTGTCCGCCAGCATCTGCCTGAAGCGATAGGCATAAGCGACCTCAATGTCAGCCAGGTGCGCCAGAATCTCCAAAATGCACCATTTATCCGGCGCCGGCTTGTAGCGCAAGACTTTGTCAGACAGCCCGGACACAGCCGCGGCGATCTGCTTAGGACTCTTCTCCGCCTCGTCGAGATGATTCCTCAGTTCAGCTTCAGTCATAAGAGCATTTCAGATTGAAGATTTCAGATTCAAAGACAATCCTGTACGCTGCCCACTGGGCTCTCAATCTGCAATCTAAAATCTACAATCTAAAATCCACAATCCATAATCTGCAATCTCATTTGACGTCCACCTTCTGCAACCATTGTGCGACCTGCACGTTCCATCCCAATTCTTTGCTCATTACGTCCCGTAATTGCGACGAGGCATCGGGATCACCATGAACCAGATACGTTACATTCGGTTTCTTCTTAAAAGTTCGCAGCCACTGCAGAAGTTCCGGCGTATCGGCGTGATCGCTGAATTGCTCTAGCGACGCGATTTGCGCCCGGATGGGAATCACTTCGCCGAAGATCTTGACGTCCGGCGCACCGCTTTTGATGGTAAAACCTCGTGTTCCTTGGGCTTGAAAGCCAATAAAGATGACGGTGTTCCGGGGATCGGGCAGCCGTTGTGCTAAATGATGTTGGATTCGGCCTCCGGTGACCATGCCGCTTGCCGAAACAATAATCGACGGATATTTCGACTCGTTGATTCGTTTGGACTCTTCTGGCGTCGAAGCAAAGAGAAACCCCTCCCAATCGAGCGGCGATCCGTATTTCTTGAGCATGCGGCAAGTCTCGTCGCTGTATTCCTCTGAGTGCTTCATGAAGATTTCGACTGCTTTGATGGCCATCGGGCTGTCGCAATAAACCGGGAGCTTGGGAATCTGCCCCGATTCCATGAGTTCCTTTAGCATGAAAAGAAATTTCTGCGTACGCTCCACTGCAAATGCCGGCACGATCACGGTGCCGCCGCGTTGCGCGGTTTCGCGGATCAGCGCCGCCAGCTCTGGCCGGGGATCATCGGTCGGATGCTGTCGATTTCCGTACGTCGATTCCATTACCATGAAGTCGGCGGCCTCACCCTCAGTGGGTCCGCTGAGAACGACTTTGCCCGGTGCTGATTTCTGATCGCGAACTCGTCCCACATCTCCTGTAAATAACAAGCGTCGCCCCTGGCCGTTGGTCTGAAGCGAAACCTCCGCCATACACGATCCCAGAATGTGTGCCGCAGGCACAAATTGAAACGAAATCTGATCGTTGAGTTGCATGGTTTCTCGGGTTTGCACTGACTTGAAGTACTTGAGGCACTCCTGCGCGTCTTCCATCGTGTACAAAGGCAGAGCAGGGTCGTGCTTCGACTTTTTGTGCTTGTTATAGAACGCCGCGTCTTCCTCCTGCAGGTGCCCTGAATCCGGCAGCAAAATTCCGCACAAGTCGATCGTCGCGGGCGTCGCATAAATCGGCCCTCGAAACCCATTCTTCACCAGGCGCGGAATCCACCCACAATGATCGAGGTGCGCATGGGTGAGGATGACGGCGTCGATTTCTACGGCTGGAATCGGCAAGTTCTGCCAGTTGCGTTCGCGCCATTCCTTGGGCCCCTGAAAGATGCCGCAATCGATCAGCACTTGAAAGCCGCTCTTGCCGCTGGGATCGGAACTGGTATTGATCAGATGTTTCGATCCGGTCACAGTACCGGCCGCACCGAGGAATTGTATGTAGGCCAAGAAACCTCCGGAGCTAATTCTCGATTTATGATTTGTGATTTTTGATTCCCGAGGCCTTGCTAAGACCCAAGCCTCACTCAAACCATCACAAAATCAACAGTGTTAGCTACTTTGCGACGGGGACCTTATACACGTTGTTGGTAACATCGCTTTCCGGGACGCTTCCATCGTTGATCGTTACCTGTTGCGCGGCGCCTGGAGTTTCGATGCGAACCGATGCTTTCGATTTTGCCCGCACTTCCATTCGCCGCCGAATTTCTCCTCCATCGTATTGCAAGACGACTGGCACTTCTGCTCCCGCATTTCCAAGATTCTCAACCGTGATGGTCACCAGAAAACCGCCGCTCTCAATTGGCCGCGAGAAAACCGACTCGACATGAAAATCCGGCAATCCCCGATCGTGATACACCCAATCGTCAAAAAACCATTGCAGATCACGGTGGGTTTGCTTCTCGATCAGATGCTGCATCGTAGCCGAGTCTTTGTCCTCGCCGGGATGATAGTTGGTCAGCGCCTCAGTTGGCAGCGTTTCCAGCATATCCCTCAGCATCCACCAGACAAACATTGCTTTGGTCTGTAGATATACGTCGTCCGGCCCATTGACCATGGAACGCTTGTCTTCCCAGCCGCTCGGCCTAATCGAATTCTGTTTCTCAGCATCGGCTAGCGCCGTCCCGTGCGCACTGAGATAATCGAGCGCCGCCTGCCGTCCCTTTTGCCCATCGATGAACGCTGCCTGCGCATAGTGCGCTAGCCCTTCAACGATCCACCACCTCGGAGACACAACCAACTGGCGCGCGAGCGCATAGACCATATCAAGTTCGGCAGCGTTGGTCAGCGGAGCTTTCAAAGGAGCCAGCAGCATTCCTTCTGCTACGAACGACTGCGCGTCGAGATCAGGCAACGCGAGAATATCCAAACGCTCTGAACCGCCGCCGATTGGCGTGATGGGATTAAGTTGTGCCGCAACCTCCGCGTAGTCATCGGCCGCATCTTGCTGCCCGGCCAAATATTGAACGCTGAGACCAATCTTCGGCATAAGCTTTTGGTAATCCGCGATGACAAATGTCGGCACATTTAACCCGATCCCATCCATCCGAAAGCTCTGCCCGCCTGCCGGCTCGCGCGTGCCGCTAAAGAAAACCGGTGAAGGTGACGTGGATTGGAACGTGACAGCCATCGTCGCGTCCGCCTCCCTGGTCTTCCAGCGGCCCACCACCTCAGGCACACTTTCTGCGTCCGATAGACTTGCAGCTTCGGCTGCAATCGGATACCACGCCACGTTGCCAATCCCGCGCACTGCGCTAAATGCTTTGCTGATCTCATCCCAGTCGATATGCCTGGCCTTGTCCTCCGGCATGCCAATTCGAGTAAAACGAGTGGCATCGGGCAAGACGACTCCTTCGTATCCAATGTCAAGATCAATTGTCCCCTTCGGGGGGATCTCGCGTGCCAGCGTGACTATGGCTTCTGACAGGGCTCCGGTGTGGTCAATATCAGAAGTGAATTCGTGATCGGCAAACTCCAGGTTCTTCCCATCAAGTTGAATGGACCGCCACTTCAGGGTCGAGGAGACCTGGACAGCCATGCTTTTCTGCGGGGCCGCGGAGTCGTTCCTTAAAGTAATTCGCCCGCGCACACCCAAACGGTGCTGCTCCGGTTCGACGCGCACATCGAGTTTGTAGTTGGTAAAAGTGAACGCCTCTCGATCAAGCGCCAAGGCAGGAGACACCAGAAGAAACACCCAGCAGAAAACACTGACAATCTTCATGCCGTCTTCTTCCGGCGTTGGCGGACGACCTCGTAGAGGACCACTCCCGCGGCGACCGACACGTTCAGCGAAGGAACTTTTCCCAGCATTGGGATGGACACCAAGAAGTCGCATTTTTTCGCGACGAGGTCGTGCAAACCTTTTCCTTCGGCGCCCAGCACAACGGCGCAATCCATGTTGTAGTCGACGGAATCGTAGGCCTGCGAACCTCGCTCATCGAGCCCGACCGTCCACAAATTTTTCGCCTTCAAGTCTTCGAGTGTGCGCGCGATGTTCGTAACTTTGGCAATGGGCAAGTGCTCACTCGCCCCGGCGGATGCCTTTGTGACCGTCCCTGTCACTCCCGCAGCGCGACGCTCCGGGATGACGACTCCATCAGCCCCTGCCGCATCCGCAGTCCTCAAAATCGCACCCAAATTGTGCGGGTCCTCCACTCCGTCCAAAACCACGATCAGCGAATGCTCACCGCGCTTCGCAGTAATCAGATCGTCGAGATCGTTGTACTGCTTCGCCGAAGTAACAGCGACCACCCCCTGATGCGCGTTGTGACCGGCCATGCGATCGAGTTCTGCCCGGCCAACAAATCTCACCCCAATGCCCTGCCGCCGGCATTCATCGACCAACCTCTGGAGCCGAATATCATGTCGCTCTTTTGCGACTCCTACCCACGCAAACGCGCGTCCTCGAGCCTTCAAAGCCTCGCTAACGGAGTTGATCCCGTAGATATAGTGCATGAAGAGATCAGTGTAACAATTCCGGCGCGAACACCGGTCAGGCCGGCACTCTGAAGCGCGCGCGGAGAGTCTTTCACATCTTATGAATGCTAGACTTTTTATTGGAGGCCGTTTTGCACGAGGTTTACATTCTTTCCGCAGTGCGCACGCCGATCGGCAAATTTGGTGGATCGCTCGCTTCGATGACAGCCGCAGATATGGGGGTAGTTGCCGCCAAAGCTGCTATGGATCGCGCCAGCGTTCGTCCCGACCAGGTCGAGGAGACGATCTTCGGCAATGCTCGGCAGGCGGGTGGAGGTCCGAATCCAGCGCGGCAAATCTCGATCCGCAGCGGAGTTCCAATGGAAGTTCCAGCGTATACGGTCAACAAGGCCTGTGCTTCCGGCATGAAATCTCTCGCGCTGGGATTTCAGGAAATCGCGACCGGCAATCTGGAGTGCGTTTTGGCTGGCGGGACCGAATCGATGTCACGGCTACCGTACTACCTCGACGGTGCCCGCTGGGGATATCGCCTGGGAAATCAGGAACTGGTGGACGGCATGTACCGGGACGGTTTTTTCTGCCCGATGGCCAAGATGGTCATGGGCGAAACTGCCGAGGTACTGGCGGAGCAATACAAGATCACCCGCGATGAGCAGGACCAGTTTGCGCTCTGCTCGCAGACCCGCGCCGCGAGAGCACAACAGGCTGGCCAATTCGACGATGAAATCGCCCCGGTCACTCTCGAAAGCAAAAAAGGCCCGCAGACGTTCGTTCGAGACGAGCATCTTTTCCTCGGCGCGACCCTCGAGAAAATGGGGAAGCTCGGCCCGGTTTTCTCAAAAGACGGAACCATCACCGCGGGAAATTCGTCCGGTATCACGGACGGTGCGGCTGCGATGGTGCTGGCGAGCGAAGCGTTCGTCAAGAAAAACAACATCAAGCCCCTGGCGCGTATTGTCGCTGTGACCTCGGCGGGCGTTGATCCGCGCATCATGGGCATCGGGCCGGTACCCGCTCTAAAGAAGATGGAACAAAAACACCAGATGCGGCTCTCCGACTTCGACCTCGTCGAAGTCAACGAAGCGTTCGCCGCACAAGTGCTGGCGTGCGATCGCGAACTCCATTTCGACCGCGAGAAGCTCAACGTCAACGGTGGCGCAATCGCATTAGGACACCCAATCGGCTGCACGGGGACACGAATCACCGTCACATTGCTGCACGAACTGCTTAAGCGCAAGGCCAAGCGCGGAGTGGCTACGCTCTGCGTGAGCGGGGGAATGGGCATGGCGTTAGCGCTTGAGAATGCTGCGTAAGCAGCGAGGCGATTCTGCATGCGCTCTTTTTGATCTTCGCTCGGTACTGGGTACGCGGTGCCAGGTACAGTTGTAAAATCCTCCATCGGTAAGGCACCATGTCAACCCAATCCCTGCCAATTGCAAAAGCCCAAGCCAACCGCGAATATACGCAGAGAATCAACCGGGTCATCGACTATATTCGGGGCAATCTAGATCGCCAGATGAAATTGGAGGAACTGGCGAAAGTAGCCTGCTTGTCAGAATTTCATTTCCACCGGATCTTCGGCGCGGTTTCAGGCGAAACGCTGAAGGATTTTACGAGCCGGCTTCGTCTTGAAAAGGCAGCTCGACTGCTTCGATATTCGGACCAAAAACTAACCCACATCGCTTTAGACTGCGGTTTTTCGTCCTCAGCTACTTTTTCACGAGCCTTCCGATCGGGCTACGAAACCTCGCCAAGTCAGTTTCGAAAAAGCGGCGGCGAGATCAAGAAAAGCAAGATTTGCAAAGAACTATTTCCGGCACAGGAATATCTTCTGCCCATGAGTGCGGAAGAAAAGCGAGTTGCTTTTCCCGTGCGATTGATCGACGTTCCCGAAAGGCAAGTCGCCTATATTCGGGTTACGAATGCCTTCGAAATGGAAAGAGTACTTACCGCGCTCAAAACCATGATCGAATGGGCTAAATCCCAGGATATTTTTTCGCAAGGAATTCTTTTCGGGATGTCAGTGGACGATCCACACGTGACCCCAAAGCCCCTTTATCGATACGAGGTGTGTTTTGCGTCATCCTCGCCTTTTAAATGCATGGAGGGAATGTCGAAGTTGAAAATGCCAGCCATGCGATACGCCGTTACCAAGGTTTCCGGCGACATTCGCAGGGTCACCACAGCGACGGACTACCTTTTCAGAGGTTGGCTGATCAACAGTGACTACGAACCCGAGCATGCGCCCGGGCTTGAGATTTTCTTAGACAAAGAAAATGCGATGGATTGGTCGCATTTTGAATTGGAGCTTTGCATACCCGTTCGGAAGCTGGCAAAGATGAGGAGTAACCAGAATTTATAATGGCCGCAGTTCTGCGAACTGCTTCAATTCGCAGCAAGCGACATCGGGAAAGGATGGAATGAGCTTGCAAAGGCGCCGATTACTGAAACTCTTGTCGTACGCTGCCGGGGCCGGTTTCATTCTGCCTCGGAATAAATTCGCCATGGCGGCACAGAATCCCGCACAGCCGGCGAATTCTGCTCCGCCTGCGAAGGCAGCCGGTAAAAATGAATCGGGAGGAACAGGAATGGAAAAAGTAGCCGGAATCGGAGGATTGTTCTTTCGAGCTCATGATCCAAAGGGTCTGGGGAACTGGTACCAGCAACACTTAGGGATCTCACTTACACCAACGAGCGAGGGCGGAACCGTTTGGCAGCAAGAGGCTGGACCGACCGCGTTCACTCCCTTTCCGGAGACGACCAAGTATTTTGGGGATCCGAACAAGGGCTGGATGGTGAACTTTCGCGTGCATGATATGGACAAAATGGTGGCCCAGTTACGGGCGGCCGGCATTGAGGTGAAAGACCCGGAATCTTATGGCAGCATTGGGAAATTCACTCGCCTGCATGATCCTGAAGGAAATCCTATCGAATTGTGGCAGCCAGCGTAATGCGGCGTATTAGTTGCCGTCCACGCCGAACGCCAGCAGTACATTTCCGGCCATCGTGTTGGTGTAGCCGGCGTTCACGTATAGCATTTTGTTGACGATCGTTGGCCCTGCGCCGTTCATTGATCCACCATGGGCCGCCACACCGTTTACGGTCTGGAACTTCTGAACCGTATCGAAATCCCAGAGCAAGGTGCCGTCGCTAGTGTCGTAAGCGCGCAAGTGCCCGTCCAGTGATCCTGAAAACACCACGCCTGGAATCACGGTTGGCGGGGCCATTTGCGCGGCGCTACAACCAAATGTTCCGAGGCAAGCAGGTTTGACTGGCGGCGTGTACCAGACGGGAAAACCCGTCTTCAAATTCAGAGCAAATAACCCGCCGCCCAGGAGCGGACTCGAATCGTCATAGTCAGACAATGGGACGTAAGCATATTTCGTGTCGGCTGCGCTTCCCCATTGAATGCCGCCTAACGGGCCACCGTGGCCGAGGCGGCGCTGCCATAAAATTTCGCCGCGTCGATCTGGATCGACGGCATACACCACGCCAGACTTTTGCGATAAGAGCAGAACATCGCGGCCATCCTCCAAAGTTCGTAAGAGCGGAGGCGATCCGAAGTCATGATCGTCGCCGCGCGTCTCAGGACAATTGTCTTTTTGTTCGGCGACGCATCCGATGTTCCATAAATCGTGCGGGGTGAATTGCTTCGACCAGAGCAGCTTTCCAGAATTCATGTCGAAGGCCAAAACTGCGTCGGAGGTGTCAGTCGGAGGATCAGAATAATTGTTTCCCGAGGCTACATAGATGACTCGCCGTTTCAGATCGGCGGTTGGAGATGACCACACCGCGGCTCCGGATGGTCCCCACAACTGGGCGCCCGAAGCTGCTTTGCGGGTGGGCTTTGGTGCCGCGGCAATGGTGAAGGCCTTCCAGATCGGCTTGCCAGTTCCGCTGTCAACTGCGACCACACTCCCGCGGAACGTACAGCACGGATATTTCGGATCCGCTGCGGCACCTTCCTCGCCGGAGGAGACTGGCACGTAAAGACGGTTGCCCACCAGCAAGGGCGAGCCGGTGATTCTGGCGGCGGGGTGCACTTCCGGCCGCATTTTCCAGATCAGAGATCCATCGGCGAAATTGACGGCGTACACGTTACCATTGGTGTCGCCGAAGAATGCGGCGCTGCCATGGTTGCCGATCGAAATGGCGGTCTTCACGGTGGCGGAGGCTTTGAATGTCCACCAGGTACAACCGGTTGCGGCATCCAGCGCGTAAACGGTTCCGTCCTCGCTCCCAACAAACAACCGGCCTGCGTAGGATGTCGGCTGGCCATAGGTGGCAGCGGCATTGGGAAAACCGAACGCCCACTTCAATTTCAAGGTCTTGACCTGATCAGGGCCGAGGCCCGCCGACTTCTCCGGCTGAAAGCGTGTATTGTGTGGGTCCACGCCCCAACCGCTCCAGACTGGCGGATCAGCCGGGGGGTCGAGATCGCGCGCACAGAAGCCCGTCATCTTCGCGACCGCCGGCAAGTCGGGCACCCCGAGGTAATCGGCGATGGCGTCGCGTTGCGCCTTCGACATCATCTTTCCTTCCCACTTCATCTTGCCGGTTTCCAAGGCGCTCAGAATGGCGGTCCGGGACATTTGTTTCAGGCCTTCCGGAAGAGGAGCTTTCGTGCCGCTATCGGCACGATGACAGGTTTCACACTTCTGCACGAACAACGCTTCACCGTCAGGTGCAGATGCTTGCTTGCGCGCGCATCCCGAAGCGAGAAGCGCTGTGAGCACGAGCAGCAGACGACCTTGAGAAAGACGAATCACTCTGGATCCCCAAAAATCAGATCTTGCGAGAGAACAGTGATGGGATGCGCTTCACGTAGCACTGAAAAGAAAAGATGGGTAAAGATTCGTCAACGGGTCGCATCGTGGTCATGGCGCAAGACCGAAACTCATTCGGCAGTCTTTATAAGATGAGGAATTTGTTTACGCAGGTTTGATCGCCAGAGGGCTCCGCTGGTTGAGTTCATGCTTGAGAAAACCTGAGATCGAGTTGCGAAATCCTGTATCGCTCCACAGGGGACGGATGAACAAGCGCAGGTTCCGGCATCTGCTTGTTCCCGCTGAACTTAGTGGTTGAATCTTTTCCCGCTTCCAGCCCGTATATTCGGTAGCATGAACGCCGCAGCGTATTATTTCGTGGACACGATGGAGTCCGAGGCCAGCGCCATCGCTCGCGGTCTTCGCCGGCGCGATCCGGAGCTGTTGGATCGTTTGATCGAGCAATACCAGCATCGACTGCTGCGCTATCTGGTTTTTCTCAGCGGCAATCGTGAACTCGCCGAGGACCTGTTTCAGGAGACCTGGATTCGCGTTCTCGAACGCGGCCACCAATACGACGGCAAACATGAGTTCAGCACATGGCTTTACGCGGTGGCTCGAAATCTAACCATCGATTATTTGCGGAAAAAGAGTCCGGTGAGCCTCGATGGACTCACGAACGATGAAGAGGAAGTTTCTTTCGATCCTGCAGACACGCGGCCGTCCGCGTTAGAAGTCGTAGCGCGGCACGAACACGCGGAACGGATCAGCGCAGCGCTGGTGAGTTTGCCTGCTGAGTATCGCGAGGCAGTCGTGCTTCGCTTCCAGGAAGAATTGGCGCTCGAGGAGATATCAACCATTACCGGAGCGCCCCTGGGCACAGTGAAATCGCGACTCTACCGCGGACTGAACATGCTGATACCCTTGCTGAAAGGAGCCCAGGCATGAAGGGGGATATCCACAACGAAGCGCGAGAGCTCATTGCTCTGGGATCGGCTCTGACTAACCCTCAGCAGACTTGGCTTCGAACTCATCTCAACGAATGTGAGGCTTGCCGGAATTATTCAGATGGAGCGAGTCATGTGGTGCGGGCTCTGCGTTCCGTGCCACTCGCTGCCGATTCCCGCCTGGTGAGGGCCACTCAGATGCGGGTGCGTTTTCACGCCAGCCGTCTGCGTGAAGCACGCGAACGCATGTGGCTGATTGCGATGGCTTGCGTGGGCGTGGGTTTTTCGGCGGCCCTGACTGCTCCTCTGCTGTGGAGATTGTTTGCGTGGGTTGGAGAACTCGCCGGACTTTCGCGTCCGGTTTGGGAGGCTGGGTTTGTATTTTTCTGGATTGCACCGGCTTTGCTGGTGAGCATACCTTTGCTTGCTCGGGGTATCCATCTGCCTGGCGGTGGAGAACGCTCAAGACAATAAGACGGAAACGGACAAATGCTATGCAAGTGATCAACGAAAAACAAACTGGGTTATCAACGGAACTGAAAATTATCCCCGAATGGGCCTGGGTTCTAGCGCCGATCGGTTTCATCTGTATGCAGTTCGTCTTCAATGTTGTCGTGGCAAAGCAACACGATGCTCCTCCGGCATGGGGAAGAGCGTGTCTCGGGGTGCTGACCGGCATCGTGCTTGGTACTTACATTCTGTTCATCGGATACGTGAGCCGCGACTCAAAACGCCGGGGAATGAACCCGATTCTCTGGACTTGTGTCGCTGTCCTGATCCCCAATGCCCTCGGTATCATTCTCTACTTTGTGCTGCGGCAACCGCTGCGCGGCTCCTGTCCGCAATGTGGAACGACGATTCGGACCGGATACAACTTCTGCCCCCAGTGCAATTGCAAACTGAGCCCGAACTGTCCGCAGTGTCAGCATGCCATATCTTTCATCGACATCTATTGTCCCTACTGCGGCACTTCACTGCGCAATCCGGTCTCGGCTGCGCCGACCAGCGTTCAGGGCTAAAACTCGGCACTACCCGCAAAATACCCCTTCTGTTATCCTGCCTGCCATCACAGGAGGGGATATGCATCGGGGCATTCGAGCTGTCCTAATTTTAGTTTTCGCGCTGGGAACAACTGCGGTCTTCGCGCAAGAGGATTTTTCCGCTGACATCGTGAACAACAAGGCGGATGGGAATGGAAATCAAAATAAAGCGAAGATCTACGTCACGAAAAGCAAGTGGCGAATTGAGGGTTTGGGTGAGGGTCGGATGGGTGGCGGGGCGATCATCACAAACCTGTCCACGGGAATGAGCAACATCCTTATTCCTGATCGCAAAATGTATATGGAGTTCCCGCAAGGCAAGGGGCCGGCCGGACAACGTATGTGGAGCTTTTTCCAGGCCCGTGACATCGATAATGCCTGCTCAGACTGGCTGAGCCTGCCCAACAACAAAGGGGGTACCTGCAAGAAAATTGGTTCCGACACGGTGAACGGACGCAGCACGGTGAAATATGAAGGCACGAATTCAAACGGGGAGAGCGGAACCGTGTGGTTCGATAAGAAGATTGCGTTCCCGATCAAGTGGGAAGGGAAAAACGGTGGCGGCGAACTTGAGAACATCAAGGAAGGATCTCAACCATCGAGCCTCTTCGAAATTCCGTCCGATTACCAGAAATTCCAGATGCCTGCCGGAATGAACATGCCCAACACGCCGCAGAGACCTAATTAGAACGACGTCCGTCTCATCATTCCATTCTTGGCGAACTTCGTGGTTGTCTCGACCGCGAAGTTCGCGATCATCAGCGGCCAGAATCTACGGTTCGATGATGTCTTGATGCGGGTAAATGCATTTCGTTGACGCTGCCAAAATCGCCTCGATATACTTTGGCTAGTTATTTCGGGAGACGGAATGTCGCTATCCGCGGTAATCGTGGACGATGAACAACTAGCCCGTGACGAACTTGCCTTCCTTTTGAAGGACGTTGGAGACGTAGATGTCGTTGCCCAGGGAAAGAACGGAGTCGAAGCGGTAAACCTGATTCGGGAACATAATCCCGATCTGCTTTTTCTCGACGTCCAAATGCCCGGCCTTGACGGGTTCGGTGTGATCAAGAAACTGCTAGACCGTAAGCTTCCGTTGCCGGAGATCGTTTTTTCCACCGCGTTCGATCAGTATGCGGTGAAAGCCTTTGAAGTAAACGCAATCGATTACCTGCTTAAGCCCTTCGACAAGAAACGCGTTGCCCAGTCGGTGCAAAAAGCTCGCGCCAAAGTCGAAAGCTCAGGAGCGTCCGCGGACAAGATCGAAACTCTGGTCAAAATGCTGGAATCGCAGAAGCCGCAGGCGTCCAAGGTTCTGCTGAAGTCGGCTGGCCGGCTCTTCCTGGTCAGTCAGAAGGATATTTGCTTCGCCTCGATCGAAGACGGCGTCATCACCGTCGTAACCAGCGGTTCCAATGGCATGGAAGGCCAGTCGAATTGCCGAACGCTCGAAGAACTGCTCGACAGCCTTGACGCAAATCTTTTCTGGCGCGCCCATCGCTCTTTCCTGGTCAACATCAATCGCATCAAGGAAGTCGTCCCCTGGTTCAAGAGCTCATACCAGCTCCGGATGGACGACAAGAAGCAGACTGAAATTCCTGTGAGCCGCGCCCAGACCAAACGCCTGCGCGAATTATTCGGGCTCTAGTTACTTTTGATCACAGTCTGTAACCAAAACGGCCCATGGCTCGGCGATTATGCAGAGAATTCCTTTTCCGTCGACGGACAGCCGATCACCGACCAGCAGAGCAAAGTCTTCTCCAACCAGATTCCGCTCGATTCCGTTCAGTCAACGGAAGTAATTTCCGGCCCGCCGCCGGCTGAATACGGAGACAAGACCAGTGTTGTTATCAACGTGACCACGCGATCTGGCCAAGGCGTACGACCTCAGCGGCTCGATAACAACTTCTTACGGAAGCTTCGGTTCTTCCAACATTGATTTCAAACTGGCCTACGGCGGGCAAAACTGGGGAAATTTCATTTCTATCAGCGGACTCAACAGCGGACGGTTCCTCGATCCTCCCGAAGGAAAAACGGCCGGGAGGAGGCGCCGGCCGTTTCGGGGTGGCTGCCCAGCGTCGTTATGCAGCCAAACCTTGCAATGCGTGGATGTTGCGGATCACGAGAGTGGATCCCTCCAACCGGATCAGGTCTTTCTTTCGTAGATCTCCCAGCAGCCTAGTCACAGTTTCCCGCGAAGACCCGATCATCTGTGCCATTTGTTCATGAGTGGCGGTCGAGCGAAGCCGAATCTCGCCCGAGCCGCAGTCTTCGCGCATGCGCGCCCATGAAAGCAGCAACCTTGCCAGTTTGCCGGCTGAAGAGCGTGCCAAGACCAGGTCATGAATATCGCGCTGCGCTGATTGAAACTCGCGGCTCAAAGCGATGGAAGTTCTCAGTCCCAGTTCTCCGCACTGTTCGATACCGTGGATCAAAGCCTCACTTTCAATGAAGTTCAGACGGCATGGTCCGATCGTCTCTGCAGTCAGGCCGAATGGATGGCCAGTCAGCACCGCACTGAGACCCAAAACATCTCCCGGCACAGCATGCTTCAGGATGAGGACCTTGCCTTCCTTCGAGGTGGTGGAGAGCTTTACCTTTCCGGAGCAGAGCACATAAGTGCCCTTCGGCATCTGGCCTTCGACGAACAACACCGCATCACCGGGGAAGGTCGTTAAATGACTGGCGGCTCCGAGCAGATTGAGTGCACTCTCCGATAAACCGCAAAACCAATGTTCCATCCTTACGTTGCAGGCGGTGCAGTTTTCAATAATGCCCAGTCCATACGGGGTCTTCATTGAGAGCATTGTCTGTGAACTTTGGACAGAAGACTGCTCTCGCTTCGTGGCAACTTTGAACCGTCCACGGGCGCGGCGTAAGTCCCGCCGTCGTAGTCGGGAATGTTCCGCCTGGGCGAGCTGTTCGGCGGCTAACAAGCGGGTATCCAAGTCGGCCGAACGGAGTTGCTGAACCAATTCCCATCCGGCTGCGGTTTCGCGTTCATCTCGCCATCGCGACCCGCAGTTGACTAAGTGCTGAACGCTGGGCGCGGCCTTAGCCTCGCCAGTGTGAAAAAGAGCCGGTTTTTTGGGGGCGACAGAGTTAAATGCGGTATTGCCCGTCAGGACCCGCAAGGGTCCGGGCGCCTTATTGGTTTCCCGTTGAGGAGAGAACGCGGTTTGGGTAGCCATTCCTAGCTCCGAATTGGACTCTTAAAATGGAGCGCCAAACCAACCGAGGTCTCAGGGGGATCGGGGGAGGACCTTGAGTCTGGCGTTCCTTCCGAGGTGAAATCGTTTTGCTGGCAACCGTGGTGCCAAACTGAGACCAATAGCTAAGTTGTACTGATTAGAATCCGAATGGCACCTGATTCCAAACTGGGAAAAGATGGCGGCGGTGTGAGATGACGACACTCCGGCACGGTGCCGAAAAATCGTCACTGAGGGTGTGGGATTTGGATTGGAGTGAGTGCTAGACCTGAAACTCGTCGCGGGTAATCCCCATTTTCGCCATCCTAGACTGGAGCGTGGTGCGCTTAAGTCCGAGGCGTGCGGCTGCGCCGTGGATTCCCGCGATAACTCCTCCCGTCTCACGCAAGACACGAAGAATATGCTCTCTTTCCAGGCTCTCTAGAGTGTTGTTTTCTGAGCTGATGATGCGCAAAGGCTTGAGTTCCGAGAGCGGAACGTTGAGGGTCTCGCCTTCGGAGAGAATAACGGACCGTTCAATAAAGTTTTCGAGTTCCCTTACGTTGCCCGGCCAGTGCCAACTCACCAGGGCGTTCATGGCTTCGGTGGGAATGGTTTGTATGTGCTTGTTCATCCGCTTGGCAAATTTCTGCACAAAATGGCGCACTAGCAGAGGGATGTCTCGGCTTCTTTCGCGCAGTTGCGGCAAACGCAGAGGGAACACGTGGAGGCGGTAATAGAGATCACTACGGAATTCTCTTGCAGCCACGCTCCTGGCAAGATCGCGGTTGGTCGCCGCGACCAAACGTATGTCTACCTTGATGGTGCGGTTTCCCCCCAGACGCTCGAATTCCTGATCTTGTAAGACTCTGAGGAGTTTTGGTTGCAGCTCGAGGGGAATTTCGCCAACTTCGTCGAGAAACAGGGTTCCGCCGTCGGCCAGCTCCAAACGCCCGATCTTCTGGCTAACTGCGCCTGTGAATGCGCCTTTCTCATGTCCGAACAGCTCACTTTCAAGGAGACCGGTAGGAATCGCGGCACAATTCAGCTTGATGAAGCTCGCCTCTTTGCGTGAGCTCATACGATGAATCGCCCTTGCGATCAATTCTTTTCCTGTGCCAGTTTCTCCCAGAATAAGCACTGTCGCGTTGCTTGGGGCCACGGTTTTTGCTTGAGCGAGCGCGTGCTTGAGAACCGGGCTGTCCCCCACCACTTCCTCAAAATTTTGGGCGTGATAGATTTCATCTTCAAGATAGAGCTTTTCGGTCTTCAGCTTCTGTGTCAACTCGGCGATCTCGCGATAAGCCGCGATGTTCTCGGCGGCGAGCGCGACTTGGGCCGCAGCATGCTTAAGATAGAGGATGTCTCTGCGGGTATAGGCATTCTTCTCAGTTGTGGCCAAATTGAGCGTCCCCAGCGCGCCCTTGTTCGTGATCAAAGGGAGAGAGCAGAGGGATTGAATGCCTACTCGCGCCAGTTCAAGATGGCGCTTGTTGGAACTGTTGAGAAGATCTTGCTGATCGTGAACCTTGGTTTGGCCGTGCAAAAATGCTTCCCCGCCGACCGATTCCGCAACACTGACAGACATGTCTGCACGACTTTGAATGGATCTCTGGTCCAGAACATGGACGTGTAGTTGCCTGATGGCTGGATCGTAGAGCTCAACACTTGCGAAATCAGGGCGATACCTCTTGCGAACGAAATTCGCGAGCACGGTCAGCAATTCGTGAGCATCGAGATTGGAGAGAAGCTCTGTGCTCAGCTCGAGCAATGCCTCCAACTTGTCTTTTTCCTCTCGAAAAGCGATGCGCGTCAAGGTGTTTTCCAATGACAAGGCCACCAGATCCGCGACCCTGCTCAGAAATCGCAGATCATTGGCGCTATAGGCAGCACCGGTGAAACTTCCCAATCCCAGAGATCCGAATCGCCGTTCTGTCGTGGTCAGGGGAAGGGCGCAGTAGGAACGAACCTGGTTAGCTTCCAAGATCTGCCGGAATGATGCAAAACGCTCGTCTGAAGACAGTTCGGACATCGTCAAGATTTTTTGATTTTGCCAGACCCATCCACTCGGGGAAGTCTCCACGGGCATCTCGCGGGGAACCCATTGCGGGTTCTTTCCTTCCCAGACGTATACTTGCATGATTTTTTTATGAGCATCATGCAAGGCAAAGTTTGCAATGTCGAAGGCCACGACCTTATGGAGCCGTTCGGCAAGCTCTTGAAATAGATCAGGCACGTTGCGATGACGGACTACAATATCGGCCATAGCCGCCAAGGCTTCGAAGCGGCGCGACGTGCTGACGTCCGATTTCAGTTCGGAAACACTGGTTGTGATCTTGAAGCCAGTTTTTTCTTTTCCATATTTCCGACCAGAATCCATACAAAAACTCCACGCTCAACGATTGTGCAGGTAGGGGGACGTGGTGCTCTCTTCGTCAGAATCCTGGGCAGGAAACCACCGGGGGATCCGCTGAGAGCTTGAACGCGCTGGGGAGGCGCAGACAAACCTCAACGGACGACCGCTGCCGCGGTCGATGTTGCGCATTTCGACAAAGAGACGGCCACGGACCATTTGCTACGAGCACTTGAAAACAAGCTCCCCCCTCGCGCAACCTTTCCGTGATGCTTCCTGCCGAATTATAGGGTAGCGAATCAATTCTGCAAGGAATATTTGGTTACATCATCGACGAAAACCCGATGAATCCTGCGTTTTTACGACACGATACGTGGCATTTATCATACCTTGACGTTACAGTAAGTTCCTCGATTGCGCGCCTCGCTCTGGCGTGGTGAGTTCTGGTAAAATGCTGACTCGCTGTAACTTACGGCATACTGACGAAATTTCGGCACAACACTATAAGATGGCGGACACTGGGGAATCGGCACTGGAGTTGGCGCTCGCTAAAGCGAGTATTTTGCAGTTAACCAAGTGCGTCGATATCGTAAAGCGGCGCAGCGAGAGAGCGGTTCAGCAGCGGGCGAAGGTGCCGTTGCGGGCGGTGTGGGTTTTGATGGCTGCAGGATCCGAAGCTCGGGTCACGCAAAAGCAGATCGCCCAACAATTGGCCTTGAACCAAAATGCCATGGTGCAACTTTTGGACAAGCTTGAAAAGAGCGGACACGTGCAGCGAATCCGGAATCCGCACAATCGCCGCGAACAATTTGTGCGCCTGACTGCGAAAGGGCGTTCGATTCTGCGGTTCCTGTTTGCGGAGCAGTCGCGTCTCTACCGAACCATATTCGCGCCCCTCGATGAAGCCAAAGTGGCAGGAGTGATCGACGCCGCACGGTCTGTTCTTGCTTTTGAGGCTGCGAGCAATTCCAAGCGATGAATCGGACTTCAATGCGCGCTTGCGCTTAGCCGCGGTAAAGCGGGCGATTATTTTCTGCCCGCTGGTAAGAACCTCATTGGTTTGTGAAACTCACCAGCGCTGCCAATTTTGCAGCGGCCGCACCGGAATCGATCGACTTTGCCGCAAGAGGCGCGGCTTCAACCAGATGATCGGCTTTTCCGGCGACCACGAGTGCGGCGGCCGCGTTAAGCAACACGACGTCGCGGCGGGCTGATTTCTGGCCCGCGAGAATATCGCGGATGATTCCGGCATTACGCGCAGCGTTGCCCCCAGAGATGTCGTCCAGCGAACCGCGGTGCATGCCGAACTCCTCGGGCGTGACCTCATAACCGCGAACCTTGCCTTCGCGAACTTCAGCAACTCGTGTTGGCCCAGTGATGGTGATCTCATCGAGGCCGTCGAGACCATGCACGACCATGGCACGGTGTAGTCCCAACATGCTGAGAGCTTCCGCGAGTTTTTCAACCAGGTCTGCGGAGTAAACGCCGACGACCTGTGCCGAGGCATGAGCCGGGTTGGTAAGCGGGCCGAGAAGGTTGAAGACCGTTCTCAGACGAAGCTCACGGCGCGCCGGCTGGACGTACCTCATCGCGGAATGCATAGCCGGCGCGTAGAGAAAGGCAATGCCGACTTTTTCCAAACACCCAGCCAATCGCGCAGCCGGCAGGTCGATCCTGACGCCGAGCGCTTCCATGACGTCGGCGGAACCGCAATTGGAGGTGACGCTGCGGTTGCCGTGTTTGGCGACTCGCACACCTGCTCCCGCAACGACGAGCGCGGTTGCAGTAGAGATGTTAAATGTTCCGCTGGCATCGCCGCCCGTGCCGCAGGTGTCGACCAGCGCGTCGCGCTCGGTGCCGCTCACATCGACGGTGGAGTCCTGGTGGATTTTCAATGATGTCGCTTCGACACGAATCGCCTGGGCAAAGCCGACAATTTCTTCGACGGTCTCCCCCTTCATGTGCAGAGCCACCAAGAAGGCGGCAATTTGCGCATCCGTGCACTTTCCGTTTAACACTTCGCTCATGACGCCGCGCGCTTCTTCGCGAGAAAGCGACTGCCGGTGATTGGCGAGGCGATGGAGGACGTCGGTGATCATGCCTGTGCGGAATTGTAAGGCATTGCGCGACTGCAGCACGAGACTGAACAGACGAGCATGCAGGGTTCAGGCATGCGCCGGTTGTTTCTGAACCGGCAAGGTCGGTTGTCTTTATGGCAACACCACAAAATTGCGATTCCCGTTGAGCATCTCATTGGGGGTGACAACGCTCACGGGACCTGTGGTTGCACCCTGGGGAATCGTTGCCTGAAGAACTCTGTCCGAAAAAACTTTGAAGGTGGCTTCAGTTCCGTTGAATGAAACGCTGGTCGTTCCAGTTAGGCCCCGACCCCCTATTCGGACAGTCTGTCCAACCTTGCCGAGGATCGGTTGGAAGGCGACGAATGGCGGCAAGCCCATATCGAGCGAGTAGAAGGTTCCGCCTTGAACCCCGCCGGGACCGCCATTTCCGGTGGTTCCGTAGAACACTCCCGTCGGGTACTGGGTTATGTCGTAAGAGGCATCACCGTCGGTGAAGTCAAAATTGTGCAGTGTGGTAAGCGTGCCCGAAGGCGTGAACCGATAAACGGTTCCGTAGCCGAAAGCTCCGAAGCCATAAGTGGCGCCGTAAAAATTGCCATCATTGCCCATGGTCATTGCGCCGAAGGGCAGTCCGCCGTCCGGACCCGAAAAGGTGTAAAGGAGAGTGTAATCTCCATTGGGCGTCATCTTGAAAATCTCGCCGTCTTTGTGGGCGCCGCCATTGGGAATGGTTCCATAAAAATCGCCGTCATTGTCGACAGCGAGCCCGTCCTGGTCGGGCGAACCAATGCTGAATTCCGTGAAGTTGTATAAGACGGTAAGCGCACCCGTCGGAGTGACACGGAAGAATGTCCCCGACCCCACGGAGCCGCCTTCATACGTAGTTCCGTAGAAATTGCCGTCCAGACCGGGAGTGAGCGCCCCTGGAGAAGAGCCATCGGTGCCATTGAAGCTATGCAAACTGTTGAAGGCTCCCGAACTGGTAATCCGGAAAATTGTGCCCATGTTGTGCGTGCCGCCTCCAGTTGTTGTTCCGTAGAAGCTGCCGTCGGGCGCCAGCGCCAGTTTGTCGCTCGGATACGGGGCGTATCCGTCATTGCCGTTGAACACGTGCAAAACTGTGAACTGGCCGCTAGTGGTAAGTTTGAAGACGCCACCGGGCGCCTCGGTGTAGGTGTTGAAATAGACGCCGTACAGATTGCCATCGTTGCCCAATGTCAGCGGTGTATTGCCGTTTCCCGTTCCGCCGGTAAAACTGTATTCAAAAATTGGTTTGCCCGCAGGAGTGATCCCGAGGATGGTTCCCCAGCCGTTTGCTCCATTCATCATCGTGGACGTGTAAAGGTTGCCATCGGCCACCGGGGTGAAGGCTTCCGCCGGAAAGGTCCCAGTGTTCTGGTCGAGATTCAAAAGAGTAGTGAAGGTCTGGCCCAATGAAACGCCGTTGAGCATCGCGATCAGAATCGCGACTGACAGTGTGAATGCGAAGAACGGCGAGCGAATGCGAAAGCTTATTGCCACGGGCGGGAACCTCCTTCAGCGGGGCCGGTTCTTTGAGCGGCAAGAACCAGACAATTGGGGAAGCATATCTCCGAAGCTAACGGCTGTCAAAAAGTGAATTCCGTAATGGGACGGTCGAGGAACGAATCAGCATGGCGAGGATGTTTCGTTTGCCGAATCTCACACGTGTTCTATAGAATCGATTGTTCGCTGCCTGCACGCAGAAGCTGCAAGCAAAAGCCCTACCAAATTGATCCGGCGATCATAGTGAATCAGGAATTCATATGAAAATTCATGAGTATCAAGCCAAAGCTATCCTGAAAAAATATGGAGTCGCAGTTCCTCGCGGGGAGATGGCGGAAACGCGCGAGCAAGCAGTAGCTGCCGCAAAATCTTTATTCGACGCAGGCGCAAGTGGGGTAGTGGTGAAGGCGCAAATCCATGCGGGCGGGCGCGGTAAAGGTGGTGGTGTGAAAGTGGCAAAATCGGTCGAAGAAGCCGGCGAACTCGCAGGGAAGATTTTGGGCATGACGCTGGTGACCCACCAGACGGGAGCAGAAGGGCGGCTGGTGCGGCGGTTGCTGATCGAGGAAACGCTGCCGATCGAAAAGGAACTTTACCTGGGAATTGTTATCGATCGGGTCGAGGCTAAGCCAGTATTCATGGCATCGGCGGCAGGAGGGATGGAAATCGAGCAAGTAGCGGCGGAGAATCCCGATGCCATTTTGAAAGAGCATATCGATCCGGGAATGGGCCTGGAGGGTTTTCAGGCGCGAAAGATGGCTTTCAGGCTTGGCTTGAAACCGCAGCAGATTGGCGAAGCGGTTCGGTTCATGACCGGGCTATATCGGGCGTTCCTCGACACGGATTCGTCTCTGATGGAAATCAATCCTTTTGTCAGTTGCAGCGACGGGCGATTGTTTGCACTCGATGCCAAGATCAACTTTGACGATAACGCGCTGTTTCGTCATGCCGATCTCAGGGCTCTACGCGACACGACGGAAGAAGATCCACTGGAAGTTGAAGCTTCGAAATACAGCCTGAATTACATCAAGCTGGATGGCACTGTCGGCTGCATGGTGAACGGCGCCGGTTTGGCCATGGCCACGATGGATATCATTAAATATGCGGGTGGGATGCCGGCAAACTTCCTGGACGTGGGCGGCGGTGCGAATGCCGAGCAGGTGACACACGCGTTTGAGATTCTGTTGAGCGACAAGAACGTCAAAGCGGTTTTGATCAATATTTTTGGCGGAATTCTGCGCGTGGACACGTTGGCCAAGGGGGTAGTCGAGGCGGCGCAGAAGACGCACATTCAGTTGCCCATCGTGTTGCGGTTGGAAGGAACGAACGTGGAAGCCGGGCGTGAGATTCTGAAGGCGTCAGGATTGAATTTTATTGTTGCCGACACCATGAAGGACGCGGCGGAGAGAGTGGTGGCGGCGGCGAGGGCATAGCGAAGCATCAAGAGGACTTATGAGCATTCTTATTGATAAGTCGACACGCGTGATCGTGCAGGGGCTGACCGGCAAAGAAGGAACTTTTCATGCCAAGGCCTGCGCCGAGTACGGAACCAAGATCGTGGGGGGAGTTACGCCCGGCAAAGGCGGGACCATCCATGAAGGTTGGCCGATCTTCAACACAGTCCAGGAAGCCGTGGACAAGACCGGCGCTGATGCTTCCGTGATCTTCGTGCCACCACCGTTCGCCGCGGACGCGATCATGGAAGCGGCGGATTCCGAGATCGAACTGATCGTTTGCATCACTGAAGGAGTTCCGACCCTGGACATGGTACGCGCGTGGGAATTCCTGCAGAACCGGCGTGCGCGCTTAATTGGTCCGAATTGTCCAGGAATTATCGCGCCGGGTAAATGCAAAATCGGAATCATGCCAGGACGTATCCATCGCGAGGGACCCGTGGGAATCGTATCGCGCTCCGGCACGTTGACTTATGAAGCCGTCTATCAGTTGACCACGCGGAACGTGGGTCAATCGACGGCAATCGGAATTGGTGGAGATCCGATTATTGGAACGAACTTCGTGGACGCACTCGATCTGTTCAACCGGGACCCGCAAACTGAAGTTGTGGTGATGATTGGGGAAATCGGCGGCAATGCGGAAGAGACCGCGGCAGATTTTGTGCGTACGCGCATGAAGAAGCCGGTAATCGGTTTCATTGCTGGGCAAACCGCACCTCCGGGACGGCGCATGGGACATGCCGGCGCCATCATTTCGGGAGGGAAGGGAACCGCGTCGGAAAAGATCAAGGCCATGGAAGCAGCGGGCATTCGCGTGGCGAAATCTCCAGCAGAAATAGGCGAAACAGTGCTGGCAGCGATGGGAGTGAAAGTCTAGTACCTAGTACTGTGTACCGAGTAGCTAGTAAAAACCCAAGGACAAAGCTTCGAGCAAATGAAAACTCTGGAACGGACTCTTACGATTGTTAAACCTGACGCGGTGCGCCGGAACGCGATCGGCGACATCATTGAGCAATTTGAGAAGAATGGTTTCCGCATTCTTGCGATGAAGATGCTGGAAATCTCCAAGCACCAGGCAGAGCAGTTCTATGCGGTTCACGCTCATCGGCCTTTTTACAATTCGCTAACTGATTTCATGTCGAGCGGACCCATCGTAGCGCTGGCGCTCGAGAAAGAGAATGCGATCGCCGATCTGCGGAAGTTAATGGGCGCGACCAATCCGGCAAATGCGGAAGAGGGAACCATCCGCAAGAAGTGGGCGAGCAGCATCGAGCATAACGCCATCCACGGATCGGATGCGGACGAGACGGCGCGGTTTGAAATGAGCTTTTTCTTTGCCGGGTACGAACTAGCGAAATAGCAGGAGTCTCGAGTGCCAGCCGCGGGGCTTTTAGCCTAGCGGCTCGTACAAGTGTCCTTCGATTCGATCCGCAATCCTGGTCAAGTCTTTCTTGGCGTGTTGCAGGAAATGGGGAGCGGCGCGATGAGCTTCGAGCGCGGCGTCGTCCTTGTACTGCTCATAGATAAAGAACCGGCGCGGGTCGGTCTTATGGCGGTGCACCTGGTACATGACACAGCCGGCTTCTTTGCGGGATTCTTCGGTCAGCTTCGAAAAAACTGCGGCTACTTCGGCCTCGCGGCCCGACTTGGCCATCCACGTCACAACCAGAACAACCATCGCTCGCTCCGTTCCTAACGCTTTGCTTGTGCCTTAGTTTTTCTCCCGGTTAATTCTTTAAGCTTGCTGGAAAACTCTTCGATCATGATCGTTTGTTCGCGCCCTGGTCCAGTGGAAATCATACCGATGGTCGCGCCGCTCTGCTTCTCGAGGAATTCGAGATATCTACGCGCCGGCTTGGGCAATTTCTCCAGCTTGGTGATCCCTTCGGTCGAAGTCTGCCAGCCCGCCATCTTTTCATAGATCGGTTCGATCTTTCTGTAGCCGCTGTCCTGGGCCGGCACTTCATCGGTTTTCCTGGCACCGATTTTGTAGCCGACGCAGATCGGAATCTCGGAGAGTTCGTCCAGCACGTCAAGCTTAGTGACGACGAGCCAGGAGATTCCGTTAATCATGCCAGCGTAGCGCAACAGAGGCAAGTCGAGCCAGCCGCAACGGCGTGGACGCCCGGTGACGGCGCCGAATTCGTTGCCTCGTTTGCGCAGAAGATCACAGTCCGCACCCGCCGCCTCGGTTGGGAAAGGGCCTTCGCCGACTCGTGTGCAGTAAGCTTTGGTTACGCCGATAACGGTGTCGATTGCCGTAGGCGCGACTCCGGTTCCGGTGGCCGCGCCACCAGAGGTCGAACTGGAGGAAGTCACGAAGGGATACGTTCCATGGTCGATGTCGAGCATGGTGCCTTGTGCGCCCTCGAAGACGATTGAATCGCCGGCAGCGAGAGCCTTATTCAGCAAAGCAGCGGTGTCGCAAACGAAAGGTGCGATCTGGGCGGAGGCTGCCGCGTATTCGTGGTACATCTTGTCAGGATCGAGCGGCTCGGAGTTAAAGAGTGCGTGGACAATGGTGTTCTTCTCGCGGCAGGTATTCTCGATGTGGGTTTTGAGCAGATCCAGATCGAGAAGGTCGGCGACACGCAAACCGCGACGGCCCATCTTGTCTTCGTAAGCCGGGCCGATGCCGCGGGACGTGGTTCCGATCTTGACCCGACCGGGCGCGTTCTCAGCGGCCAACTCGATCATGCGATGGTATGGAAGGATGACGTGAGCGCGATTGCTGACGAAGAGATTGCCATCGATTTTGACGCCGGCGGCGCGGAGGGCGCCGACTTCTTTCAGAAAAGCCATGGGATCAAACACGACGCCGTTGCCGATGACGCTGCGGCAGCCGGAGCGGAGAATTCCGCTGGGTACCAACTGGAGGATGAATTTCTTACCGTTAATGATGACGGTGTGGCCGGCGTTGTGCCCGCCGGCATAGCGTGCCACGACGGCAAAATTCTCCGAGACTACGTCAACAATTTTGCCCTTGCCTTCGTCGCCCCATTGGGCGCCGACGATGACCGCAGTTTTGCCCTTCTTCAAATGTTCGCTCCGTGGATCAACTGGCGCAGCCGCCCCGGCTGCTGTTGCGAGGTCGCACACACTCGTTGTCCGCAATCAAACGTGGCTCAATTTACAAGGATTCTGGGTCGACGGGTGTACTTGAAATGATAACCTGCCGGGCCGCGAACGGGCAATTCAAGCAGGTTGAAGAGCAGCTAGGCGCCCGCCGAAAGCAAGGCTGGACGGTTGGCGTCGTCGAAGCGGTAATTCACCAGGTCGCCGATGCGGTCGATGGTGATGTCGGGCTGGGGGTAGGCGGCGACGGCCTTGGCATCGAGAGCGTAATGGCCTTGGCGAGGGAATACGGTGGTTACTTTGTCTCCCCAGACTTCCTTGAGGGCGGCCAGGATGCGCACTTTGTCATCGACCATTACGTAGTGTTGGGCGGGAAAGCGTTCCTCCACGTCGTCGAGTTCGTGCTCTTTGTGCACGTAGATCAGAACGTTGTGATTGACGGCGTCGGACAGTCCCGAGCGCCAGATTTTATGCGGCTGAAACACGACATCGCCGTCGGATAGGATGACCGCCTGGCCCCATCGCGAAACATGCTCAATGGCATCGAGGGAGTTGGGGAAAAGGCGATTGGCGAACGGGTACTCGACTAGAAAGTGAGAGACGGTGAGCAGGTGGTGATCTCGAGGAAATTCTCGGCGATAACGCTGGAGGGCACCGAGATAGTCGGCATAGCCCAGTTCGGTCCGGAGTTCCTCGAAAAACGCCCAATAGCGCTGCTGGCGCTCATGACCGACCTCGCGGTTGAGGTGACGCTTGAGGTCCGCGGAAATGCGGTCATTGTCGAGCAGGGTGTTGTCCACATCGAAGAAAAATACGACGTCGTTTGCCATGTGTCACTCGCAAGATTGCGCGACGGAATCTTATGCTGCGGCTGAGCGTTGTAACAACTCCGTCGGTTGATTCTAACGCAAGGCCCATTCAGCGCCGGCCGTATAGAATCCTTCGTGTTTCTTGAAACTAAAGCAACCGGTTTTTAGTCTAAACGTGAACCACAAGTATGCCTGAACTTCCTGAAGTTGAAACGATTGCACGCGGATTGGCCGCGCGGGTCACGGGAGACGTGATTGACTCGGTGTGGCTTGGTTCCAAGCCGGAACCGCTGAAATCGCCGGCCAAAGAAATCGTCAAGACGCTAGAAGGGAGCCGGATTGCGGGTGTGCGGCGGGTCGGTAAGCACATTGTCATTGATCTTGAACGCAGGGGGCATAGCGGGGCTGGCAAGAAGAGGGCACATGCTTCGCAGTGGATTGTGCATCTTGGGATGACTGGTCGAATGCTGGTTTGTCAGGCCGACGAGGAGATTGCGAAGCACACGCATGCGATTGCAAGACTGACGTCGGGCAGGGAGCTGAGGTTTGTCGATCCACGCCGTTTCGGACGGTTGAGCGTGGCCCACGGATTTCAAGCACCGGGGACCGAGCCGTTGGAAGTTGAACTCGAACACTTCGTTGATTTGTTTCGCGGGCGCAAGACGCCTATCAAGAGCGCGCTGCTGAACCAAAAACTGCTTAGCGGAGTGGGGAATATTTACGCTGATGAATCGCTGTTTCGGGCTGGAATTCGGCCGCGCCGACGGGCTTCATCGCTGACACGCGAAGACCTTCGCAGGCTCTATCTCTCCATTCCCGAGGTTCTCAAGGAGGCGATCAAACTCGGTGGATCGTCGGTATCCGACTATGTTGATTCGGACGGTGAAGAGGGCTTCTTCCAGCTTCAGCACCGGGTGTATGGCCGAGAAGGAGAGCCATGCCTGGTCTGCAAGACGCCCATCAGGCGCGTGGTGATTGCGGGGCGGAGCAGCCACTATTGCCCGAAGTGCCAGAAGTGAGACCAAACGTATTATCGCGCCAATAACGATTTAATAGTCCATTTTGCAATCGACAGCCAAGGGCTGGAATGGTACCCTTTCTATCTTGATGGCGAATTATTCAATCGGCGTCGATCTGGGCGGCACGAATCTTCGCATCGCGGTTGTTGACGAGCAAGGGAAACTTCTCGAAAAGATTACCCTCGACGCCCAGGTGAAACTGGGACGTGACCATGTCGTGCGTGATATGTGCGGCGCTGTGCAGCAGATGGTCGGCAAGCAACGAAATTCAGGATCTCTGCAGGGAATCGGCATTGGAGTTCCGGGAATTATCGATATGCGCACAGGAATGGTACATGAGTCGCCGAACCTGCCGGATTGGGTTGATTATCCGGTTCGTAACGAAATTGAGAAACAATTGGGCACTCGCGTGATCCTTGAGAACGACGCGAACTCGGCGGCATTAGGCGAAAAATGGTTAGGCGCGGGACAGGCTGTCGATGACCTGGCCATCCTGACCCTGGGCACAGGAGTGGGAGGCGGTCTGGTGCTAGGAGGACAGGTCTGGCACGGGATGACGGGAATGGCGGGCGAGTTTGGCCATACCACGGTTGAGCCTGAAGGTGCGCTTTGCGGGTGCGGCAACCGCGGCTGTCTGGAGGCGTACGCGTCGGCAACCGCGGTGGTACGAATGGCAAAAGAAGAGATCGCCCGCGATGGTAAAACGGCTTTGTCCGGAGTCAAGGAGCTGAGCTCGAAGGCGGTTTTTGAGGTTGCGCAGCAAGGGGACAAAGGCGCAAACAGGGTTTTTAGCAGCGTAGGGCGGGCGCTGGGGATCGTAATATCTGACATGGTGAACGCGCTGAATCTACCGATGTACGTCATTGGGGGCGGAGTGTCCGCCGCGTGGGATGCGTTTGCGCCTACGATGTTTGAAGAGTTGCGTAGTCGCTGCATGGTGTTCAAAGCGACGGATCCGCAAGGTGGCGACGGCAAGACGGGAAAAGCGAGGACGAAGACTATCGTCACGCGGGCCAAACTTGGAAGTGATGCCGGCCTATTTGGAGCGGCACGGTTGCCGCTAGTGAACGGAAACCATTCCTAGCGAACCGCAGCTCGTTCCATTACCTTCCTGAAGGCCTTCAAGAAAACCTGATTCTGTTCGGGCGTGCCAATCGTGATGCGAATCGCGGTGGGAGCTCCCCATGGGCCCAGTGGGCGGATGATGACCCCCGCGGCTTGTAGTTGCTGCGCAATCGCAGCGGCATCTTCGCCGACGTCGCAATAGATGAAGTTCGCCCAGGTTGCGACGGCACGATAACCCGATTCAGCGATGCCTGTGGTGAGGGTTTCCGCCTGTTCGGCATTGTTCGCCAAGGCTTTCCGGGTGTGTTCCGGATCGTCAAGAGCGGCGAGCGCAGCCGCCTGAGCGACGCTGGAAACAGAAAACGTGGTTCGCATGCGGGAGAAGTACGTCATCAGTTCGGTCGGACCAATACCGTAGCCAACGCGGACTCCGGCCAGGCCGTGCGCTTTGGAGAAAGTTCTCAGAACGACAACCCGGCGGTTCTGCTTTACGTAATCGAGCGCGTGGGAGTAGTCGAAGTTGCGCTTCGCGGCGAAATACTGGGCAAAGTCGTAGTATGCCTCGTCCAAGACCAGAAGAGCGTGGGAAGGAACTTTTTCAAGAAACCGATCTATCTCCCTGGCACTGACGATTGTGCCTGTGGGATTGTTAGGGTTCGAAAGGTAGACGATCCGTGTGTTCTGATCGATGGCGGTGGCGATCCCATCGAGGTCATAACCGTCCTGGCGCATGGGAATCTGAATCAGCTTGCCGCCGGCAGCTTGTGTCGCAATCGGGTAAACGATAAAAGAACGCTCACTGGTAATGGCGTTGAGGCCTGGAGACAACAGGGTACGGGCGATGATCCCAAGCAAGGCAGTCGAACCTGCCGTGGGAACAATCTGTTCGGGCTGAACTTGATGGAGTTCGGAAAGTCTGTGGCGCAGGTCGCTGGCGTCGTTGTCGGGGTAGAAATTGCTTTCCGATAACACCGATTGCATCGCGGCGACGGCTTTTGGCGAGGGACCGAACGGGTTCTCGTTGGACGCCATTTTGATGCAATTCACGTGGCTCTCCCGTTGTGCCTGACGCAACGATTTGCCGGGCGTGTACCCGCCCAGGGTCCGAATATATTCGGGCACAAGCCGGCCGTAGTCACTCATGCAGGTTACTTATCTTTACCATGGCGGTAGGGAAGTGTCATCTATTAAGCAGCGACCATCGCACGCAGTCTAGAAACTTCGTCAGGTGCCAGCTTGCGAAATTCTCCGGGATGGACATCTAACTGAAGCGGGCCATAGCGCACTCTTTTGATCTTTTCGACGTGATGTCCGATCTCTTCAAACATGCGGCGAATCTGGCGATTTCTGCCTTCGATGATTGTGACTTCGTACCACGGGTTGGCAGATTCGCGAATGATGCGGATTTTGACGGGGGCAGTGCGGACTCGCTTGCCGCGCTCAGAAGGGATTGAGATGCCTCCACGCAACCTGTCCAGGTTTTCTGCGGATGGACTGCCGGCGACCTTGACCATGTAGGTCTTGGGAACGTGAGAGGCAGCCTTCATCAAGCGATGGGCAAGGTCACCATCATTGGTGAGCAGAAGCAGGCCCTCGCTGGCGTAATCGAGTCGACCTACGGGATACACACGCGCGTTTATGCCGCGGAGAAGGTCCATAACCGTGGGGCGGCCTTCGGGATCGCGCACGGTGGTCACATAGCCCTTGGGTTTGTTCATCAAGAGATAGATGTGACGTTCGGCGCCGCGCAGCAACTTGCCATTGACGCGGATGTGATCGTGCTCAGGGTCGGCTTTGCTGCCCAATTCGGTGATGGTTTGACCATTCACCGAGACCATGCCGCCGGTGATGAGTTGCTCGGCTTTTCTGCGCGAGGCAATGCCTGCTGCGGCAATGATCTTCTGTAAACGCTCAGAGGGCATGGGGAAACCTTTTACCACAGAGGAGGCAGAGGAACACAGCATCCCTTTGTGCAACCCCGCTACAACATGGGTCAGGCTGCAGGATCGTTACCTGCTGCGGAGGATTCGGCGGGTGCCAACTCAGTTCCTTCCGTCTTTTCTTCGGGAGGCTGCTCGACTGGCAACAGGTCGCTCTGGAACGAGTCGGCAACAAGCTTTTCGAACTCTTCCATGCTTGGTAATTCGCCAACATTGCTCAGGCCGAAACGCAACAGGAATTCTTTTGTGGTTTTGTAGAGAATTGGACGTCCGATGACCGCCTTGCGTCCGGCTGTCGAAATCAGTTTGCGATCGAGAAGCGTGGCGATCACGCCGCTCGAGTCGACTCCGCGAATTTCACTAATTTCTGGAACCGTGACGGGCTGCTTGTAAGCAATTACAGCCAAGGTTTCCAGAGCCGGCAGGGAAAGGCGAATTGGAGGTTTTAGACTTTTCGCAAAAGCGCGGACGACGTCGTGCTGCTCGGGTTTGGTCGACATCCGGTAGCCACCGGCGACCTGCCGTACCTCGATTCCATGGCTTTCGTTCGTGTAGTCGGCGGAGAGTTCTTCGAGCGCAGCGCGAACGCGGGAGCGGACATCCCCGTCGTCGGCTGCGCCTTCTTGCAGGACCGAATCACGAACGAGCTGGACGATCTGGTCAAGAGTTACGGGCATTTCGGCCGCGTAGATGACAGCTTCAAGTTTAGCTTTAAGACTCATGAGTTTTTCGGGCGCCTATCTCCAATCATCGCGAACGGCAGCTTGCTCGGTCATAACGGCCTCAAATCCTATGTGTTTGCGTAGCAAAATCTCGCCAAAGAGCCGATCTTGCCGCAACTGAATTGCCTGTAGACGCACGAGTTCGAGCAGGGCAAGAAACATGCAAACCAGAGTTTGCCGCGATTCGATGTTGCGCAACAGTTGTTTCAGGCGGATGGGGCGATCCTCAAGCGATAACCGGCGCCGTAGATAATCGATCATTTGGCCGACAGTGACCGCTTCCTCATTTACCTCGAGCATGGGGCGATTGCGAGCGCGCTCGAGGATCTGCTGGAAGGTTTTGACCAGGTCGATGACTTCAGCCGCAATCTCGGGTTCGGTGCCTTCGGCGTCGATAAATTCCCGTATTGCCGGATTGGTGCGAACCGCATCTTCGATTTGCTGTTTCTGAAGCAGCATCTGCGCGGCTGATTTGAACTTCTCGTGCTCGATGAGCCGATTTACCAACTCCGACCGCGGGTCTTCCTGTTGCTCCGAGGAAGCCGCAGGATCACGCGGCAGAAGCATCTTGGACTTGATGTGAATGAGAACGGCGGCCATATAAATGAATTCGGCGGCGACATTCACATCCAACTCGCGCAGTTTCTCGACGTATGCCAAATATTGAGCAGTGATCCTGGCAATCGGAATGTCGTAGATGTCGATGTCTTGTTTGCGAATCAGGTCGAGGAGGAGGTCGAGAGGGCCTTCATAGACAGTGCCGACGGAAACGGCGAAGGGGAAATCGCTTTCTTGTCTCGGGGATTTGTTTTCGTGTGGGGCAACGCTTAGAGCGCTGCTCCCTGAAATTCTGTTGACCTGATCACTCATGAACTACTTTCCGCTCTCCGCGCCTGGTTTAGCCTCAAACTCCAAAGACATGCCCATCGATTCCCGGACCTCATTCATAGTAGCATCGGCGACGTTGCCAGCTTTGGCGGAACCTGCTTCCAGAATATCCCACGCCAGACGCGGATTGTCCTCATATTTCTTGCGGCGCTCCTGCATGGGATTCAAGATGCTAACCAAGGCGTCGGCGGCCCAACCCTTGCACTCGATGCAGCCGATACTGGCGGAGCGGCAGCCTTCGTTCACCTTGGCCATGGTGGCAGCATCACTGAAAATTTTATGCAGGTCGCCTACAGGGCAAACGTCGGGATTGCCGGGATCGCTGCGGCGAACGCGGGCGGGATCGGTGACCATGGTCTTAAGCTTTTGGCGAACCACAGGCTCAGGATCTGTGAGCATGATCGTGTTGCCGTAAGATTTTGACATCTTGCGGCCGTCGGTTCCGGGAAGCTTGGCCGCGGGAGTCAGGAGCGGTTGCGGCTCCGGGAAAACGGCCCGGCCATGAAGGTTATAAAAAGCATTGAAGCGGCGGGCGATCTCACGGGTCAATTCGACGTGCGGCACCTGATCTTCGCCGACGGGAACGAAGTCACCCTTGTAGATCAGAATGTCGGCAGCTTGCAACACCGGATAGCCGAGAAAGCCGTAGGTCGAAAGATCTTTTTCTGTGATGTTGTCGCGCTGCTCTTTGTAAGTCGGTACTCGCTCGAGCCATCCCAGGGGCGTAATCATCGAGAAAATCAGGTGTAATTCGGCATGCTGCGGCACGTGGGATTGGATAAACATCGTGCAGCGCTCGGGGTCGAGGCCGGCGGCCAGAAAATCGAGCAGAACGTCGATCGAATTCTGCTTTACGCGCGAGGTGTCGGCGTAATCAGTGGTGAGGGCATGCCAGTCGGCAATGAAGAAATAGCATTCGTACTGGTCTTGCATACGGACCCAGTTGTCGAGTGCGCCGACAAAGTTGCCGAGATGCAACTTGCCGGTGGAGCGCATGCCACTGAGAACACGTTTGCGATGTGGTGTGGAAGGAGGCATCAGATGCTCATCAAAATGGAGATGTAAAAGAGCAGCACAGGGCGAATCAGCGCCATCAAAAAGTTTCCTCCAAAGAAAACCAACGCCATCAGGCCGAACATCCCTACGGTGTCGTACACACGCCGGACATTCTCCGAGAGAAAATGACGCAGCACGTGGCTGCCATCCAATGGCGGAACGGGGATCAGATTAAATACTGCGAGCAAGACGTTGATCTCGAGGAAGGCGAAGAGCAACAGGCTTGCGGGGACGAGAATGGAGTTGCCGACAGCGACGCCGCGCAAGGCGCCTTGAACAACGACTCGACCCTCAGGGGCGGCGATGGCGATTGCGGCCAGCAAGATCGTCGCGCCAGTGGCAACGATGAAATTGCTGACTGGACCGGCGACGGCCGTAAGGACATCGTCGAAGACGGGACGCTTGAAATTTCGGGGATCCACGGGTGTTGGCTTAGCCCAGCCGATGACAGGAAGATGGGTGAGCATCGCGATAAGAGGAAGGATGACGGTGCCAAAGGGATCGATATGTTTGATCGGGTTTAGCGTGATGCGTCCCAACATGCGAGCCGTGGGGTCGCCGCAGCGGTTGGCGGTCCACGCATGGGCGGACTCGTGGACGCTGATGGCGAACAAGAAAGCGATCAGTTGGAACAGGATGTCAACGAATTGCAGGCTCATTCGATCTTGGATTTGATACTAACACGCTGGATACGGGTCACATTCGCGATGCTTTATAATTCGCGGCTTACCGCGTGACTACGCTTGCCCGCAAACTTCGCGCCGTCGACTACTTCGCCCTAGGTTGGGGAACCATGGTAGGCGTCGGGTGGCTGGTCGTGATGGACGATTGGCTGCTGCGTGGAGGTTCTTTAGGTGGTGTATTAGGGTTTGCGATTGGCGGGGCGCTGTTGTTGCCCATCGGAGTCGTTTACGGGCGTCTGGTGGCGGCCATTCCCGATGCCTCTGGGGAAGTGGCCTACACAGCAAAGGTATTCTCCCGCAACGTCAGCTTTGCGACGGGTTGGGCGATGCTGTTGGCATACTTCATCGTGTGCCCGTGGGAGGCGGTCGCGATCGGAAAGATTGCGGGATATATTTTCCCATCA